>ERZ779885.2554-NODE-2554-length-16508-cov-3.833343_pt1 | contig 16508 bp, 15 predicted proteins | sample MGYA00511554_ERZ779885 | MGnify/ENA primary metagenome ERZ779885 (study PRJEB29588, sample SAMEA2160998) | human gut metagenome | biome: human gut; feature: human-associated habitat; material: faeces | place: Denmark | collected 2008/2010 ... | reverse complement strand
GTTCTGTTCTTTCTGCATTTCCCATAGTCAGCAGCAATCCCGGCAATCCACTTATATGATCTGCGTGAAAATGTGTTATGCAAATAACATCTATAGGTTTAAACGACCAGCCTTTTTGCTTAATAGCTACCTGTGTGCCTTCCCCACAGTCTATCAATATATTACTTCCATTATATCTGCACATTAAAGCTGTAAGCCATCTTCTTGGAAGCGGCATCATTCCTCCTGTGCCTAACAAACATACATCCAGCATAAATTTCTCCACTTTCTATAAAAGAATTTTTTTAATAATTCTTTTAATACTCTTGTTAACTCTATGTTGTATAATAGCACAAAGACTTTTTTATGAAAAGGATGTAATGGGCAACGAATTAAATATTGTTTATCTGTCGGTTCATACAGACTAGAAAGCAAAATTCCTACAAAGTTTAAATCATAATTTAAAGTCAATTGACCACGGCGACCATGATTTTGTTTTAAAGATTGACATAAACCACAATAATATTCTTGATATTTATCATAATCTTTAATTTTTAATTCTGGTTTATTAATAACGACATAGCCAAACATAATTAAGTTCTCTTTTCAAATTTTTGATGACAACTTGGACAAGTCACAATAATTTTTCCTTTTCCTTCATCATTCGAACCAATATTAAATTCAAAATTCTTTTCGTAGCCAACATCAATAACACCACCTGCTCCTATATTAGCCTGTGTTGCAATTCCGTATTCATCCGTGTCGGCAGCTCCTCCGATAAGTGCTGTACCGCCTCCGACAAAATCAATTTTGCTGACCACTTCCCATAATTCTGGCTTTATGCATGTCAGAATCAGTTTCTCGCCATCCTCTGTTACCGTAGTTGCTTTGAGCGCGATACCTGAAATATAAACTTCATTCGCAGGAAGGATCATAACACTTCCTTCTCCGATTTTTTCTGTCTCGGTTGTTTTCGGAAGTGTAACTGTATAGGTTCCATCCGCATTCTCTACAACTGTATAATCTGTGATATTTTCCAGTTCTTTTTTCAATACACCATCTACGTACTGTGTATTATCATGCGGCTCTTCACCAATTGTTGTGTCTTCCTGTCTGATTTCATCAATTTCACAGAAAATCGATTTAACATCTTTCTTGGAGAGCAACGCATGCGGCTGGAACTGGTTTTCTGTATTTAATTCCAAAAATCCTTTCCCTACTGCAATTGCTGCTTCATTTTGATATGTAATACTATCCCAATCCGTCCAACTGTTCGTATCATACGAATGTATTCCATTGAATCCCATTGCATGTACTGCCGTATAAGCCGCAAATTCGCGTGTTGCCGGTTCATCTGGATAGAAAAACGGGATATCCTGCTCCAGATCTTCGATATCCGGTGGCGGCAGGATTCCATATTTCTCTGCGATTTCGATTGCTGCTTCATACGCATTTCCTGCCGTATCCGCATAATAATGGTTTAAGGAATCCGGATCTGTATCCAGGTTCATTTCAACCTTTTCAGCGAGCATCTGCACCCACTCACCGCGTGTATATGTTTTGGTGTCGCCCGATGGATCATCTGACTTCACGTAGGTATATTCAACTTTTGCTTTCAGCTCCACGGTAGTCTGATCCACAAGAATATTCTTGGAAAGCTCCATGACCTTTCCTATGTTTACACTTTGTGCTTCTGCTCTTGCCCGTTCCGGAAATACGCCTGCAACGGTGCTTCCCGTCATAATCAGACACAGAAACCACGTCAACATTTTATTTCTTCTGTTTTTTTTCTTCAGTGCAACAACAACGGCTGCTCCTGCCAGCACCAGCAGTACAACCCAAACAATAATTTTGGTGTTGTCACCCATTTTCGGTGCAGATTTCAGTTTCTCAGCCTTTAAGGACTGGCCATTTTGCTTTGCGTTTCCAGTTCCCTGATCTTTTGTTAATGTCGTTCCGGAATCCTTGCTGCCCGTTGTCGTACCAGGATTCTTCGTGTCATTTGCTACGTTTCCATTTCCTGGCTTTTCATTATCTGTCGGATTCTTTTTGTCATCTCCAGAAGGATTTTCCTTATTTTCATCATCCTTCTTGTCATCTGATGCTTTTACCGTACAAACCGTTGTCAACGTAACGGTTTCTCCAGCCTGCAGAGATTCCATCTTTTTTGTTGTCTCCGCATTTTCGGCCAGCACAAAATTTTCCGGCAAAATATTTTCCAGTGACAGATTCGTTACTGCTGTATCATTTGTATTGGTTACAGTTAAAGTAACTTTGATTTCTTCACCCTGCTGGTAAGTTTCTTTGTCTGTTGTCAGAGCTGCTTCGATTCCATCCTGAAGCAGCGATGCTGCAAGAGCAGGCTGTGTCATCATTCCGGTGCATAAAAGCAGTGCCAGAAAGACAACTTGTAATTTCTTCCACACTTTCATACGTCTTCTCCCTCGTAAATGTAAAATTTCGATCCTTTTTCTCTGAATATCTGCCGCTTATGCTGTCTTCAGGATCCTTGGTGCCTTCCGTCAATGGAAAGGCGGCTTTTCTTGCTCTGCATCTCAATCATTAGCTGAGCAGAGCAATGAACATTTCATTTTCCTCCTTCTTCTGTTGTATTTCTTTTAGTGTAATACATCCTCCCTTTATTTGCAATATATTTTGTCATGCGTTTTGCAATGCATATTTCATCATTATTATGCAATACAATAAAACAGACTGGGCTTCCAGTACTCTTTAAAATCAGAATACAGCCAGAAAAAAGCGCACTGAAATAAGCTGTCCCCAAAACAGCTTTTTCTTCATTTTTCGATTTCGCAGATTCGAAAAATTTATTTTTTTGTCGAACCTTTTTTGAAACACCTTTGTTATGTTTTATGCTGCCAGTAGTTTCCACATAAGATCCGGAAGCATGCTCCGTTCTTATATTCTCCGGCAGCAGAATGGAGTTTGATATGGCATTTCAGTTAAAAGGCAACCGCAAGGAAACGGAAAACAAAACCATCCGTTTCCCCATTCACCTGATCGATCAGATCGAACAGGCAATTTCCGATTCTGACCAGGACATTACCTTTTCCAGTTTTGTAATTCAGGCGTGTGAGTATGCGCTGGATCACATGGACGCCCCGTCAGAAGAACACAATTAACTTTTATTTTTTTTAAAGCAGATTTTTATGGTTCGACGTGCATTTTCTGGCTGTTCTCTGCTTCTATTTTATCTTACCATGCTTCTTATTTTTTTCAGGACAAGATCCTGTCCTAACTCAACTCCACAATCTCATCATACAGACACACAAACACCTCTTCCACTTCCGCATCTTCATGAAAGTGTCCGAAATACCATTTCTGAAACTCTGTCTCATCCGCCACGCGCTGCAGGTACTGGCGAAGTTCCACCTCATCGTCAGACAGCTCTCCATACCCCATTGCCGCGGCTACATCTCTTGGGGCTGTGTGGGTCAGTATGTAGTCCACCTGGAAATCTTCTTTTTCCAGATTTTTCCATCCTTCTTCGTACTCTTCCCGTGACGGAATTTCTTCCGAGAACCACGAAATTCCCTCCGCGCGGGACATTTTGTCGATGCTGTAAGCACCTCCGAAGGTAAAGAATTTCAGCCCGTCAATCGTAAAGATCTGGCCGCGCATCAGATGGATCATATTGTCCTCAATGATATGCACCTTTCCGCCGTTCCACTGCTCCACGGCGTAGGAATTCAGTTGTTCGAAGTTCTCATGATTTCCGTCGATAAACAGTGTCGTCACCGGCAGACTTCGGAAAACGGCTCTCGTATTCGCTTCGTATGCTGCAGAAAAGCCGCAGATGCCGACATCTCCGCAGATGATCAGATAGTCATCCCGGGTGTACTCGTCTTCGTGCTCATTAAAATAGCGTACAACTTTTCCAATATCAAAGGTGCCATGGGTATCGCCTGTAATGACAATGCTCATTCTCAGCGTCTCCTCTCGTGTTCTCTGTTTCTGTTCTCTAAAGTATCGCAAAACATCATCCGCAAATTCTGTCCGCTTTCTCTGCCGCTGCTATCGTTTCTTGCAGAGGCACAGACTACGCCGCACTATTCCCGAAAATAAAACACTTCTCCCCGTGCCCGGAACGGCAGCCGGTTTCCTCTCGGAAGCAGAAATGCATGCTCTCGTCTTATCTTCAGGTCATTCTCAATCTCCCCGTCCGTAATAATCAGAATCGGCCCGTCCTTTGGAAAATCGTTCGCCTGTTCCAGACAATCCACGCCCGGCTGCAGTATGGTTCCTCCTCGTCCCGTGACTTTTACCCGGCCGGCAATATCTTCCGGTGCCAGATATCCCGCATCCGTCGCTTTGGCATCGCAGAAAATGATTCTCACGAACGGAACATCTTTCGCCGCGGCATAGCTGGCGATGGAGCCGAGTGCCATACCGATCTGTTTTGCACTCATGGAACCGGACGTGTCCACGACCACACCGAAGGTCCGGCTCTCCAGATCCTGCTCGTAATACGCGTATCCCGGCCTTGGAATATCCGGCGTGGCACCCTGCCGTCTGCTCGGCCGCGCATAGGTGCGGTGTTTTTCCAGCGGTGGAAACTGTACGTCAAACCACTTCGCCAGCGCGGCATCCCAGGGAATGGCCGGCATCGCAAGCGCCCTGATTTCCTGCACCAGCCCGGCCGGCAGGAAACCACGATTGTGCTCCTGATGGTAATCCAATCCCTCCCGCAGTGCGTTTTTCAGCAATTCATCCAGGCTGACCCCGTTTTCTCTTCCAGTAAAATGCGGTCTGTTTCCGTTAAACATATCACCTCTGCCAAAGCCCCGGAAGGTGTTTCGTTTTTTGTACTTTCGGATCTCTTTCACGATCAGATCATAGATACTTTCTGCCGATTTATTGTGAAGTGTTTCATCATACAACAGCCCATCCGTCGGCATTCTGCCGATCTCCATTTCGTGCAGCCAGTCGTTGATGACGTAGTCGCAGGCGATGTTCCACAGAAAGAAGTCACGCCCATTGCACCGTTTCTGGTGCTGCAGTCCGGCATGGAGATATTCATGCGCGAGAACAAAAATCCACTCTTCCTCCGAAAATCCGCACGACGGATTGGCATAAATGATTCCCTGCTCTGCGTCAACCGCTGCAATATGGATTTCATACCGATGGCACATTTCAATGTCCTCCACAATTTTAAATGCAGCCGCAAGACCTCCGAGCAGCGGATAATGGGACAGGAACCATTCTGCTGCTCTGGAAATAACGGTATTCTTTTTCGTTTTAAGATCGTATCCTCCCGCATCGCAGAGTGCAGATTTGATGGAATGAGTGACTGCATAGGAAAATTTTTCAGCATATGCATTTCTTTCTCCCTTTTTATAAACGATCGGCCGTTCTACCCCGATCATATCCTTTAATTTTTCAGAGTTTGTCCCGCAGATCTGCGCACCATTATCCTGGTGTTTCAACAGATATTCATAAATTTTCTGCTCGCTGTTCAGTTTGATCGGATATGCTTCCGCCGGATCTGCGCAGATCGGCTCGCCGAGGCGGATGTCATAAAGGAATCTGGTAATGTAGATATCACAGGCTTTGTTCCAGAGTGCCGGGACAAATTCGCAGTCGGAAGGGATGCTCGCTTTGTCAAAGTGGCCGAACGCCAGATGCAGAAGGTTGTGTGCCATCACATAGCACCATTGTTCCGGCGACAGATTCGCCCACATGTTGACGTAGATATCTCCATCTTTCGTAACACAGGCCAGACTTCCTTTTGCATTCAGATGGGAGGGCTTTGCAGTGATGTACCCATCCAGTTGATGGAACAGTGTATTTTTTTCCAGCAAACCAAAGCCGGCCTCCACTCTGCGGTACCCGGCCGGCTTTTCTTCTTCGCGGTAATACCTGCTTCGAACGTATGGCATCCTTTTCTCCTTCCTTTTTTCATCCGACGAGCCGCGGCAGATCACGGATGATTTCTATCATAAACCAGTCCGGCAGTGCCTTCGCCCCATCAGCTGCGACGGTCATCTGGGCGATTTCGAAATTGATGACTGCGAGTTCTTTGATCATGCCCTTGGCGCGGTACGCAAAGGAAAGCATGCCGCCGGAAATTCCCTGTTTGCTTTTCGGCAGTTCTGCAAGCAGTCTGGCGCGGAAGGACTGTGTGAGAAAATACAGCACATCCCGGTTTTCCGGCTTGTCCGGCCATTTTGCTTTCTGCGCGATAATGTCATCCAGGAGATGTGTGTTGCGCAGTGTTTTTGTGTAAGCAAGAAACATCCCCGCATGCTGTTCCAAGAGGCAGGCGTACGCCATCATTTTTAATGTTTCCTGCGAAATATCCTGCTCCCCGGCCCGGTATTCCTTCAACGCATCGCTCAGCATGTGCCAGGAACGCGGGGTGGAAAACGGTTCTTCGGTTTTCGACGGTTCGGAAAAGAGGTGATCCGGCCGCTGGATGATATAGTCAATGACCCACGGATGGAGTCCTTCTGCCTGCGCCCACTTGATCCACTGTCCCACATCCGCTTTCAGCTGCACATGGAACATACGGTTTAAAAGGGCGGACGACATCGTTTTTACGATCGCGCTGTCCTCGGCACGGTTTCCTGCTCCGATCACAATGCTTCCCTCCGGAAGATGGTATTCTCCGATCCGCCGCTCATGGATCAGGGAATAGAAGGCTTTCTGCACTTCCTGCGTACAGGCGTTGAGTTCGTCCAGAAACAGGACATACGGCTCTTTTCTGGCGATCATCTTCGGCGGAAGGAATTCCGATGTCTCGCCCCGGATCTGCGGAATGCCGATAATGTCCTCCGGCGCGAGCTGGCTTCCAAGGAGCGACACACACGGCAGACCGACTTCGTCTGCGAATTTTTCCACTAACGCGGATTTTCCGATGCCGGGCGCACCCCAGATAAAAACCGGCCGCACCGGCGCAACCTGAAGCAATACTTCTAATAATTCATCCTGTGTCACACTGATTGGTAAATGCATCTGATGTACTCCTTTCTGTTTCGATCCTGTGTCTTTTCAAAGCGGATATTCGCAATCCACTTTACCACTTGCTTGATTTGACTAAATCACTTTTTCTGCCCTGCCGTGATCTTACTGTACTGCATTACAACGTGTCTCACCATATTTCTCTGTATTTTCCAGTTTCACTGTCATATTCCAGCACCGGAATTTTTCCACTCCGCCAGGTGGTTCCATCGAGATAATAATGACTCTGACCGTCATGCCAGATACCGTCATATATTCTGTTTCCACTGATTTTTGCCGTGGAGATGTGACCTGCAATCACATCCTTATAGAATGCTCCGCGGCTTACCGTTCTTTTCCCCACCATCAGCTCCCTGCTGGTCACGCACAGCCAGTCTTTACCGCCCCATTCGGCAATTCCGGCGTGTACCAGAATCTGGCGCTCTGTTTCATAAAAGTAAGGAAAATGGCGCATCCAGGTGATCAGATCCCCCGCATCTTCGAACATCAGCCGTACTGCTTCTGCATTTCTGGAATCCTCTGAGAGGTGTGCTTCTTTTTCCAGAAACTCTTGAAAATGTTTTTCTTTCAGAAAGCTGTGCAGCGTTTCATAGTCTCCATCTGCATCCGATGCCAGCCATTCCCGGCTGCGATATTGCTCCACACTGCCGATATGCCGGTTGACATCCGCATATTCTTCCAGCCAGTCCAGCAGTGCTTTTTCATGGTTTCCCATCAGGGCAATGACTTTTTCCGAACCATATTTTTCCTGCAATGCCCTGACTTTTTCCAGCACCGCCCGGCCATCTGGCCCATAATCTATGTAATCGCCCAACAGAATCAGCTGGTTTTTCCCCGAAAGATCTGTTTTTTTCAGAGCTGCCTCGAATGCCTCCAGAAATCCGTGAATATCCGACATCATATATCGCTTCATTGCTTTTCCTCTGTTTGTTTATACGTAGAAAGTTTCCTTCGTTTCCAGGCAAAGGCATCCCAGTCTTCCATTCTCAAAGCCGCAGCCGCAGTCACACAGATAGACGTTTTCTTTTTTATTCTTCCAGATGGATCCATTTCCCATGTTCTGATGGCCGCAGACGGAAATATATCCATGCACTCCCTCATGAAGAAAAACCTTGTACCACAAATCCCCCATCAGATAATAGTTGTCCAGTTTCCATTTCCCCGGTTCTGCCGTACAGGCATGGGCAAGCAGATACGGCTGACCATCTACCTCGATTTCCACCTGTACCGGCCAGGAAAGGATGCGCTCTGCGAGCTGCTTTAAATCAACTTCCGTCAGGCGTTCCTGTAAAAGATGGAAGGAATTGTACGGATACGGCTGCAGGAGGGCGCGGTCTCTCTCATCCATCCCGTAATAGTGGAAAATGTAATTGGCAAGCCAATGATCGTGGTTGCCGCGGATCACAGTACATTTTTTCCCCAGCTTCAATACCTGAAAATACACGCCCGCCGGGTCTGGATGATCCATGCAGCGGTCAAACAAATCACCAAGCAGATACAGGTGGTCGTCCTCTTTGAGATCAATTTTTTCCAGCAATTTCATGAACCGCCAGCTGTCGTTATGTATATCGGTAATAATATAGTGCATCCAAAATCTCCTTTTCTTTCGCAGCTTTCGTGTCAGCTCCTGCAATCTTCAAAGCTTTTGTTATCCGCTCATTTTTCCCAAAACGGCTTTCCTGCTTGTGTTTTGGCATGTCCTGTTTCAAAAATCTTCCCGCTTGTTCTGCTGGTTCCGAATCCCGGTCTTCTGATACTGGCATCATGGAACGTCTAAAATCGTTCACCCATTGTTGTCCGAACTGTAAAACTCTTCCCCCGTTTCCAGACAGATTGCCGCCAGCCGCCCTCCCGGGAAGCATGCGCCGCAGTCAATCGCAATGTGGTGATATTTTTTATAAATATACCCGGGATTATCATTTTCCGGAATCGTCTGCGTCGGTGTATGTCCTGTTACCAGATTTGTATCCGCAAAGTATTCCTTCTGATAATCTGGTCTTGCCCATACAAGATCGTGCAGGGAATATTCCTCGATCCTCTTTTCCGGTGTGAATCCACCCAGCCCTCCATGCACCAGCAGATACTGTTTTTCTCCCACTGTAAGCTCCTCATACAGACTGAAATCCTCCAGAAAATTCAGTACTTCCTCCCGCATCTCCGAATCCAGCGCCCGAAATTCCCGGATCGTAGCATCACCGCCGTTATACTTCCAGAGAACCAGATTGTCCAGCAGTTCAGCATCCACTTCCTCGATGGCAAGATCTGTGATTTCCTGACAGAGAAACCGCAGACATTCCAGCGCCATCACCTCATGGTTCCCCACGATACAGAACGCATTCGGCATTTCCATCAGCTTCAATATTACCTTAATCGGATGCTCACCCCGGTCTAAAACATCACCCAGAACATAGAGCGTATCTGTATCTTTCAACTCGATTTCTTCCAGCAGCTCCATAAATCTCTCATACTCACCATGAATATCCGAAATAACGTAAGTAGCCATAAACAGAATCCTCCCTTTTTCATCCATACGAATCTGCATACGTTCTCCATTACCAGCTTATCTTACCATACTTCCTGTTTTTTACCGGACAAACTCTTGTCCCTCCTCTTTTTTTGCTGTTTTCTCGCATTCTATCAGCATTACGCGCTGTTTATACAGCGCCTTTTATTTCTGTACAATTTATTCTCTATATGCAAAAAAGGAACGTTCTATCCAAATCGTTCCTTTTTGTTTGTAGATTATTTTATTTTTCAAATTTCTCAATCACGCACGTATGCGTCTTCGTTTTCTTATCACAAACGCGTATTTGCCGAGTGCACAGTAATGCCCGCGTCCCCCCTTCGTCATCCCACCGTCAGGCGCAAAAAATCTCCCGCCGCACAGAGCCTCTTGCCCTCCGAAACAGTGCCTGTCCGGGGACTTGTGCTCTGTGGGGCGGGAGGCCTTTTACACCGTCCGTCCCCTATTTACTTAATACCCCGTCGACCGCCGCTTTCCATCCGGCATATTTTTTCTCCCGGATTTCATCGTCCATCTTCGGTTCATACACACTTCGTTTCATATTTCCCGCGAGCTTCTCCAGATCATACACACCTGCCGAAATACCCGCCATATAAGCCGCTCCAATCCCGGAAAGCTCCTCCGCGTCCGGAATATTTACGCGTTTATTCGTAATATCACTCTGGAACTGCATCAGATATCCGTTTCGTGTCGGGCCGCCGTCTACACGGAGTTCCTCGATCCGCATGCCGGTATCCTGCTCCATCGCACGGACAAGGTCGGTGATCTGGTAGGCAATGCAATCGAGTGCCGCTTTTACCACCTCAGCTTTTCCTGTGGTGCGGGTAATTCCGCTGATCGATGCCGTTGCTTTCTCATCCCAGTACGGCGCGCCAAGTCCGGTAAATGCCGGAACCAGATACGTGCGGTCTGCCGGATTTGCCTCCCCTGCCAGTCCTTCCGTCTCTTTTGCCGAAGAAATCAGCTTCAGGTCATCCTTCAGCCAGGTAATCACAGCTCCGGTGTAGTTCAGGTTGCCTTCCAGCACATAGTCCACCTTGCCGCCTCTTCCCCACGCAAGCGAAGTCACAACGCCGTGGCTGCTCTGAATCGGCTTGTCTCCAATGTTCATCATCAGCGAAGAACCCGTTCCGTACGTCGCCTTGATCATGCCCGGTTTTAAACAGCCCTGTCCGAACAGAGCCGCATGAGAGTCGCCTAATACACCACAGATCGGAACCGGCTCGGAAAACAATCCTTCCATCGTCGTGGTTCCATACACCGCATCGGAATCGCACACCCTGGCCAGCGCACAAGCCGGAATCCCGAACATCTCGCAGATCTTCTCATCCCACGCCAGTGTTTTCAGATTAAACAACTGCGTTCTCGACGCATTTGAAAAATCCGTCTTAAATGCATGATCTCCCGTCAGCTTGTAAACCAGCCAGCTGTCGATGGTGCCAAGGCAGAGCTCCCCGTCTGCAGCACGTTTCTGTCTTTCTTCTCCGCCGTTTCGAAGCAGCCACGCCATCTTTGCAGCAGGAAAATAAGCCGAAAGCTGCAGACCCGTCGCCTCGCGGATCTCCTCTGCGTGCCCCTGCTCCGCAATCTCCTGCGTAATCCCGCTTGCGCGTCCGCACTGCCATACAATGGCCTCTTCCAGTGGTTCCCCGGTCGCCTTATCCCAGATCGCCGTCGTCTCACGCTGATTGCTGATGCCGATTCCGGCGATTGTTTCCGGTGCAACACCGGACTCTGTCACCAGCGTTTTTACCGTCTGTACTGTATTTCGGTAAATCTCATTCAGATCATGGGACACCCATCCCTTTTCATTGACGATCTGCCGATGCGGCAGGTCGGTACGGCGGAGTAAATGTCCCTCCCCATCAAAGAGCAGCGCTTTCGTTCCCTGCGTGCTCTGGTCAATTCCGATGATATACCTTTTCTCCATTTTTCCAGCTCCGTTCCTAAAATTTTATAAATATCCAGATCCCCTTCTCGAATAACGCTGAATACACCCTGTTTTTCAGCATACAATGCGTCATTGTTTATTATCGCAGCGTTCACCCTGCCCCTATAGGCAAGATCTTTGGCGATTACCACACATTCCAACATCTTCCGCAGAACGATTTATTCCTGATTATTTCCGCAGAACGATTTGTTCCTGGTTATATAGAAAAAGTTCCTGCGTTCCCGGATTTTCTTCCGCCCAGGCACGCAGGAACATGGCATACGCAGACCTGCGGCAGTTTACAGTTCCCTGCGGGCTATCACATTCACCGCTGATTCCATTTCTGATTAAGCCAGTAATTCTTTCGCTTTTTTTGCAATGCCCTCGGCATTCAATCCATAATAGTCAAATACTTCTTTGGAAGTTCCCGTAATCACCGGCGCATCCGGCAGAGACATAGGAATGACTTTGCGCGGGCATTCCGCACCGACCACCTGGCTCACCATCGATCCAAGACCGCCGAATGGAGCGTGCTCTTCGATCGAAATGACAACTTTTGCCTTCTTTGCAGCTTCTACCAGGCCCTCTTTGTCCAGCGGTTTCACACAGTACATATCGAGCAGTCCTGCGCTGATTCCCTCTTCTTTCAGCATAGCAGCTGCATCAAGCGCCGGGCGGACCATCTCACCGCAGGCTACCAGTAAAACATCGGTGCCCTCCGAGAGAACCGTCGCCTTATCCATCTCAAACGGGGTATTTTCTTCGCTGTAAATATCCGCAACGGCATTTCTTCCCACTCGGATATAAGCCGGTTTTTCATCGGTAAGGAGCGCCTCAACCAGTTTTGCTGTCTGGAAGCGGTCGCTCGGCAGATAAACGCGCATGTTCGGAATAGCTGCCATTGCTGCGATGTCCTGTGCAGAATGATGGCTCATGCCGAGTGCGCCGTAGCTCACACCGCCGCTGATACCGATCAGCTTTACATTGGTGTTGGAGTATGCACAGTCAATCTTTGCCTGCTCATAGCTTCTTGTAGAAAGGAAGCACGCCGGAGATGCCGCAAATGCTTTCTTGCCGCATTTTGCAAGACCGGCAGAAACGCTGACCAGATCCTGCTCCGCGATACCCATCTCCACAAACTGCTCCGGATACGCATTTGCAAACGGTGTCAGGGAAGCACTTCCCCTGGAATCGCTGCAGAGCACCACGATATCTTGATCCGTCTCGGCATGTTTCATTAAAACCTCGCAAATGGCCTGTCTGTTTGGAATCTTATTCATAACAGTGCCTCCTTTCTCTCATCCAGATCCTTCATGATCTGTTCTACTTCCTCCGGTGTCGGCACTTTATGATGCCACTCCGCCTTATTTTCCATCACGGAAGAACCACAGCCCTTCGTTGTGTTTGCAATAATAACCGTCGGTTTTCCCTTGCAGTGTTTCGCCAGCTCAAACGCATGAACGAGCGCGTCCATATCGTTGCCCGGTACGGAAAGAACATTCCATCCGAACGCTGCCCATCTCTCCTCCTGGCTGTCCTGTTTCATGACATCCTCGGTATTTCCGGAGATCTGCAGACGGTTGCGGTCTACGATCGCACAGAGGTTGTCCAGCTTGTAGTTTCCTGCGGACATTGCGCCCTCCCAGACAGAGCCTTCTGCCAGCTCGCCGTCACCCATAACGGTGTAGACACGATAATCTTTTTTATCCATTTTTCCTGCCAGCGCCATTCCCACGCAGACCGGAAGTCCGTGGCCGAGAGAACCGGAATTCATCTCGATGCCCGGCAGTTTATTGTTCGGATGGCCGATGTACGGGCTGCCGAATTTGGAGAATTTTTCAATGACCTCTTCCATCGGGAAGAACCCCTTTGCCGCAAGTACTGCATAATATGCCTCAACGGAATGACCTTTACTCATCACAAAACGATCGCGGTCCGGGTCGTCCATGTTCTTAAGGCTGATGTTCATCTCTTTAAAATACAGCGCTACAAGCACATCAATGACACTCATGTCACCGCCGATGTGGCCGCCCTTGCCGGAAACTACCATTTCCACTACTTTCTTCCGCAGATCATACGCCAGACAACTTAATTCCTTGTATTCACTCATGATTTTCATTCTCCTCTTAAATATGCTTTGACATCTTCCTCAATCGGATCATATAAATCCGGGGCAATGCCGATGTATTTGCATGCTTCATACAGAACCGGCACAACGTTCTCGTGGATACCGACGCAGTGGTGGATGTACGGTCCTTCCACGATTTTTGCCTCCAGGCGTTTCAGGTTCTGTACCTCAACCCATACGTAGGTTCCCTTCGTGTAAGGGCCCTTTACACCTTTTGCATTTCCAAGCAGCAGGGAGTACTCTCCGTTGTCTCCGTCGAAACGCGCCAGTGTCATTTCGCCTAATTTTGCCTGCGCCTCTACAGCGCCCGGATGGCTGAATGCCAGAGGATAACCGATCGTCGGTTTTTCCTGTGCAACAGAAATCGGCCACGGTCCGCAGTGCTGCAGCAGCTCGCCGTTCTCGTTGTCCGGGTGACGCACCGTCCAGTCGGCAAAGAAGCTTCTCTTATCGTTTCTGCCGGCAGCCTCTACCAACAGAGCGGTGATGGCGCCATGGATATCGGTCTCACAGACGACCGGAATTCCCTCTTCGTTCAGCAGGGAGTTTGCCGCACACGGCATGATGCCGATCTCACCCTGCAGTGCGTTCCAGCACTGGATCGCGATGGCATTGCAGGAATATTTTGCAGCCAGGTTCTTCATTGCAACCTTCAGAGCTGCTACATTTTCCAGTTCTTCCGGTTTGATCTTTACACACATATTGGTGTTGCAGTAAGCAACGACTTTTTCCACCTCGCTGCCCTCTGCTTTTACTTTTTTTCATCTCCGCAGTCAGTTCCGGAAGCGGAATCGGGGAAAGCTGAATGTTGAATTTTTCCAGCAGCTCGCCCTCGTTGCACATGGTAGACCAGAAGTCGAACGGACGCGGTCCGATCTGAAGGATTCTGGTGTGGCGGAAGGTATCTACCACATTACATACAGCAAGGAAATCCTGAATGCCGCGCTCAAATTCCGGATCGGTCAGGCGGCAGTTCGTCATGTAGGTGAACGGAACGCCAAAACGGCGCAGCACTTTTCCGGTTGCGAACAGGCCACACTGGCTGTCGCGGAGACGCACACCGTTCTCATCCGGTCTCTCATCGCGCGGTCCCCAGAGGAGTACCGGAAGCCCCATTTCCTTTGCCAGCCTTGCACAGACATATTCCGTTCCGAAGTTTCCGTGCGGGAAAAAAATTCCCTTTACGTTCTCACGGCGGAATTTCTCCTGGATTTTCTCACGATCCGCCTCATCGTAAAACAGCCCCTCCTCGTTGATATCTGTGATATCAACAAATTCAACGCCGAGCTCTTTTAAACGCTCTCTCGTCAGGTTGGCATATTTTACGGCATCCGGAGCTCTGAAAATACTTCTTCTCGTAGGTGCAAATCCGATCTTAACAGATTTCATATTCATTTCCTCCATTTAATTTTCTTTAAACTTTGCTAAATTATATTTTGAATTTTTCTGTTCTTTATGGCCCTTATATTACTAAATTCCTTTGAATTTGTCAGCATCAATTCAGTTTTATTAAATCTTTTTTAGTAATTTATACAAAAAAGAATGGCCGCTCTTATGCATTTCTTCGTATTTCAACTTTTTACAGCTCAGAAGTTGACTTCTTTTTTAATTCATATTAAAATCAATGCATAAGTTTAATATTTTTCAGATAAATACTGAAATAAATTTCAACATCCCGCATGCACAAAACACACGGAAGCACCGTGCGGGCTGATTTTATCGAACAGGAGCTGAACTCTTATGAATATTTCTGCGAAAGAACTGGCAAAGCTGATCAACGTATCGCCTGCCACGGTTTCTATGGTTTTCAATAACAAACCCGGCATCAGTGATGCCACAAGAGAGCTGGTTTTAAAAACTGCAGCCGAGTATGGCTATGCGCCGAAAAAAAATGAAGCCTCCGGCGCTTCCTCCCGCATTATTCAGCTGGTCAATTATAAGAAGCACGGAAAGGTCGCTGCCGACACGCCGTTCTTCTCCCAGCTGACCGAAGGAATCTCCACCGAATGCACCCGCCAGGGCTGTGCGCTTCATATCTCCTATTTTTATGAGACCATGGATATTGACAGCCAGCTCGATGCACTCCGTGCTGTGGACTGTGAGGGCATTCTTCTTCTTGCAACAGAAATGGCTCCGTCTGATTTCCGCAAGTTCCGTGATTTTTCTGTTCCGATCGTTGTCGTGGACTGCTATTACGATGAGCTCGATTACGACTGCGTTCTGATCAACAACATCCAGGGGGCGTTCAACGCCACGAATTATCTGATTCAGTGCGGACACAAAAACGTGGGCTACTTTCACTCGAGCCTCGACATCAGCAACTTCTTCGAACGCGCCGACGGCTACTACAAAGCGCTCCGTGCAAACGGTATCAGCACCTCACATCCATATGTCCACCTGGTTTCCCCGACCTCGGACGAAGGCTACCGCGACATGCTGCGCCTTCTCGAGTCGAAAGCTCCGATCGCGGATGCTTACTTTGCCGATAATGACATTATTGCTGCAGCCGCCATGCGTGCACTGCGTGAAAACGGCTACCGCATCCCGGAGGATGTCTCTATCATCGGCTTTGATGACGTTCCGATGTGCGATATGATGGTTCCTCCGCTTTCCACCATGAAGGTCCGAAAACGCGAGCTCGGCGCCACCGCTGTTCAGCGTCTGCTCGACCGCGTAGCTGATCCGAAACGTGAGTGTCTGAAGATGTGCATGGCAACGAAACTTGTGAAACGCCAGAGTGTTTCCAAACGTTGATTCTGCTTTTTATGCTCCCCGTATTCGGCGCCAATCTGCTCCAGGCACTGTATGGAACCGTCGATCTGATGGTCGTCGGCCAGTTTGCCTCCACGGCAGATGTTTCCGCTGTTTCCACCTTCTCCGCACAGAACGTCGGTGCCGGAGAATACAAGCGTGCCCGCTCATCCATGTATCTCGGCATGATCTGGACATTCGCGGTGGGACTTGCCGTT
>ERZ779885.2546-NODE-2546-length-16538-cov-6.028029_pt1 | contig 16538 bp, 14 predicted proteins | sample MGYA00511554_ERZ779885 | MGnify/ENA primary metagenome ERZ779885 (study PRJEB29588, sample SAMEA2160998) | human gut metagenome | biome: human gut; feature: human-associated habitat; material: faeces | place: Denmark | collected 2008/2010 ... | reverse complement strand
GTTCGAGGTAGCTACGCACGGGGCGCAGGTCGCCCTTGAGCACCGCGACGACCATGTCGACGAGCCGGCCGTATTCCCCTTCGCCCTGCGCCCCGATGCAGGGGCCTTTGCAGTTGCCCAGGTGGTATTGCAGGCAGACCGTATATTTCCCCTTGGCGATCTGCTCGGGGGCGAGGTTGAGCTTGCAGGTACGCAAGGGAACCACCTCGCGGATGAAATCCAGCACGCTGTGCTGCATCACCACCGATCCGTAGGGGCCGAAGTACTGCGACCCGTCGCGGTTCAGTTGCCGCGTCGACTGCACGCGCGGGAAATGCTCGCGGCGCACCACGATCCAGGGATAGGTCTTATCGTCTTTGAGCAGGATATTGTACCGCGGCTGGAGGGTCTTGATGAGCGAGTTTTCCAGCAACAGGGCGTCGGTTTCGCTGTCCACGACGATATGGCGGATCTCGGCGATCTGCTTCACCAGCACGCGAACCTTGGGGCTGTGCTCCTTGCTCTGCACGAAATAGGATGAAACCCGCTTGCGCAGGCTCTTGGCCTTACCGACGTAGATGATCGTCCCCGAGCGGTCTACGAACTGGTAGACGCCCGGCGACTGCGGCAGCATCGCCACCTGCTCTCTGAGATTGTTTTTTTCGGTTCCCGCCATAGCGATAATCGCAGTGCAAATGTAGCAATTATTTCACAAAACGCGCCATCTCCTCCGGCATGCTTCCGGCGCACGCAGAGATGGCCGCATTTGACACACGCATAAACTAAAACGTCCGATTTTTTGTTTTATTCGTCGGAACGGCATATATTTGCGGCACATTGAAAACAAACCCAAACCCTATGAGAAAATTTTTACCTTTTCTCTTCGCCGCAGCACTCGCATCGTCCTGTATCGACAACGCTTACGACCTGTCGAACGTGAACACGGACGATGTCACCATCGGCGACGAGGACTCGGAATACCGGCTGCCGCTGGCCACGGTATACGTAAGTATGAGTGAACTGAACGAAGGAGGTGCGGACATCAAAACGCTCTTCGACGAAGCGGACATCTGGCTTCCCTCGCCCCTGCCCGGAAACGCCGCATACGTCGACCTGCGGGAACTCCAGAACACCCCGGAGACAATCACGCCGCTGCTCGATGCACTGATCGACCAGATGATGGACGACGATGCCAAGATCACCGCCGTCGCCGACCTGCTGGCGGAAAAATACCTCTCGACCTTCCTGCCCCTGCTCCCCCCGAATACGGATCCGGCAGATTTCAAACCGGTCTTCATCGAGGCGTTCCGCAATATGCCGATGCTGCACGACCGGCTTTCGGGCGAGGTCAAATCCCTGGCCGGCAGCTACCTGACAGAGCTCAAAGTCCAGGATGTAACCTACGACATCGGTAAGATCGACATCGGCGGCGACGTGGTGGACATGCTCTGCGAGAACCTCGACAGTGAAGGCACCCCCAACCCCAAAAACACGCTGCACCTCTACGGCAGCATCACGAGCGCCCTGCCCGTGAGCCTGCGGCTCGTGCCCTATTTCTCGCCTACGAACGTCCGGTTCGACGTAACGGTCGAACCCGGCAAAACGAACGAGATCAGGGAGACGCAACTTTTCGAAAGCGACCTGCGGCAGATCATCGAGGGTGCCGAGATCATCCTCCCCGTCTCGCTGGAGAAATACTATCCGGGCTACGATTTCACGTCCGATCAGCAAATCGTCATCACCCTGCGCCTGATCAAGCGCGGCGGCCTGAAGCTCAACCTCTAATCCGGCACAGAACATGAAAAAAATATACGCATTCCTATTCACGCTGCTGCTGGCATCCGGCGCCGCGGCACAGAACCCGACGGCCTATTTCATGGAGGGGTCTACCCTCCGCAGCCAGTTCAACCCGGCTTTCGCCCCCTTACGCGGCTATGTCAACATCCCCGGGCTGGGCGGACTGGACATCAACGTGAGCGGCAACCTCTCGATCGACAAAATACTCTATCCGCGCAACGGAAAACTCGTCACACTGCTCGACAGCTCCGTATCGACGGCCGACGCCCTTTCGGGACTCAAAGCCGACAACCTCCTGGGTCTCGACACGCGCGTAAACCTCATCGGGTTCGGCGCCTTCACCCGCAACCACAAGAATTTCTGGTCGTTCGACCTCAACGCCCGCGTCACGACCGACGCCACCCTGCCCTACTCGCTCTTCGACTTCCTGAAACGCGGCAATAGCGGCGACATCAGCGACATCGGCATCACGGCCGACAGCTATCTCGAAGCGGGTTTCAACTACTCTTTTCCGCTGCTCGACGACAAGTTATACATCGGTGTGCGGGCAAAATTCCTGATGGGCGTGGCACGTGCGCGGATGTATTTCACGCAATTCAACGTATCGCACAACGAGGAACGCTGGCTGATCAACGCCGCGGGCGGGCTGGACATCACGGCCGCAGGGCTCGACGTCAAGACCGAACTCAACGACCACGGCGAAGAGGTCTACAAGATGGACGACATCAGCCTCAAGCCCACCTCGCCCGCCGGCTACGGCTTCGCGGTCGACTTCGGAGCCACGTACGACATCCTGCCCAACCTGCAGGCATCGCTGGCGGTGAACGACCTGGGCTTCATCGGCTGGAGCAAGAACAAGAACGTAACGGGTTATTCGGCGAAGGAGCTATCCTTCACGGGCGTGACGGTCACCGAGGACGGCACCGAGTCGCCCGACTTCGACATCGACGTACTGGAGTTCCACAAGGGCGCGGCCAAGAGCGTATCGCGCATGCTGCGCGCCTCGATCAACGCCGGCCTCGAATACGAGGTATGGCGCCATAAGATCGGCATCGGCCTGTTGTATACGGCCCGCGTGTGGGAATACAAGACCCTGCACAACATCACCGGGTCGGTCAATTTCCACCCGATCCGCTGGTTTACCGTCACGGGCAGCTATTCGGTGATCGACAACCGCGGCGGCGCCGTGGGGCTGGCGCTGAACCTGAACCCCAGCTGGATCAATTTCTACCTTGCCACGGACATCGTCACGGCCAAGCATACGCCCCAGTTCATCCCCATCAAGCAGAGCGTGATGAACGTCACGCTGGGCATCGGAGTACCGATCGGCAGACGCAGCCACCGTATCGCGGCCTATGTGTACGACAAGGATCGGCGGTAAACGAACGAACGGGAAACCCGGCCTTTTCAGGCCGGGTTTTTCTTATCAGGACGCCCGAAAATTCTGCCGAACCGGGCATAAAGACACTTGGAGTACGCAAAAAAGACAGCCTGCGGCAACAAACGCACCCTCCCTTTCCATATTTTAGGCGCACCCATACCATAATCGGGCAATGGCATTGGTTTATCGGAAACTTTATTTATCTTTGCAATGTAGAGATTACGAAAGCATTTCTCAGGGGACGATCCCATTTTCCTGCCCCGGATGATTTTGCGTTTAAATATTGCGACGGCCCCTCAAATCTGTGTGAAGTTGCGTCACTACTTTTGAATTCTTCAAAATCACGGGCCGTCGCAATCTTTTTATCCCTTTAAACAAAAATCATGCCATAGCCCATCCGATTTTCCTCGCCCCCAGTCTATCCCGCTTCGACGAGGCTACGCTCCAGTGCGGCACGCGTCGCCATGCGGCCGGCCTCGACAATTTCCCGGGCGCGGTAGAATTCAAAAATCCCGAAACGGTCGGCAGGCATCTCTATCAGCAGGTCGGGCTTGTAAAGCTTGCACATCAGGCGTGCGATATGCTGCTGCATGATCTCCGACGATGCGGTAATCACCTTATAATAGTTCAGCGAAGCCTTGTTGCGGACGGCCATCTCCTCCGAGAACGGGGCGCTCACATCCACGGCGACCAGGACGTCGCCCGGTTCACGGCGCACCCGGTTCAACGGCAGCGGATTGACCGTACCGCCGTCGACCAGCACCTGGTTCCCCCGGCGTACGGGACGGAATACCGACGGGATGGAGATAGACGCCCGGATGGCATCGTACAAGCCTCCCCTGTCGAGCACGACTTCGCGCCCCGTCAGCAGGTCGGCGGCAACCGCGGCGAACGGCAGCGGCATCTTCTCGATCTTCACGTCGGGCACCAGCTCCTTCATGGCCCGCATCACGCGGTCGCCCTTGACGAGTCCCTCGGTGCTCAGCGCAAAATCGACCAGCCCGAAAACCTTATACTTGTCGAGCGTATACATCCACTCCTTGAAGGGTTCGAGATGCCCCGAGGCATACATGCCCCCGACCAACGCCCCCATCGAAGTGCCGGCCACAGCATGCACCTCGAATCCCTGACTCTCCAACTCCTCGATCGCCCCGATATGGGCAACACCACGCGCGCCGCCGCCCGCAAGCACCAGCGCAGCCCTTCTTTTTTTCATAAATTCATCTTGTTTATCCGCTCCCGGACTTTATCCCACGCATGGGTTCCGAACAGACAGCTTGCACGCATCGTGCCGCACATCCCGGCAAAACGCGACATCGGAATAACGAAACACAATTCGTCCGCACCGACCCACGGGCGCACCGAAGGATCGAACAGCCCCAGGAAACACCTGCGGCCGCCGTTACGGTTTTCCCGCACGGCCTGCGACACCACGGTACTGCATCCCGAGCCGAACGGCGCCGCAACGGCATCCGGGGCGTCGTTGTCGAACCCGGCCCATGTCACGAGCCCCGCCAAGACGTCTGGCGTAGCGAAGAATAGCACGCCTTCCGCCCCGTCGAACGTCCCCGCCGCATCCACACGCACGAACTCGAGCCACGCCTTCGGCCCCGGCCGCAGGTCGAGCGCAGCGATGAAGTCCAGCACCATTTCGGGCGTCTGCTTATAACGCTCCTTGAGCGAGACGAACTGCGGGACGAATTCCGGCATGGGGCTGAAACCCGTATAGAACTTGCCGCCCCCGCAACCGATATTCGAGGCGTTGAGCCCCACGGGCCGCCCGTCACGCGCCTCGGCCAACGCCTTGAAAAAACACCCGCCCGCCTTTGCGGCGGGGCGCAGCGGTTCGTCCGTATAGCGAAACAGCAGGGGCAGCTCCGGCACCGGGCCGAAAGCCTCGCGGAAAGCGGCGACAAATTCTCCTGTCTGCATGGCATTCATCCGTTTGTAATTACATAATCCATAAATACGTCGTGCGGTTCGACGGGCAGTGCCCCGACCAGCTGGTGGGCGTAGCAGACCCCGACCTTCACGCCCCGGAACCCGGGCTGCGAGAGGTATTTGTCATAAAACCCGCGGCCGCGGCCCATGCGGGCACCGGCTTGCGTAAATGCCGTTCCAGGAACGACGATCAAATCTATTTCGGACGGTTCGCACGGCATTGCGTCCCCGTCCGGTTCGGCGATCCCGAAGGCCCCCGCACGGAGTGCCCCGGGTACGTAATCGAAGAACCGCATCGCGTCGCCCCCGACCCGGGGGACGACGATCCGCCTGGCGGAGCCCCACCGGGCAAGCGCCTCCTCCGTCGCGGGTTCGTCGGGCAGGGCACAGAAAAACGCCACGCACCGCGCTGTCCCGAAAGGCCCCGATTCCGCTACCCGGCGGAAGATCCGCCCGGATGCCGCCGCACGTTCTTCGGGGGAGAGGGACAGGTTCTGTTTTTTCATCGCTGCACGCAGCTCTTTTTTAGTCATAAAACCCTCCTTTTCGGCATAAAATTCCCGGCCGTTTCTATTGTTATTCTGCAAACAATGGCTATCTTTGCGTCCGGGAACACAAAACTTTAACAAATATAAACAAATTTAAATCATTATGAGCTGTTTTTTATCTAATTCCTCGCTCGGCAAGAAGTTGGTGATGAGCGTAACGGGGTGCTTCCTCGTGCTCTTTATCCTCTTCCACATGTCCATGAACATTGTGGCGATCATCTCGCCCGAGGCTTACAACATGATCTGCGCACTGCTGGGGGCCAACTGGTATGCATTGGCAGGCACCCTCGTACTGGCGGCAGGCGTGGTCATCCACTTCATCTACGCCGTCATCCTGACGCTCGAAAACCGCAAGGCCCGCGGCTCGCAGCGTTACGCCGTAACGGTCGTGGAGCCGGGTGTGAAATGGGCTTCGAAAAACATGCTCGTGCTGGGCTTCATCATCCTGGGCGGCCTGGCCCTCCACCTGTTCAACTTCTGGGCTAAAATGCAGCTCGTCGAAATCATGGGCGGCCACGAGAACTCGCTGGGCTTCGGCGCTGCCGACGGCGCTTCGCTGATCGCCTACACCTTCTCGCAGTGGTATTACGTGGTGATCTACCTCGTGTGGTTCTTCGCCCTCTGGTTCCACCTCACGCACGGCGTATGGTCGATGTTCCAGACCGTGGGCTGGGCCAACGACACGTGGTATCCCCGCCTGAAATGCATCGCCAATATCGTAGCGACGATCATCTTCCTCGGCTTTGCCGCCGTCGTGGTGGTTTACTTCATCAAGAGCATCTGCCCCTGCTGCGCAGGCGCCTGCTAACCGATTATCCAGAACAATAAACACACAACAGATATGGCTTTAAAATTAGATGCTAAAATCCCTGCCGGCGCCCTCGAAGAAAAATGGAGCAACCACAAGGCAGCTATCAAGGTCGTAAGCCCCGCAAACAAGCGCAAGCTCGACATCATCATCGTCGGAACCGGTCTGGGCGGTGCTTCCGCCGCCGCTTCGCTCGGTGAACTCGGATATAACGTAAAGGTATTCTGCATCCAGGATTCGCCCCGCCGCGCGCACTCGATCGCCGCACAGGGCGGTATCAACGCTGCGAAGAACTACCAGAACGACAACGACTCGGTATACCGCCTGTTCTACGATACGATCAAGGGCGGCGACTACCGTGCACGCGAAGCCAACGTATACCGCCTGGCGGAGGTTTCCAACCTCATCATCGACCAGTGCGTGGCCCAGGGCGTACCTTTCGCACGCGAATACGGCGGCCTGCTGGCCAACCGCTCGTTCGGCGGCGCACAGGTATCGCGCACGTTCTATGCCCGCGGCCAGACGGGCCAGCAGCTCCTGCTGGGCGCTTATTCGGTACTCAACAAGGAGATCGCAGCCGGCACGGTGAAAAGCTATCCGCGCCATGAAATGCTCGACATCGTCATCGAGGACGGCGAGGCAAAGGGTATCATCGCCCGCAACCTCGTCACCGGTGAGATCGAGCGCCACGGTGCACACGCCGTAGTGATCGCCACAGGCGGATACGGCAACGTATTCTTCCTTTCGACCAACGCCATGGCATCGAACGGTTCGGCCGCATTCCAGTGCTACCGCAAGGGCGCCGGCTTCGCCAACCCCTGCTTCACGCAGATCCACCCCACGTGTATCCCCGTACACGGCGACCAGCAGTCGAAACTCACGCTCATGTCGGAGTCGCTGCGCAACGACGGCCGCATCTGGGTTCCCAAGAAGCTCGAGGACGTGAAGGCGATCCGTTCGGGAGCCAAGCAGCCTTCGGACATCGCCGAGGAGGACCGCGACTACTATCTGGAGCGCCGCTACCCGGCCTTCGGCAACCTCGTGCCGCGCGACGTGGCTTCGCGCGCCGCCAAGGAGCGCTGCGACGCCGGCTACGGCGTGAACGAGACGGGTTTGGCCGTGTTCCTCGACTTCAAGACCGCCATCGAGCGTCTGGGCAAGGACATCATCAAGCAGCGTTACGGCAACCTGTTCGACATGTACGAGGAGATCACCGACGTCAGCCCCTACGAGCAGCCGATGCAGATTTTCCCCGCCGTGCACTACACGATGGGCGGCATCTGGGTGGACTACAACCTGATGACCACCATCCCGGGCCTCTACGCCATCGGCGAGGCCAACTTCTCGGACCACGGCGCGAACCGTCTGGGCGCATCGGCCCTCATGCAGGGTCTCGCGGACGGCTATTTCGTGCTGCCCTACACCATCGGCGACTACCTCTCGCACAAGATCCAGGCTCCGAAAGTGAAGACCGACACCAAGGCCTTCGACGAGGCCGAGAAGGGCGTCCGGGAGAAGATTGCGAAACTCCTCTCGATCCAGGGCAAGCAGTCGGTGGACGACATCCACAAGAAGCTGGGCCACATCATGTGGGAGAACGTCGGCATGGCCCGCACGAAGGAGTCGCTCGAAAAGGCCATCACCGAAATCCAGGCCCTGCGCAAGGAGTTCTGGAAGGACGTGAAGGTGGTAGGCCGCGAAAACGAGTTTAACGTAGAGCTGGAGAAGGCGATCCGCCTGGCGGATTTCCTCGAGCTGGGCGAGCTGATGGCCCGCGACGCACTCAACCGCGAGGAGTCGTGCGGCGGCCATTTCCGCGTCGAGCACCAGACCGAAGAGGGCGAGGCGAAGCGCGACGACGAAAAGTTCGTCTATGCCGCCGTTTGGGAGTACAAGGGTATGGACCAGGCTCCGGAGCTGACCAAGGAGCCGCTGAATTTCGAGTTCGTACACCCCGCCCAGCGCAACTACAAGGACTAAATCCAATTGACGTTAAACTTTAATCATCGAATCGAAACCATGAATTTTACATTAAAGATATGGCGTCAAAAGGACGCTAAATCGAAAGGCGCATTCGAAACGTACAAGGTCGAGAACATTTCGGCCGACACCTCGTTCCTCGAGATGCTCGACATCCTGAACAACAACCTCATCCACGAGGGCAAGGAGCCCGTGGCCTTCGACCACGACTGCCGCGAGGGCATCTGCGGCATGTGCTCGCTGCACATCGACGGCCACGCGCACGGCCCCGGCCAGGCGGCCACCACGTGCCAGATCTACATGCGCAAGTTCAAGGACGGCGCGACCATCACCATCGAGCCGTGGCGCTCGGCGGCTTTCCCCGTCATCAAGGACCTCGTGGTGAACCGCTCGGCCTACGACCAGATCCTGCAAGCCGGAGGCTTCATCTCCGTACGCACGAACTCCGTGCCCGACGCAAACGCCATTCCGATTCCGAAGCCCGACGCCGACGAGTCGATGGACGCCGCCGCCTGCATCGGCTGCGGAGCGTGCGAGAATCTCTGCCCGTCCCGCCCGATAAGCGCCATCACCGTCAATGGGTACAGTGTTCATCATAATGTGTAACCGGTCTTTGAGACAAGCCTTCTGAAGGGACATATTCAGAAAAAGCGGTCTCGACAAATTCCATGAATATGAAAGAGAATATTAACAGAAGAGAATTTCTCAAACAAGCCGGTGCCGGGACAGCGGCCGTGGGAGCCGTGGCTCTTGCCGGAGCGTGCGCCCCTAAGAAGACAGCCGAGGCCATCCTTGACGATGGTTCCAGTGAAGATGTGCCGGAGAACGGTAAGATGGAGATGCGTGAGAATCCGGGCAACGGGGACATGGTTTCCCTGCTGGGTTACGGATGTATGCGCTTCACGATGAAGAAGGACGAGAGTGGGAAGGATATCGTGGATCAGGAGAACGCCAACAAACTGATTGACTACGCCTTGGCTCACGGAGTCAACTACTACGACACATCTCCGGTCTATCTCCAGGGACTTTCCGAGGAGGCTGTAGGCAATGCACTCAGCAGACATCCAAGGAACTCCTACTACATCGCCACGAAGCTGTCCAACTTCAGTGATCATTCCAAAGCGGCATCCCTGAAACTGTACAACGACTCGTTCAGGTACCTCCAGACAGACTATCTGGACTACTACCTGCTTCACTCTCTCGGCCGTGGAGGCCTGGAGGCTTTCGATGACAGGTTCGTGAACAACGGAATGATGGATCTGCTTCAGGCAGACCGAGAGAAAGGCAAGATACGTCAACTCGGACTTTCATTCCACGGAAACCAACAGCAGTTCGACGAGCTACTGAAACTGCACGACAAGTACCACTGGGATTTCGTGCAGATCCAGATGAACTATTTCGACTGGAAACACGCTGACGGCCAGCGCAATGTCAACGCCGAGTACCTGTACGACGAGCTGGACAAGAGGGAGATTCCGATCGTGATTATGGAGCCTCTCCAAGGTGGCCGTCTGGCCAATCCGGCGGAAAGTGTCGTGAACAGGCTAAAGGAGCGTGATCCGAAAGCCTCACTCGCTTCGTGGGCGTTCAGATTCGTGGGATCGTACCCGAGAATCCTGACGGTGCTGAGCGGAATGGTCTATCAGGAACATCTTGAGGATAACCTGCGCACATTCAAGGACTTCAAGTACTTGACCGACGAGGAGAAAGAGTTCCTCGGCACCGAGATCGCCGGCATAATGGCCAGCTTCCCGACCATCAACTGCAACGACTGCAAGTACTGTATGCCTTGCCCTTACGGAGTCGATATTCCGGGAATATTCAAGCACTACAACGAATGCGTCAACGAGGGCGAGATCGCCCAGAGCACCGAGCAGGAGAATTACCGCAAGCTGCGCCGGGCCTATCTCGTGAGCTACGACCGGGCCATCCCGTCCGTCCGCCAGGCCAACCACTGCATCGGTTGCAAACAATGCATCGAGCATTGCCCTCAAAGCATCTCCATTCCTCGTGAGCTCCGCCGCATCGAGGCCTACGTCGAGAAGTTGAAAAGGAACACATTGTAATGAATATAATCTATGCGATGCTTCGACAATAGATACGCCAAAGCGACAGAAGCACCAACACAGAAGAAAAATATTCGTCACAGACGCTGAATATTCAAAGGTTTTGATTATCTTTGCAGTCCGCAACTAAAAATGCGGACCATTGGAGAGATGCTCGAGTGGCTGAAGAGGCACGCCTGGAAAGCGTGTGGCCTCCTAAAGGGGCTCGCGAGTTCGAATCTCGCTCTCTCCGCAAATTTTTAACGGCTTTGCAGATTGTTCCGCAAAGCCGTTTTTGTATTATGTTTATGTCCAGTCACTTCGACAGGCTCAGTGACTGACTTACATTAATCGGTTCGATTATCCCAATACGCCTAACAAAAAAAAGGAACCCGCATACTGCGGATCCCCATACCAATTATAAATGAAATCGATTCTTTGATTGATTGTTACTCGACTTTGATTGCAACCTCTCCGGTCTTGCCGTCCTTGTCGGTCACGGTAAGTGTGGTGGTTCCGGCCTTGACACCCTTCACGGTGATGGCAGCCTCTTTCACGATGGCGGTAGCGACAGCCGGATCCGTAACCTTCACTGTGTATGGAGCGGTACCTGACTTGACTGTGACAACCTCTTCCTTCTCAACTCCGACAGTAACCTCGGCCTTGTCAAACTCCAGCTTCTCTGCCGCAGCCTTTACCGTTACGGTAAACGAACCCGTCGTCTGATTTTTGTCTACTACAGAGATCGTGGCTGTTCCCCCTGCCACTCCTGTAACAGTGATCTTTTCTTTCTCCACCTTCACTGTGGCTATCTTCTCATCGCTTGACTTTACCGTGAAAGGCTGTGTGCCGTTCTTCACGGTAACCTCAACGGTCTTACCAACCTCAACCTCAGCCTTCGTCACACTGAATGTAAGAGGATCCGGAGTTTTGTTTTCGTTCTTGTCGCAAGAGACGAATGCGAATGAGCAGAGGCAGAGGGCTGCCGTCACAACTGAACTGAAAAAACTTTTCATTAGTTTAAATCTTTAATTGTTAATAATAGTTTAAGTACCGTAAGACCGTTCCCGGTCCGACGCATTACTAAATCATCTCCGCCGGAAACCTTGCATAAAGTTTTCAAAAAATTCACCAGAAGCCGAGACCCTTAAACACGCCGTGGCGGATAAATCATTATAAATGAATATATTGAATAGGTCATCCAGTCCTTGTTTTAGCAGGAGAACAATATAGCAACAGACGAATAATCAGGATATTAGCCGCCACGCAAATATTAACATATACCCGAGAACAGAACATAGACACTAGCGAGTGGGTTGGCTTTCGATCTGGATGTCCGTGCCGAGGGCAGAATTGATGAGGTTCAGGATTTCCTGGAGGGAGGACGTGGAGAACTCTCCGCTCAGGCGGCGGGATTCACCGGACGAATGGCCGGCATCAAAAGCAACGAGCGTGACATCGTAATATTCAGAGAGCTCGGAGAGAACTTCTGGCAGCGGGGTGTTGTCGTAGATAAACTCGCCGGTGGCCCATGCGGCAGGGTTCGGGTGTTTCGGAGTGATTTCAACTGGCTTTGACGCAGCCGGATCCAAAACCGCGGACTGTCCCTTGGTCAGGATCAGGGCTTCTTCGCCAGACCTTATGGCAGAGAAGAGGACCTTGCCCGAGACAACGCTCACGCTGATGGGATCCCGAGAGTCAACCTGAAAGCGGGTGCCGAGGACTTTGACGAAACCGGATCCGGCATCAACACGGAAAGGGGCGCGGTCATCGTGACGGACGTTGAAATAAACCTTGCCTGTCATCTGGACCAGACGCTTGTCCTTGTGCTTCTGGAGACGAAGGGTGGATCCAGGGGCAAGAGTAACGGACGAGGAATCCGGAAGAGTGAAGGTCTGGGCAATGTCGTAGGCGGCATAGTCGGTCCATGAGGTTAGCCATGAAAGATAAAGGAATATGCCGACAGCGGCCGCTGCCGCGACTCCGGCGATGCGTTTCAACATCACAGTGCGCTTCGACAGGCTCAGCGACCGACGCAAGGAGCCATTCTGCGACCGTGCCAAGGCTTTCTTCGGGTCAAAGCGGTTCTCTTCGTAGGACTTGGCCACGAAGTCTATCATTCTGTCTTCGTTGGTTTTCATGCAATTCCTTTCTTATATTCCGATTTCGGACACTTCGACAGGCTCAGCGACCGGACTTTTACCTTTACCGGAGACGCATTTGAAGAAATATGTCACCGTGCCTCTCTGGACGGATTCTGACGAATAATCATAGAATACGGTCTCCGCTTTTATGGACAAGACATCGAAATCCTTAAACTCACAAACAATGTCCTTGAACACATAAAGCTGTTTCTTATATCCCATATCGTCTTCAAATTCCCGTCCTGGAAAGGTTAACGACTGCGGGAATGTTCCATCTGTTCCTATTTCAAAATCCTCGTACAAACTATACGGATTCCAGAATACATCCGACCGCCAATTTGGGTAGATATACAGTTCAGCGACCCTGCAATCCCAGACAATTCTAACTTTATATGCAAAGGTTTCGTCCATATCCACATTGAGATGATCCATATAGTCCAAACGACCACCCATAGCCGTGGATAATTCCGTCAGGAAATCCGGATCTGAGATCCCATCATCATTCAAGTCAATCAGTCCTTCGCTCCATTCGGCGGATTCGAGGGCATATTCACCGACAATCCGGTCCATCGTGGCGGTGGCGGCGTCGGTCATCCAATAGTCGATCTTCTCCTGACAGGAGCAAAGCAGCAGGAGAGCCGCAAGGGCATATTCAATTCTTTTCATATCAGTCGATTTCATAGTCAGTGGATGTCATCACGGAGACGAGACCGATGCCGTCGCCGGTCAAATTTGTCGGATAAGGCTTGTCGGCGAAGAAAGTCAGACCGGCAAGGTCAGAGTTCTCAAACCAAGCGGCGTTGATGTAGTTGTAGGTCTGGCGGTCAAGAGCCAGAAGACGCACTGTCACTCCAGAAAGCCCACCCCTCCGCAAAGAGATTCTGAATATGTGGGAGCCTCCTTCAAATCCAGTGTCAGTGAATATGTTGTACCCGTTGGCGAAATAATCGGACTCGGAAAAACTAAGGTTGATTCCGGGATTAAGAAGCGGTTCGCTTGAATTGTCTATTTCCAATCGCTTATTGTAGGCATAGCCGAAATTCCAGGCCTGAAGCATATAATAGTTTTTCTCGCCAGGCTTGTCTTTCACGTGAACTCCCATTCCAAGAGTCTTGATGTAGTCACTGCCTTTGGATGATTTCCTGTTAAGGTGGGTTGTGTCCACTCCATCAATGACAGGCGCATCCAAGGCCACGGTCGTCGCCTCAGCCCTCATCCCTTCAGACTCCACGACAATCCTGACCTCGTCCCCGGCCTCGAAATCAGCCCTGAATCTGAACACATTATGATACAACAGGCCATCCGCTTCCTCAACATTGTCCGAGGTCACCACAAGATCACCATTGACCCAACATTCAAGATGGCCGGACTTCAATTTTTCCGCCTTTTCGTGAGTGCTGACACCGACACAGACAGTGTGCGTGGTGTCACCGGTTGACATCAAGGCGTTGACCAGCAGCATCCTCTCCGGACCGGGCAGATCTACGGGGATATATTCCTCACAAGAGATAAAAGCCATCGAGGCGACAAGGGCAAGTATGAATATCTTCGTTCGCATATTCATTAGAATTTAAAGGTGTAACTGAACGACGGCAGGAACGTGAGGAAGGAGCGCTTCGAGATCGCCGGCTTCCACTCCCCCTCTTTCTCGTAGGCGTCATAGACACACCAGGAAGGGTTCTGCGCGCAGTAGAGGTTGTATATTCCGAAATTCCAGATCCGCTCGCCGTGGCGTTTTTGCTTCCGGAAGTTGACGCTCACATCAAGGTGATGCGTCGGAGGCAGACGATAGTTGTTGCGTCCGCTTACATAGTCAACAGCCACATCATCGCCGTCAGGGGTGATGAACGCCGAGCCTCTGGTCGGGATGGTCATACAGTTTCCGCTGAGAAACGCCCAAGAAGCGGTGAGGTCGATTCTTGAGTTGAATTTATGGTTCACAGTGGCATTGATTACGTGCCTCCGGTCGAACTGAGCAGGGAACCAGCGGCCATCGTTGATGCTGCCGTCACGGAAGATTCTCTCCGCTTTGGAGAGGGTGTACGCCAAGGTGCCGGTGGTCTTGCCGACAACTTTGCGGGCATAGAGTTCCAGTCCGTAGGCTCGTCCCTCCCCCATCGAGACGTTGTCCTCCCAATTGACGGAAGATGACAGGGCTAGACGGCCGTCTTTATATTCAAGTACATTGTCTGTCCTCTTGTAGTAGCCTTCAAGGGAGAATTCCCAACCTTTCAGGCCGGTGTAATACGCTCCGGCTGAGACGAGGTCTGATGTCACGGGACGGATCTCGGCGGTGATCGGCACCCAAAGGTCGGTTGGGATGTCCAGAGTCCCGGAGGTCAACTGATGGACGTACTGCGACATCCTTGAATATGCCGTCTTCGCCGACCAGTCGTCAGAGATGTCGAATTTGGCGGAAATTCTTGGCTCGGGGCAGAAATAGAACCTGCCTCGCACATTGAAAAGGCTTAGATGCAGGCCTGGGTTCAAAGTCAAGCGGTTGCCGACGGAGATGTCGTCCTCGATGTAAAGCGACATCTCATTGCCGTTTACCCGTCGGCTGGCCGCGTCGCTGTAAGTCGTGTCGGCGAAGACGCGGCTGTCGTTCACGTCCTTGATACGTGATTTTGTGATTTCGGGACGGTAGCCGTGGCGGACATATTCTCCGCCGAACTTGATCAAATGGTTGGTTGAAGGAGTATAGTCAAAATCCGCCTTGAGACCTGCGTCAAGGATTCCGGAGGAGTAGTCGCTGACGCTTCGAAAAAAGGTCTCGCCGAGTTCGGATTTCTCCGAGTTTTCCGTGACAGAGTGTATTCCCATCCGATAAAGGTTGCCGTAGGCCGTGAAATCAGCGAACAGTTTGTTGTTGAATATGTAGGTCCACCTTGCGGACAGCACATTGTTGCCCCAGTTCAAGTTCAGGTTGGACTCATCCTCGGTCAGCATCGTGTAAGGCTCGTAATCCGAGCCATAGAACCGCTTGCTGGATTTGGATTTGTCCTCGTAGCGGAAATAGTCCCGTCCGCTGTAGAACCCGATCCAACCTCTGCTCCGGTCGGAGAACTTGTGCGAGACCTTGGCGTTGACATCATAGAAGGCGTAGTTCAGCGGGCTGCCCGCCCATTTGATGACACGATCGAAAAGGAACGTGTGCATCCCTCTTGCGCTCAGGGAGAAAGTCGTGTTCTCGTTCTTCAAAGGTCCTTCCAGATGGAATTTCTCGGCAAGAAAGCCGGCGGTGACGCTTCCTGAGATTTTCTTAGAGTTGCCGTCGTTGGTACGCACGTCCCCCACGCGGGAGCCCCGGCCGCCGTACCGCGCCGGGAAAGAGCCTTTGTAGACCGTGACTTTCTTGACGGCTTCGGGAGTGAAAACAGACAACAGTCCGAAAAGATGGCTGACATTGTAAAGCGATGTCCCGTCCAGAAGCATCAGATTCTCGTCCGCGCCGCCTCCACGGACGTATATTCCCGAAAAGCCTTCGTTGCCGCCTTGCACGCCAGGCATCATCTGGAGGGTCTTCAGAACATCCTTCTCGCCGAGGACAACCGGAGTGTTGGCGATGAGCTCGTTAGGGACTTCAATCGCCCCCATATACGTGGAGCGGATTCCGGCATCCTTGCGGGCGGTTATCCGCGCGCCTTTGATCTCAGCGGACGGAGCCAGAGCCACATTGAGCGTGAGATCCTTTTTCAAGGAGATTCTCTTTGTCTTGGAGGCGCATCCTATGTAGGAATATGTCAGTTCTACCTCTCCCTCCGGAATGGTCAGGGAATAGAATCCGAAGTTGTTGGTGGAGGTGCCGGTCATTCCTGCCGCTGAGCGGCCTTCCTTACCGGTCCCTGTGTTTCCAACCCGGCCGGTCGCTGAGACACTTTTGGTCGCAGAGCCTGTCGAAGCGACTTCCCCGAA
>ERZ779885.2542-NODE-2542-length-16545-cov-3.260158_pt1 | contig 16545 bp, 6 predicted proteins | sample MGYA00511554_ERZ779885 | MGnify/ENA primary metagenome ERZ779885 (study PRJEB29588, sample SAMEA2160998) | human gut metagenome | biome: human gut; feature: human-associated habitat; material: faeces | place: Denmark | collected 2008/2010 ... | reverse complement strand
CGATGAAGTCGATCAAGGAAGAGATCTCAGCAATGATCCAGAGGGTGTCTGAGGGCATTGCACTTCTCAACGATACGGACAGTCCGTATGTGGTCGACATGAAATCACCGGTACGCTTATCGAAGGAAATAAGGTATTAAATGATTACGGCATTGGCGGCGGCATTCTCGCAGAAACGAATGAGCGAATCGTCCGGCAGACTGTCGTTATAGCCGTCGAGATATTTTAGTAATGCGTCAAGCTCTCCCTTGCTCACATATTCGCGTATAAGCGAGATATGATGCCGCACATCGTGCTTGGCGCGGCGGGCGTCGGTGATTTTTTCCTGCAGATTCTCATATTGCACCGCCTGCATAGAAAGCTGATGATTCTTTTCCTCCAGCTCCAGCGTTTGATTCTGCTCCAAAATCAGGCGGGTCACGACATAGTAGATCAGGATCGCTCCCACATTGATGATAAACAAAAACAGAGTGTTCTTCGGACGCAGCGCAATTTCCAGCGCCGAACGGGAAACAACGCTGTATATTGCAAAATACCATACGATATAGAAGGTTGCGGGAATCAGCCACAGATACCGCCACTCAAAGCCGGACGGTTCTTTTTCTACTGCCGGAGTGAATACGGACTTCATATAAAGAAAGATCGGCACAGAGAGAATGGTCTCCACAGCAAAGAGCATCAGCGAGAAGGACCAGCGGTAGCTCTGCACAGCCAATGCCGGAAACAAGAGCCCCTCAAGGCACTTTGCGGAGATCACGGCGAAGTTGGCAAGATTGGAGATCATCAGCAGCGTGAAAAGTGTTTTGCCGAAATGCTTCTTCACGGCGAGAAAATAGAAAGCGGCATACAGCGCCGTGCTGAGCGCACTGGCGATTGCGGCATGATTTCCGGGAACAAAGCTGACCCATGCGCCGAGCATCACCTGAATGACAGACAGCAGTCCGATCAGAATTCCGGTAACGCCTCTTGAAAATCGCAGACTGTGCCGGAACGGATAGAGCGCCAAGGCAAGAAACGGCAGAAAGTTCAGCAGCGAATATACGATGATCTCAATGAACCGATAAACAGGCGGCATCACCGTTTGCCTCCTTTACGCAGCTGCTCAAACAGGAAGGATGAATAGGCATCCGTCACCTCTTTGGCTTTACGGCGGCTGATGGGAATAAGACCGCCGTTGCTCATGGTAAAGGTGTCTGCGTTCTGTGCGTCGACCTCGTGAAAGTTGATGATCAGCCCTTTCGACGGGATAAAGAAATACGGATAGCTGCAAAGCAGCGCTTCGATCTCCGAAAGGTTTGCCCGCAGGATAATATCCTTGCCGTATTTGCAGTGCAGCGTCGTATAATGTGCGGCGTAGTCTGCATAAATGATATCGCGCAGTACGACGCTTTTGCCGTCAGGCAGTTGTATTGTTCGTTCCTTTTCGACCTGGGCAAGATCGATGCGGTCAAGCATTGCTTTGACACGCTCCCGGTCAAACGGCTTGTGCAGATAGTAGCAGGCGTTGACCTCGTAGCTCTCGCTGGCAAACTCGTTGCTTGTAGTGCCGAATGCGATACGGACATCGCTGTCCGTTTTGCGTATTTCCCTCGCCACATCCATGCCTGTAAGCTTGTCCATGAAAATATCCAGCACGATCAGCTCAAAAGCGTCAGGCTGCCAAGCTCGCAGAAAATCCTCTCCGCTTTTGAAATATGTAAGCTCGGCAGACGAACCGAGCAGTTCACCGAAATATGTTTGCAGACATTCATACATCCGTATGTCATCGTCAACGATTGCGATCCTCAAAACCAAAACTCCTCTTTATGCTATACGGTCGGGTACTACTCAACTGCATTCATTATACCACATGATTGTGAAAAAGCAAAGCGTCAATCCCCAAATGATTACCGCTTGAGTCCTTTTTTGACCGCTTGCGCCAAACCGATTGCGGAAAGCCTTAATATCAGTTATGATATTTATGTATAAGTATGCCTGCGAGGAGGTGCCATATGAGGTTGATTCTATACGGAACTGAAACGGACAGAGATGAGTTTATGTGCTCTGTTACTGCTTTGCCGGACCTGCGTTACCGTAAAATGCAGGTGACAGACTATCCGGATTATGACAGCTTTATCACAGGACTCGGAGAAAGCCCGCCGGACTGCATCGTGATTGCGATGGACGGCGCGGACGGTATGGAGGGCGTCATCGCCGCCAAAAGCGTCTGCAAAGATGTCCCGGTGCTTTGGTTTTCGGATGATAACGGTTTCGGCGTGCAGTCTTACAGGCTCGGCTGTGCATATTTTCATAAAAAGCCTGTTCCCCCGCAGGTCCTCTCTGCGGCGATTGCAAGATGCGTGTAAAGGAGTAACGAGATGAACACAAACATGACACTGGAAAAACGGATACTTTCCGTGCTGCTGACGGTTATCATGGTATTTTCCATGGTGCCGCTGTCGGTATTTGCGGCGGACGGCAATCAGGCGTCTGTTACCGTAAACGAAACGGTGACAGAGTATGCCACCATTCAGGAGGCATTTGACGCAGCGAAGAAGCTTACCGACCCCTGCACGGTCAAGGTGCTGCAAAGCTTTAAGGGCAGCATGGTCCTTGGGGTAACCTTCACCGCCGAGGATAACTGCGATATTACGCTTGATGTCAACGGCTTTGATATGTATAACCGCAATACCAGAGATCAGGCATCGGCAAGTATGTTCACCTTTGAAAAGGGTACAAACGCCCACCTGACCGTGGTAAACACCGCCGAAAACAGGGAGACTTACGGCGGTATTTTCTACTATCCGAACGGCACCGACATTTCAAACAGCGTGTTTCATATGGAGGGCGGAACGCTCACCATCGAAGATGTCGGCGGCGACGGTATCAAGAACAAAACATCTAACTACGACAAAATCTCGGGCAGCATCCTCTATCTTGACGGCGGAAATGTTACCATAAACGGCAGCAAATTCGGCGAAGAAAACAGCATTGTGCCCCTTTATGTAAAGAGCGGCAATCTGACCGTTAACGGCGGCAAGTTTATCTCCCAGCAGGGCAATGCTCTGTGGATCGCCGAGGGCTTCGACGGCAAGGTCAACCTGTCGGGCGGCAGGTTTTCCAGCACCTTTACAAGCTCTAAGATGGATGAAAAGGGGAACTTCGTTCAGGTTTACAGCATTCCCAGCATTCTGCGTGAGGACGGCGGCAAGGTAGACGATCTGCTTGCAAAGGGCTATGTATATCAAAAGAACGCCGACGATGAAAAGAACTCCGAGTCGGCACTTTACCGTGAGATTTCGGTTGTACCGGAACCCGGCGTGAAATACATCGCGGCGGACGGTACCGAGCAGAGCTGCACGGAGTACACCGAGCTTACCGAGTCTACCAATGGATCTGCAGGGTTAACGGGCTGGTACGTGGTCAAGGGAACCGTCAATAAGGAAGGCCTTATCGGTATTGCCGGAGGCAAAACCTTGAACCTGATCCTTTGTGACGGGGCAACACTCAACCTGCAAAGCATCCTGTATTTAATGGGAGGCTCAACACTTAATATCTACGGGCAAAGCGGCGGTACGGGTACTCTGGCTGCAAAAAGCAGTAATTATAACCCTGCCATAGGGCTTGCGTTTAACACCAACGCCTATAACTGCACCGTTAATATCTATGGCGGCACCGTAATTGCACAGTCCGACGGTGGAGAGGGAGCGCAGGCTATCGGTATAAACCCGAAAATTATGACGGGTACGGTTACTGTTACCATTGCTAAAGGCCTGAAATGTGTTAAGACCGATGACCAAAATACGGCGTATGCCTACGATAATACCGACGGTACGTCGATCACCATTACCAAATGCACCGAGCATAAATGGTCATACACAAACATAACAAACGATACCCACGACCGGACCTGCGACCTTTGCGGTACAGCAGAAACCGGTGTTGCACATACAACGGCAAGATATCAATACATCCGTGCAGACATACACCGCCTGATTTGCGCTTGCGGGAAAGGATACAGCACGGAATATCACACTTATACCTATGCCCCCAACAGCGACGGCTTGACCCACACGGCAACATGTAAATGCGAATATTCGGTAGACGATATTGCACATACCTATAAAGGCGAAGACGAAATTTGCATCTGCGGTGCGGTTCATTCGGCAACATACGACGGAAAGAAATATGCATCACTGCAAAGCGCCATTGACGCCGCCGCACCTGTCGGCGGTACGGTAACCCTTGCGCATGATAAAATTGATGAAAATGTTGTCGTCACCGGCGGTACGGTCACAATTGACCTGGGCGGTAACATATGGAGGGGCTATATTGATGATTGGGGGAGCATTGTTCCTCTGACCGTAAATGGCGGCAGCGTTACCTTGAAAAACGGAAATCTCTTCCAGTGGTGGTCCAGCTCCAGCGCCCGAACCGGCATTGAGATAAACGACGGCAGTGTGACGATAGAGGAAGATGTCCGTGTCAGGGGCGGTATACCTGAAGGGGACGTTTTGTCTCCTTCTATTACACTGAACGGCGGCACCCTTATCCTGAAAGAGGGCGCGGTTCTGCTGAGCGGCTTGCAGGTGCCGGAGGGCAAGGTACTTGCGGACTATCTGCCCAAGGGAACGGCCTTTGTAAAGTGCAGTTATGATAACAGCAGTGACACCGTGACCGTCTCCGACCCGCAGGAGTTTGTTTCCGATGTGTATTCGACAAACCGGAGCACCGAGGGAATGATGATCGTTTCCCATACCCACGATTTTGGTGGCGGCACGGCCTGCCCCTGCGGCTTCAACTGTGACCACAGCGTGGTGGACAGTGCTACGGGTAAGTGTGAAAACTGCGGCACGCAGATCTATGTTGCCTCCCTTGTCAAAGCGGACGGTACAGTAACAAATTACGAAGCCTTTGCCGATGCATGGGATGCGGCAGTCGATAACGAAGGTTCAACGCTGAAACTGCTCTGTGATATCACTCTTAACAAGGCGGAAAACGGTATTATTGCGCAGTCCGGCAAATTTACCCTTGATCTCAACGGCAAAACCGTCAGCGGTGAAATTACAAATCAGTTGCTTACCGTCAGCGGTACGGCAGATATCACTATCCGAAACGGAAAACTGATCAATACCTTCAACATAGACCGTTCGGTTATAAACTTGACATGTGCCAACGCTTTGGCAATTGACGGCGGAACTGTAACCTTGGACGTGGTAGAACTAACTGCCGGTCATGGATTTGAAGGCGCCCGTTCCTATGCGGCTTATATTTTCAGTGGAAACCTTACGGTAGTCGACACTACCTTTACAGGTGCGCTCGCCGTGGGTGACATTTGGGGAGCGCATCCTTCGGTAAAAATCACATCTGCAACGCTGCATAACGGAATTATCTACGGTTATGTGGGTACCACCGACTTCAATTATGCGGGGCTGAAAGCTGTTTTTGCCGACGGAAGTATGCTTTTTGATAAGGACGGCAAGTATATTGATGTTGAAAACGAAGCGTATTGGCAGATTGACGGAGAGGGAGAAGACGCGTATGTCTCCTTCGGGTACGGCGAAGAATGCGTTATCAAGCCGCACACCCACGATACATATGTTGACGGCAAATGCGCAGAGTGCGATTACGCCTGCCCCCATGACAGCGGCAAAAACGACCGCGAAGCAAGCTATTTCCAGAAGGCAATATGTTCTGTTTGCCATGCCGAGTACGGCGATTTCGTACAGGATACTGTTGAACCTGTCGGTAAGATTGAGATCAAAGAGCGCACATGGTGGCAGAGCTTTATCAATACGATAACCTTCAGCTTGTTCTATAAGGAAAAGGTCACGGTTGAGATCACGGCTTCCGACGACAGCTACAGTCAGGCAGGATATGATGAAACAAAGCATGCGGTAAAGATTGAATACCTTATCAGCAATACCGAGCTGAGTTTGGAGACAGTTAAGAACTCAGCCTTTACGGAATACAAAGGTGAAATTGACATTTCCGATGACAGCCGTTACGTTGTCTATGCAAAGCTGACCGACTATGCCGGAAACGTAAGCTATATATCTACCGACGGCTTTGTAGTAGATACAACATCGCCTGTAATCGAAGTAGACGCTGATGGTCAGAGTAAACAATATTCAAACGGTCAGCGGGCGGAGGTCTGCGGCGGCGCACAAATCAAATTTATCGATGATAATTTTGACACAGCATATAGAACCATAGACGGAGTAAAGGATAAGATATGGAGCAGTCCTTTTCTTGTGGCTGCTTCGGATACCGATCGCACCGAACGGTGGATCACATTTGAGGTGCACGACAAGGCCGGCAATATTTCGACGGTTGAGGTCTATGTGCACAAGGAGCACTCCTTTGACGAGGAGACCGGCGTATGCGCATACTGCGGATATCAGGCTGCCGTATTGATCAAATGCAGCAATGATAATAACGAGGAAGCGTTTGTATCAGGCGGCGGCTTGGATGAGACAATGCGTAAAGTGGATGAGAATAAATTCGACCGATTCTACCTGAAGCTTTACGGAAATGTTGAAAAAATGTCTGGAGCCGGGGCGTATGGCAGTACGAGCAAAAAATGGACATTTGATTTGAACGGCTACACAATTTCTAATCCTGCGAGTGTTGACCCTGATTCCGTGGCTGCCCTATTCTATGTCGCGGGCGATATTACATTCGTAGGCAATGGTGCTATGAATGCGGATGTCATGGTGGACGGAGGTCAGCTGACGATCGACGGCGAATGCTCCTTCCAAAAGCTGGAACATAAGCGCGGCACACTGACGGTCAACGCCGGTTCCTTTGAATCGCTTATCATTTCCAAACTTGATGTAGGTTGGTCATACACAAGAGAAACTGCGCTTTGCGGTGGACATTACGGCGAGGTAAAGATCGTCGATATCGAAGGACTTACCTGTGCCAATCTGCTCGCCAGGGGCTACCGCTTTGAAGGTCTGACTCTTGAAGAGGCAAAGGTAACGGAGCTGAAAGATGCCACCATCGTTGCCTGCGATCATGCAGATATCGGTAGTGACGGCATCTGCCTCGACTGCGGAATGGAGTTTTTCCTCTCTGTTGAAGCAAACGGAACAACAAAATTGTTTGAAACATTTGAAAGCGCTATCCGCTATGCCGAGCAGAACGACGGCAGCACGGTAAAGCTCCTGCAGGATATTACGCTGTGTAGGGAGAGTGTCGGCTCACTGATTTCTAACTACTATATTTACCTTAAAACCGGTACCTACACGCTCGATCTTGCAGGGAAAGCGCTGACCATAGGAGACGGAGCGGAATCACTACAGGGACTCTCGGTGACCGGCGGCTGTAACCTGACCGTTACCGATACGGTCGGCGATGGAAAAATCAAGAGCAGCAGATGGGGCGAGATTTTTGAAGTTCGTTCCGGCAGTCACCTGACGATTGAGCGCGGCGACTATACCGACCTTTCAAAGGTTTCGGCTGATGGTCCCGACAGCCTGACGATCAAGGGCGGTAAGTTTAACTGTGTCGCAAGCAAGGAAGGCAGCGATTCCGTATCTCCGCTGACCTACCTCGCCGACGGCTGTGCATTCATGCTGAGCAGCGGCGAGTATGCGAGCGAGAAGGATGTAGAGAGTCAATACATCTCGGGAAGGGGCACAACCTATTGGATCAAAGGCGTCACCGTCGTGTCCGCTCCGCTGATCTTCCATAGCCAGCCTCGCAACAAGGTCTACTATCTCACTACGCCGAATTACGAAAAGTGGGCTTCTTTTACGGTTGAATACAGCGGCGGTTATCCGCCCAAGGGCGACATCACCGTTACGGGTGAAAAGACAGACGGAACGGTCGTGTATACAAACACGGTCAAGCCTACGAGGATTTTCGTGGATGCCATTAACCTGTGGGAGTTCACTACGGCGGATTCGGGACAGTACCGTATTAAGCTGGAATACAACGGCTATGTGCTCTATTCAAATACTTTTACAATCACTATGGCAGTGTGCGAGCACCCGGGCTATGACGAGTATAACAAGTGCTCCCAGTGCGGCTGCGACCTTGCGGCGGCTATTGTAAAAGACAGCAAAACGACCGGATATGTGACTTTTGCAGAGGCACTGGCTGCGGCGCAGACCGACGAAAATAAGGACTGCACACTGAGGCTGCTTGCCAATGTGAAGGGCACGGTTGATGTTGACACCGGTGACTTTGGCATCGATCTAAACGGCAATATCGTCGGTGGGCTTAAGGTGAAAAAGTCCGCAAAGGTGAACATTTCCGGCGGCACGATCAATGGAGGGGTCACTGTCGCCAAGGCAGCACAGCTGACTGCGTCAAACACCCTCTTTGCAGGTGCGATCAACTGCGTTGGCAGCGGAGATTTCAGAAACTGCATTTTTATGGGTGCTGTATCGTCAAAAAGCGGCAGCAGCATGAAGCTTAATTCCTGCGAGATAAATGGTGCTCTTTCGGTCAGCGGCAATGTCGAAGCCGAGGCGTGTATCATACGCGAGACGGTTACCGTCAACAACGGCGGAAGCCTTAAATCCGCAGGCGGCGCTTACGGCAATATTGTCAATGTGAAGTCGGGCGGAACGCTTGAAATTATCAGCGGTACATTTGACAAAAAGCTCACGGCAGAGTCGGGCAGTAAGCTTATCGTTTCCGGCGGCTCATATGCCGAGGTCGGCGCTGAAAATAATGCTGACTTCACTCTAAGCGGCGGCGAATTTACCAATATCACCGTTAACGGTCAGCATCTTATCGACTGTCTTGCGGAGGGGTAAGGCTCTTAAGGATATGAATGTCGATGAGGTTATTGACGGCAGAGTCGGTATCGCAGGACCTGTACAGGTCGTAGACCACACTCATACCTGCGTTTGGAAAACCGATACCCACGAAAAGCTCTGCGGCTGCGGCTATGTGGAGGCTGTCGAAGCGCCGGTCATTTCCGGCATTGATCCGGAGAATAATCACTACGGCTCGCTGGAGTTCACCGTTACCGATGAAAACGACTTCACCGTGTGGTTGGACGGCGAGAAAATTACGCTCGTCAACGGGAAATATACCATGGAGCCGGACAACGGGACGCATTTGATCACGGCGACCGACGTTGCGGGCAACACGGTCAGCTTCCGGTTCGGACTCTTTAAGATTTACAATGTCACGCTTCCTACAGGCGCAGGCTATATGATATTCCATTCAGACGGGCTCACTGTCAGACACGGCAACAGCTTTAGCTTTATCGTGCAGTTCAACAACGGTTATTCCAAGACTGAGGACTTTAAGGTACTTGTGAACGGTAATAAACTTGACGAGTGGGACTCTGATGCAAACAGCGCTTCCTTTGCGATTCGAAATGTAAGCGAAAACCTCGTTATTACCGTTGAGGGCGTTGCGGATATTACCGCACCCGAGGTAGAGGTCAGCATTCGCGGAAACAGCTTCAAGGAATTCCTGAACCGAATCACCTTCGGGCTGTTCTTCAAGCAGACGCAGACGGTGGAAGTGAAGGCTCACGATTTCGGCAGCGGAATTAGAAAGGTTGAATACCTCCTGTCCGAAACCGCATTTGCGGATAAGGATGCGATTACCGGCAACTGGACAGAGCTGACGCTTAATGACGACCGTAAGGCATATTTCAGCATTGCGCCGAACCAAAAGGCGTTCGTCTATGTTCGTGTGACGGATCAGAGCGGCAATATTGCCGTCGTCAACACCGACGGCGTGGTGGTTTACACCGACGCAGAGGCGATCACCGGCGCACAGACCTTTACAAAGAATACTGATTTCGATGTGGTTTACAAACTGAATCTGAACGGTAACTTCGTTGCTAAGGTTTATAACGGTACAGAGGAAATCGGTGCCGGCTCAGACTATGCCTTATTTGCCAGCGGCATGCTTATGCTGAAAAACAGCTATCTTCGCACATTGGCAGCAGGCGAATATACGATCCGCCTGACAATCAAGCCGATGGGTGAAAATTATGCGGACAACTCCGGCAATGATGCTCCTGCAGATGTTGTTTTGAAGCTGACCGTCGAAAAGAAGACTCCGTCCATCGGCCATAAGGAAAGCGACGAAAAGATCTACGACGGAAAAGCGATCGGCATGCCGACCTTTGATACCGATTCCGACGGAGCCCGGACTTTTGAGTACAAGAGAACGGATGAGGACGATACAGCATATACCACCGAAGCGCCGAAGAATGTCGGAAAGTATACGATCCGTATCACCACAGCCGAAACAGATACCTTCAAGGCGGCTTCCTCAACGATGGAATTTGAGATTCAGCCCAGAGAGGTTACGATCTCGGATGTCAAGGTTGCTGATAAGACCTATGACGGTACGACGAATGCGACTATTACAAATGCAGGAACACTGTCGGTAAACTATGACGGAGATAATCTCGCAATCGTAATCGGAAAGGCAGCCTACGACAACAAGAATGTCGGCGCCGATAAGGCGGTATCCTTTACCGGATTTGAGCTTTCCGGCTCGGCAGCAGGCAACTACAAGCTGATCGCACAGCCGGCAGACACAACCGCCGACATTACTGCCAAGGAGATCACGATTAACGGTGCGACCGTGGAAGGCTCCAAGGTTTATGACGGCACGTCCGAAGCAAAGATCACAAATGCAGGAACGCTGTCCGACAATTACGACGGCGAGAACCTCACGATCGTTGCAGGTTCCGCAGCCTACGACAACAAAAATGTCGGCACGGGCAAAACGGTAGCCTTTACCGGATTTGCTCTGGCAGGCGATGCAGCAGTAAACTACAAGCTGATTGCACAGCCTACAGATACGACCGCTGATATTACCGCCAAGGAAATCGCCATTAACGGAGCAGCGGTTGAGGCGAGCAGGATCTACAACGGCACGACCGACGCAAAGATCACGAACGCAGGTACACCGTCTGTAAACTATGACGGCGAAAACCTCAAGGTGGCAGCCGGTAAGGCAGCCTATGACAATAAGAATGTCGGCAAGGGTAAGACGGTAACATTCACCGGCTTTACGCTGTCAGGCGATGCGGCGGCAAACTATAAGCTGACTGCACAGCCCGAGGCTGTAACTGCGGATATCACGGTCAAGGAAATCAAGATCGTGGATACAGCAGTCGAGACCTCCAAGATCTATGACGGCAGCCCCGATGCCAAGATTACGGAAAAGGGTGTCTTCGACGGACTGATCAACGGCGACAAGGTTGATATCGTCACTGGTAAGGCTGCCTATGACGACAAGAATGTCGGCAACGGGAAGACGGTCGCGTTCTCTGACTTTGCCCTTTCGGGAGACGATGCGGCAAACTATGTGCTGGCGGCTCAGCCTGCAAACACTACGGCAAGTATCTCTGCCAAGGAACTGACGATTTCCGACCTCAAGGTCAAGGATAAGCAGTACGACGGCAAAAACACCGCCGCAATCGACGGCACGCCTACGCTTGTGGGCGTGGTCGACGGCGATGTGCTGACGCTCGTGAACGGTGTTCCGACCTTTGACAGTGTGAAGATCGGTAAAAACATTGCTATCAGCTTCACCGCATTTACGCTTTCCGGCGACAGCGTGACTGTCGGCAACTACAAGCTTACGCAGCCGACCGGCATTACGGCGAACATCGTCGAGTATGTGGCAGACGGCAGCGAGTACAGCGTAAACTCCAACGATTGGATCAATACCGACTTTGTCATCACGGCAAAGGAGAACTACAAGCTCAGCCTGACCGATACGGCAAACGGCGAGTGGGTGGATTCCCTTACCGCATCGGATGAAACCGGTAACGGCAAATTGACCTTCTTCGTGAAGAATACCGAAACCGGCGTCATTTCTGCGGCAGTCACCGAGAACTACAAGATCGACAAGACCGCGCCGACCGGTGAGGTCAAGCTGAACGAGCGCACGGCGTTCCAGAAGTTTATCAATACGATTACCTTCGGCTTGTTCTTCAAGGATGATGTCCATGTCAAGCTGACGGCGAAGGACGAAGCCTCCGGTGTGAAGTCCGTGCTGTACTTCAAATCCGACAGAATCCTCACGGATGAAGAGGTTCGCGCAATCACCGACTGGACAGATAACAGCGACTTTGACATTGAGGCAAAGGATATGGATAAGTTCGTTATCTATGTCCGCATCGAGGACAACGCCGGAAATGTCACCCTCATCGGCTCGGACGGTGCGACCTTTGATACCACCGCACCCGAGATTGTCGGTGTCGAGAATGACAAGACCTACTATGTGACCAAAAAGGTCGCGATCGACGACGAAAACCTTGCATCGGTCACGCTGAACGGTGAGACCGTCGAAGATGTATTCACTCTTGTCGGCGACAAGGATGCTACCTATGTTATCCGCACAGAGGATAAGGCGGGCAATGTGACCGAATACACGGTCTACATGAAGCCGATCTCGTCCATCACCGATGCTATCTCCGCCATCACGGCAGATAATGCCAAGTCAAGCGACGCAGAGACAATATCCTCTGTCGAAAGACAAATCCTCGACATCGCCGAGGCGTTTGACGACGGCGAATCCACCGACGATGAGTGGAACAAGCTGACCGAGGCGGCCGCAAAATGCAAGGACCTGAATAAGCGCATTGCAGATGTTGCAGACGAAATCTCCCGTCTGACCGATGCCGTGAACGGCTACGACATCGACAAGGTGACGAGCGCCGACAAGGCGGATGTCGAGAAGCTGATCTCCGACATTGACACGCTGCTTGACGGCGACAACCTGACGGAATCAGAGAGAGCCGCGCTTGAAGCTCTGAAGGGCACGGCACGTGCGCTCCTTGACCGCATTGCTGCGGCGAAGGACGCTGCCGAGGCCGATGAGATCAAGGCGGTTGACGGCATCACCAAGGACAATGTGAAGCTTGAAGACAAGGAAGCCCTTGAAGAAGCGGAAAAAGCTTTGGAGGGCGCTCTGCGTGACTTTGACGGCAACTATACCGAAAATGAGCGCAAGGACCTTGAAACAAAGCTTGAAACCGTGAAAGCGGCACTGGCTGCCATCGGTAATGCGGAAAAGGCAGCCGATGAGATTGGCAAGCTCCCCTCGGCAGACAACGCAAAACTCAGCGACAAGAGTGCGCTCGACCAAGTGAAGAAGCTCCTTGAAGGGCTTACCGAGAATGAAAAAGCCATGCTCGGCAAGGACGCTCTGGGCAAGGTTGACGCGCTTGCTGAGAAGATCAAAAAGCTGGCAGAAGAGGCCAACTCTCCCAAGACCGGAGACACAAGTAATCTGGCTCTTTGGATCGCTCTGCTCTTCATCAGCGGCGGTATTGTGACCGGTACTACGGTTGTAAGCAAAAAGAAAAAGCGCTCCGTGAAATAACGGACGGCGGGACAGTCAATTATTTGCGGCTGTCCCGCTTTTTTCACATCTTTTCTCGAACAGTTCTTGAATTTGTCACGATTCTATGTTATACTATAATTAACTGATTAATTAGTTATCAAGAAGGAAGTGGTGTATATGCGGGCGACAGAGGAACAGCACAACGCACGCAAGCGGGAAATGATGGAAAAATGCTTTGAATGCTATGCCGAAAACGGCTTGACGGGCACGGGCATTAAGGCTTTGGCAGCGGCGTGCGGCTGCACGACCGGAAATTTGTATTCCTACTTTAACAGTGTGGACGAATTGATTATTGAGTCGACCGCATACTGCATGGAAAAGGTCGAGGACGATTTTATGGAGATGGCGCCCACCGACCCCAAGGATGTTGTCCGGTTTGTGAAGGAGGTTCCCTACTGGACGGCAAAAAAGCACGGCAAAAAGTACCGGTTGATGTATCAGATCTATACGCACCCGAAGTATATCGAGCACGGCAAGAAATTCTTCGAGGGCGTTAATGAGCGCTATACCGAGTATGCCAAGCGGCTGGAGCCGAAAATAGATATCCCCTATACGGTCATCACGCCGCTGATTTTTATCTTTGTCCGCGCCTGCGTACACTATGCCATGTTCGAGGACGAATATTATCTGAAAACCCAGATGGAGGTCTTAAAGCAGGGGGTTGCCCTGTTTGCAGATAAATACCGCTCGCAATACTTGAACGGAGGTAACGAGAAATGAAAAAACGGCTGCCGCTCATCCTGGTTGCCCTGGCGGTTGTCCTGCTCCTCGCCCTGCCCTTTGCTATTTGGGCGGCAAACACACCGGTGGAGCAGTTTGACCTGGAGCTGGGCAGGACCTACTGGTTTGACCTGTCGGAAAGCGGGATTCCCGGAACCGTGAACGACAAGCTGCCCGACCAAACGCTGCACTATGTGCCCTTCACCTACACGGGCACCGTCAGCGCCTACACGCTTTTGCAGGCGGCGATACCGACGGAATCGGAAATGGAATACGAACATTCGTTGTTTATTTCCGAATACAACATCACGCACACCGTGTCGTGGAATGAGCTGAATAAGAAGGACCTGATTTTCCGAAATCTCACAGAGTATAACGGGGTGCCGTATTACATCCACGCCCCCTCGGGCGGAGCGCGTTACGACACCGGCCCCTTCAACAACGAGTGGCAGCGCATCTTCGAAAAGAATTCCGGGTTTATCAAAAACAGTTATGACATGGTCGAGGCAGACGGCATCGTCAGCACACAGGACTCATGGTGCCAGGATACGAATCCGAATGCTACCAGGGAGTTCCGCGTCGTACGTTCAGGAGGCGGCTCCGGTTTCTATTCGTACCCTCCGGACAGAGCGACCAGGATGACAGCATACCGTCCGGTTCTGGAAATCGCGCTTGCCTACGGAGTGGAGTACCCGCAGAACTACATGAAAGCCGTTACCCTGAACCTGAACGGCGGCAGTGTCGGCGGGAATACCGGTGACATCAGCATCGTCGTCAAAAACATCGAGGTGCTGGACCCCTCTTACCCTGCCGTTACCTTTCTCGCACCGACAAAGGAGGGACTGACCCGTCCCGACGGCAACACCGGCACCTATTTCATGTGGCGCGGAGACAACGGAGAACTTTACGCTCCCGGCGACGCGGTTCCGAACGAGGTGAACTCGCTTACGGCGCTCTGGGTAGAGCACGGCCACTGCGTCTGCGGTGGGGACGCGGACTTTGACGGGCATACCTCGCATACAGCGGTGGAATGGACGGCATGGGACAAAACCGACTCGCTCCCCACGACGGCGGGCAACTACTATCTCAAAAACGACATTCTCATCGACGGGCAGTTCGAAATCAATGAAAGTGTGAACATCTGTCTGAATGGAAAGAAGATCCGGGCGGGCAGCAGTATTCCGGAAAACCGGTATATGCTCACCATGAAGGGAAGCAACGCACTGACCATTACCGATTGCGGAGGGAACGGCACCATCGTGGGTGCGGATACAAAAGGTATCTCCGTCACACAGGACGCGACCCTCACTATGTACGGGGGAACCATCCGGGACTTCCTGTGCGGCGTCGGGGTCAGCGGAACCTTCCGTATGACCGGCAATGCGCACATCACCGCCTGCCGGGAATCCGGCATTTCCCTGCACGGCGCATATGGAAGAGGCACGCAGGTCTACCTTTCCGGGAACGCCGCAGTGACGGACTGCGTTTCCTCCGCGAGCGGTTCCGGCGCGGGAATCCACATCAATTCGGGATCGACGCTCTTCCTTTCCGGCAACATCCGGTTCTCCGGCAACCGCTATCAGAACCCGGATACCGGGGAAACATGGGGAGATGACATTCTGATTGATTACGGTGCCATCTGGTCTTTTGTAAGCAACCCGAGGAAATATGAGTACCCGCCCGTCCGGATAAACGGGACCCTTGACAAGGACTTGCAGATCTCGTTCAATGTGGGATGGAATTTGCAGGAAGCCATGGCGACCAGAATCAAAACCAATCCCGTCCGGCTCATCGGGGGCGAAAACTACACACTGACAGCCGCCGACCTGACGCATTTTATCACTACGCGGAACGCATGGGAGGGTTATATCTTTGCCTATGACGAAGAAACCTCCGGGATCGTCATGCGACTTGACCACTACCACTGCGTCTGCGGCGGGAATACCGCTGTCGGCGACCACACGTCGCACATCGACATGGGCTGGGCACCGTGGGCCGGGACCGACGACCTTCCCTGTAACTACAACAGCGTCATCTACTCCACAATCAAGGACGGTTACTGGTACCTGACGGACGATGTAACGCTTGACAGGGAGTACAACGGCTCTTTCTCGGACTGCATGCGCCTTTGCCTGCACGGCAAAACGATCACGCTGACGGAAAACGCCTGCATAAAGATCACCAAGGGCGAGCTGATAATCACCGACTGCACGGGACAGGGCAAGATCGTCTTCCCGAAGGACGGCATCGCAGTCGAAAAAAAATATCAGGCCGGCAAGCTCACGCTCTTCGGAGGCACGATCCGGGGCAGCGCCAACGGAGATTCCAACCGGACCGGCATCCGGGTCATGAACGGCGCGGAATTTCTCATGTACGGCGGCGTTATTGAAAAATTCGGACACGGCGTCGGTGCGGAAGGCGCATTCACCATGTACGGCGGGACCATCCGCGACTGCCACGTGATCGGAAACGGCGGCGGCGTTCTGGGAAGTACCGGCG
>ERZ779885.2529-NODE-2529-length-16645-cov-3.822604_pt1 | contig 16645 bp, 8 predicted proteins | sample MGYA00511554_ERZ779885 | MGnify/ENA primary metagenome ERZ779885 (study PRJEB29588, sample SAMEA2160998) | human gut metagenome | biome: human gut; feature: human-associated habitat; material: faeces | place: Denmark | collected 2008/2010 ... | reverse complement strand
ATGACGCTCGGACTCGCGACCGGCATGGGCTACATCGGCATCGCGGTCATGACCGGCGTTGTGATGTGCCTGCTGCTGCTTGTCTATGCGGCGATGTCCTTCGGCCGCAGGCCGGAGGAGGAGAAGGAGCTTAAGATCACCATCCCGGAAAATCTGGACTACACCGGTCTGTTTGACGATCTATTCGCGCAGTATACGCGCGCATCCGAGCTGGTCTCGGTCCGCACGACCGGCATGGGCAGCCTGTATAATCTGCATTATCATGTAAGACTGGTTTCTCCCGAGATTGAGAAGCAGTTTTTGGACGCTATCCGGTGCCGGAACGGCAACCTCGATATCGTTTGCGGCAAGGTGCCGCAGGCGAAGGAAGCGCTCTAAAGCTGTCGCGAAACTACAGTTTCGCCGACAAGCTGTGTTCTGACGAACGCAGAACACGAACAGACGGTTTCACATTTATGCTATTTCGAATTTAAGAAAGGTTCTGACTGATATGAAAATGAAAAAGAAACTGACTTTTATAATGATACTTGTCGTACTTGCCTTGACATCGTGCAGTGATTTTCTGGATAAGTACCCCAAATACGGTGTAGACCCCGAATCGGAAGTGACCAATGAGATTGCCGTAGCACTGACTACTGCCTGCTATAAGACGTTGCAGTCGTCCAATATGTATAATCAGCGCCTGTGGAGCCTCGACATCCTTGCCGGCAACAGCGAGGTAGGCGCCGGGGGAGGAACCGACGGACTGGAAACTGTTCAGGCGGCTAACTTTATAGCGCAGAGCGACAACGGTTTTGCCCTGTACGTATGGCGTTCTCCGTGGGTAGGCATCGGACGTTGTAATATCGTGCTTTCCAATCTGCCTTCGGCTGCCATCTCCGATGAGATAAAAGACCGTTGCATGGGTGAGGCATATTTCCTGCGTGCTCATTACTACTATATCCTCGTCCGTCTTTATGGTGGCGTACCTTTGCGGCTACAGCCCTTTGAGCCGGGACAGTCGACGGATATTGCCCGCAATACGGTAGATGAGGTATATGCGCAGATTCTATCGGACTGTAAGAATGCGGTGGATATGCTTCCCCCAAAGAGCAGTTACGGAGAAAATGACAAGGGACGTGCCTGCAAAGAGGCGGCGATGGCTATGCTGGCAGATATTTACCTGACGCTGGCGCCCAATCATCGGGATTATTACAATGAAGTTGTTACGTTGTGCGACCAGATTACTGCGATGGGATATGATTTGTCTCAGTGCAAGTATGCCGATAATTTCGATGCTACGATCAATAACGGTGCGGAATCCCTTTTTGAAGTACAATACTCCGGCAGTACGGAATACGATTTCTGGGGAGGGGACAACCAGTCTTCCTGGCTGTCGACCTTCATGGGACCCCGCAACTCCGGTATGGTGGCAGGCGCTTACGGATGGAATCTGCCTACGGAAGAATTTATCAAAGAGTACGAAGCGGGCGATTTGCGCAAAGATGTGACCGTGTTATATCAAGGCTGTCCTGCTTTCGACGGCATGGAATACAGACGTTCATGGTCGGGTACAGGTTACAACGTCCGGAAGTTCCTTGTGTCGAAGACCGTTTCGCCGGAATATAATACCAACCCGAATAACTTCGTGGTATACCGTTATGCGGATGTCCTGTTGAAGAAGGCGGAAGCCCTGAACGAACTGGGACATCCCGACCAGGCTGCCGCACCTCTGAATATCGTCCGTCATCGTGCCGGACTGGCGGATGTACCGACTACCTTGAATCAGGAAACAATGCGGGAAAAGATTATTCACGAACGCCGGATGGAACTTGCTTTTGAGGGACATCGTTGGTTTGACATGATTCGCATCAATAATGGTAACTATGCGATTGAGTTCCTGAAATCCATCGGCAAGAATCAGGTGACGAAGGAACGTCTGCTGCTGCCCATCCCGCAGACAGAGATGGACTCTAACAATCTGATGACTCAGAATCCCGGTTATTAATCGCTTTTACAATCATTCATTTAGACAGATCATATGATGAAGAAATATATATATCAGATGCTGTGCTCTCTTTTCATCGGCGGAGCGATGGTTTCCTGCGCCGAGGATTATATGGAGACGGACAAGGGACATGATACGCTGACTCTTACGGTGAATCAGCAGGAGATCGTATTGAACGAAAAGAATCACAGTCAGGAGGCGTTAACGCTTTCATGGACTACGGGAACGAACTACGGAAGCGGAAACCGTATTTCTTATACACTGGAAATAGCCAAGGCGGGAACCGACTTCGCCCGTGCCTATTCCGTAGATTTAGGAACGGGAACTTATCAGTGGACGAAGAAAACGGAAGAACTCAATCAGTTTCTGAACACGCAGCTAGGCGTCGGCTATGCCGAAAAAGTATCGCTGGAAGCACGCATTACCGCTACTGTTGCCGGAATGGAAGAAAAGGAGCAGCGTGCCACAGTTGCGCTGGATGTGACTACTTATCAACCGGTTACTCCGACGCTTTACCTCATCGGAGAAGCTGCCCCTAACGGATGGAGCGCTGATCAAGCGACGCCTATGGAGCGCACGGACAACGGACAGTTTACGTGGACAGGAAAGCTGAATACTGGTGTATTCAAGTTTATAACGACATTGGGAGAATTTCTTCCATCCTACAACCGGGATGCCGCTGCCGGAGAAGAACTACGGCTTATCTACCGCACATCGGGCGACGAACCGGACGAACCGTTTACAGTCAGCAAGGGAGCGACCTATATAGTCAAGGTAGACCTGCTCGACCTGACAATGACCATGACCGAAACGGAAAACATCGGATGGCGCTTTGAAGAATTCTATATTGTCGGCTCCTTTACCGGCGACAATGGCTGGGGATTCGAGGCACTGTCTAAAGATGCCGTTCAGATGAATCTGTTCCATTATGGTGCCGTGATTCCGTGGAAGGCGGACGGTGATTTTAAGTTTACTTCCGTGACGGACTTCGGTCAGTCGGATGCTTTCTTCCATCCCACCGAAGGGAACGCTCCGTATACTTCCACTTCAGTTGTATTGGGAGGTGAAGACAATAAATGGCAAATGAAGGAAAGCGAATGCGGCAAGGCCTATAAAGTGCTGTTCCTCACAGCCAAGGGAAAGGAAAAGATGCTGATGCGTCCGTTTACCCCCTACGAAGGACTGTATCTGGTAGGCGATGCCACTCCGAACGGATGGAGCATCGACAACGCCACCCCGATGGCTAAAAGTGCCGACAGCCCTTACATCTTTACCTGGAGCGGTACACTGAATACAGGGGAGATGAAGATCTCCTGCGACAAGCAGTCCGACTGGAACGGAGACTGGCTGATGGCGGACAAGAGCGGAAAGGCACCGACCGGTGAAGTGGAGACAGCCTTATTTACCAGTAAAACGGATGCGGAACTGAAGAATATGTATCCGGATACAGACCTCGGCAGTCTGGACAATAAATGGAATATTCAGGAAGCTGGCTCGTATCGGATTACGATTGACCAGTTGAAAGAAACGATTTCAATTGTAAAACAATAAACAAGTATTCAAGATGAAGAAGATAATATATTTGGTGGCTGCCTTCCTGTGTCTGTCTTGCAGCGACGATCATGAATCGAACCCACAGAACAGAGGAGCGTCGGGCAGTGTGACCGAAGTAACTCCGGTGACATCGGACTTATGCGTGGAACTGACAACCGACAAGGCTTTTTATAAACCGAACGAGACAGTGACTTTCACTGCCGCCGATGCCTTGCCTGCCGGAACAAAGGTACGCTATCGCCTTTCGGGAGAAATAGTCGGAGAAGAACCGGTCAGCGGTACGAACTGGACATGGAAGGCTCCTTCCACCGATTTCAAAGGATACATGGCAGAACTTTACCGGCAGGAAAACGGTACGGACGTCATCGTCGGTACGATTGCGGTAGATGTATCCAGCCATCCGGCACGGTTCCCCCGATATGGCTTCGTGGCAGATTTCGACGGAGACAAGACAGAAGAGAAAACACTGGAAGAGATGGCTTATCTGAACCGCCATCACATCAACTGGGTACAGTTTCAGGACTGGCACAATAAACATCACTGGCCGCTGGGCGGCATACGTACGCAGTTGGACGAGGAATATCTCGACATTGCGAACCGCCCTGTCCATACAAGCTCTGTGAAGAATTATATCAAGGCACAACAACATTTTGGAATGAAGTCCATGTTCTATAATCTTTGTTTCGGGGCATTGAAGGATGCGGCTTCCGACGGGGTGAAAGAAGAATGGTATCTGTTTAAGGACGCTTCGCATACCACGAAAGACAGTCACGACCTGCCAAGCGGATGGAAGAGCAATATCTATCTGGTAGATCCTTCCGACAAGGAATGGCAGCAATATATGGCGGAACGGAATGACGACGTGTATGCGAACTTCGCCTTCGACGGCTATCAGATCGACCAGTTGGGCAAGCGGGGAACGCTTTACAACTACAACGGTACACCGGTCAACCTCCGCGAAGGATATGCTTCTTTTATCGAAGCCATGAAGCAGGCGCATCCCGACAAGAGTCTGGTGATGAATGCCGTAAGCCGCTACGGTGCCCGTCAGATCGGAGAAACCGGCAAAGTAGATTTCTTCTATAATGAGATGTGGGCGGATGAGGCGGACTTTACCCATCTGAAAGCCGTCCTGTATGAAAACGGAGTGTATGGCAATAATCAGCTGAATACGGTTTTCGCTGCCTATATGAACTATAATAAGGCGGATCATCGGGGAGAGTTCAATACAGCGGGCATCCTGCTGACGGATGCGGTGATGTTCGCTTTGGGTGGCTCGCATCTCGAACTGGGTGGTGACCATATGCTGTGCAAAGAATATTTTCCGAACGACAACCTGACGATGAGCGAGGAACTGAAAACGGCAATGGTTCATTACTACGACTTCCTCACGTCTTATCAGAACCTGCTCCGCGATGGCGGAACGGAGAACAGCATCGCTATGAACTGTACCAACGGAGAAATGAAACTCAACGTATGGCCTCCAAAGTTGGGGTCGGTCACTACCTACGCCAAGCAGGTAGACGGCAAGCAAGTAGTGCATCTGCTTAACTTCTCGCAGGCGAACAGCCTTAGCTGGCGGGACGTGGACGGCACCATGCCCGAACCTGCCCTGATCACGAAAGCGGCCTTGCAGATGAACCTGCCCGCCAAAGTGAATAAATTGTGGGTGGCATCGCCGGACGTACACGGAGGAGCCTTGCAGGAACTGGCATTTACGCAGGAGAACGGGGTAGTCTCCTTCACACTGCCTGCCTTGAAATACTGGACAATGATTGTAGCTGAATAAGGCAGTTGCAACGGAATAACTAAAACGATAGGTATGAAGATTAGATATAAGTTTGGGGTGTGGATGTTGTGTCTGATGTTTCCGGCGTTGGTCTGGGCAGAAAACGCAAAAAGTATATGTACCTCTTTTACGCAGCAGGGTCGTCAGGTGACTTTTCACCTGGCGGACAGTGCCGCGCTGCAACTGCAACTTTGCAGTCCTTCCGTGGTAAGAATCTGGTTCTCGCCGGACGGGAAGCTGCAACGGAGAAACGCTTCCTTTGCCGTGATCAATGAAGAACTGGAAGATGTGGGAACGGTTCATGTGGACGAACAGGCCGCCTGCTATGAGATATTTACCTCGAAGCTGCGCATACGGGTGAACAAGTCGCCGATGAGCATCCAGATATTCGACAAATATCAGAAACTCCTCTTCAGTGACTATGCCGATAAAGGACACGTAAGCGAAGGCACGAAGAAGATGGAATATAAAACGCTTCGCCGTGACGAGCATTTCTTCGGGCTTGGGGAAAAGACCGGCAAGATGGACCGCAGAGGAGAATCTTACAAGATGTGGAACAGCGATAAACCTTGTTACAGTGTGGTGGAAGACCCTCTTTACAAGAGCATCCCTTTCTTTATGAGCAGTTACCGGTATGGTATTTTCCTTGATAATACGTATAAGACAGAATTTAAGTTCGGAACGGAAAGCCGTGATTATTACAGCTTCGAGGCGCCGGACGGGGAGATGATTTACTACTTCATCTTCGGCAAGGACTATAAGGAAATCCTGAGTCAGTATGTAGGACTGACGGGCAAACCTATCATGCCTCCGAAATGGGCATTGGGCTTTGCGCAATGCCGTGGCCTGCTGACAAGCGAGAAACTGAGCCGCGAAATAGCCGAAGGCTACCGGACACGCGGCATCCCCTGTGATATTATCTATCAGGACATCGGCTGGACGGAACATCTACAGGACTTCGAATGGCGGAAGGGCAACTACGGGCATCCGAAAAAGATGCTTGCCGACCTGAAAGAAATGGGATTCAAGGTAGTCGTATCGCAAGACCCGGTCATCTCGCAAGCCAACAAGAAGCAATGGGAGGAAGCGGACCGTCTGGGATATTTTGTCAAGGACAGCACGAACGGGAAGAGTTATGACATGCCGTGGCCTTGGGGCGGAAATTGTGGGGTAGTGGATTTTACCTTACCTGCCGTAGCCGACTGGTGGGGAACCTATCAGCAGAAACCCATTGACGATGGCATCTCCGGCTTCTGGACGGATATGGGAGAACCCGCATGGAGCAACGAAGAGCAGACCGAACGCCTTGTGATGAAACATCACCTGGGTATGCACGACGAAATCCATAATGTCTACGGACTGACTTGGGATAAAGTGGTCAAAGAGCAGTTCGAGAAACGGAATCCGAACCGTCGCGTCTTTCAGATGACCCGTGCCGCTTATGCGGGATTGCAGCGTTATACGTTCGGTTGGACGGGAGATTGCGGAAATGGAGACGATGTATTGCAGGGCTGGGGGCAACTGGCTAATCAGATTCCGGTGATTCTTTCCGCAGGGCTGGGAGTGATTCCGTTTACTACCTGTGACATTACGGGGTATTGCGGAGACATCGAAGACTATCCATCCATGGCGGAACTTTATACCCGCTGGATACAGTTCGGTGCATTCAATCCTTTGAGCCGTATTCATCATGAGGGAGATAATCCGGTAGAACCGTGGCTCTTCGGTCCGGAAGCGGAAAAGAACGCGAAGGAGGCCATCGAACTGAAATATCGTTTATTGCCCTATATTTATACGTATGCCCGCGAAGCTCACGATACGGGATTGCCTATCATGCGTCCTCTCTTTTTGGAATATCCGGCGGATATGGAAACGTTCTCTACCGATGGCCAGTTCTTGTTCGGACAAGAGCTGCTGGTAGCTCCGGTGGTGAAGAAAGGGGCACGTACGAAGAATGTCTATCTGCCCGAAGGCACTTGGATAGACTATTTCAGCGGAGAGAAATACGAAGGCAACCGTATTCTCAGCAACTTCGATACTCCGGTCTGGAAGTTACCCGTATTTGTAAAAAACGGCGCTATTATTCCGATGACACAACCTAACAATAATGTCAGCGAAATAGACCCCTCACTTCGCATTTATGAATTTTATCCGAACCGCCATACTGCAACCGTAGAATATGACGACGACGGTGTGACGGAAGCCTACCGTCAGGAGAAATCGGTATCTACTCTGATCGAATCGAACGTAGACGCAAAGAACCGTGTGACTATCACCATTCATCCCACAGCCGGAAGTTTCGATGGTTTTGTAAAAGATAAAAAGACGGAACTGCGCATCAACGTCACGGAGAAACCGAAGAAACTGACTGCAAGAATCAACAACAAGAAAGTAAAACTGACGGAAGTAAGCACGGCAGCGGAACTTCTGAATGGAGAAAACGTATTCTGGTACGAAGAAACCCCCAATCTGAATAAGTTTGCAACCAAAGGAAGTGAATTTGAGAAAGTGGTTATCACAAGGAATCCGCTGTTGCATATCAAACTGGGCAGCACCGACATCACCGCCAATCGTATCGAACTGGACGTGGAAGGTTTCCGCTTTGAACCGGCCGACCGGAACTTGGTAAGCACCGGAACTCTGTCTGTACCACAAAACGCTCAAGTAAGCGAGCAGAACAGAGAAGCATATACCTTGCAACCGACTTGGGACAAAGTACCCAATGCCGATTACTATGAGATTGAATTTGACGGAATGCTTTATACGACTATCCGGGATACTCACTTACTGTTTGAAGATCTGAAAGCGGATACTCCTTACGCATTCAAAGTGCGTGCGGTCAACAAAGACGGTGTGTCCGAATGGGCAGAGATTCAAGTGAAAACGAAGACTAATCCGCTGGAATTTGCTATTCGTGGCATTGAAGGTGAATCGACTGCTGCATCGCAGGGAGGATTCGGTGTAGACCGATTGTTCAACTTCTCCGAATCGGGAGATACCTGGCATACGAAGTATAATGTCAACTCCATACCATTGGATTTGGTTATCGACCTCAAAACAGTTAACCAACTGGATAAGTTCCATTATCTGCCCCGTGCGGATGCCGGTAACGGTACACTGCTGAAAGGAACAGTATCTTACAGTATGGACAAAGAAAACTGGATGGAAGCCGGAGCATTCGAATGGCAGCGGAACGGTGATGTAAAAGTATTTACTTTCACAGAGCGTCCAAGTGCACGTTACATCAAACTGAATGTTACGGCAGGTGTAGGAAACTACGGTTCAGGTCGTGAGATCTACGTATTCAAAGTACCGGGAACGGCAAGTTACCTGCAAGGCGACATCAACAATGATGGCAAGATCGACCGCAATGACCTGACTTCTTATATGAACTATACCGGATTGCGTCGTGGCGACTCAGACTTTGAAGGTTATATCAGCAAAGGCGATATCAATATGAATGACTTGATAGATGCTTATGATATTTCTGTCGTAGCCACTCAGCTCGACGGCGGTGTCGACAGGGAAGCTACGGAGAAAGTATCCGGCTCTCTGTCTATCAGTACTCCGAAGAAGCAGTATCAAAAGGACGAAATCGTTGAAATCCGTGTGAAGGGTAATGATCTGCGGTCGGTTAATGCACTTAGCTTTGCTTTGCCTTATGATCAGAGCGACTATGAATTTGTAGGTGTGGAACCGCTGAATATGAAAGCAATGGAAAATCTGACTTATGACCGTCTGCATACAAATGGTGTGAAATCCCTCTATCCTACTTTCGTCAATATGGGAAAACAGGAGGCTTTGGAAGGTTCGGAAGAACTCTTTATTCTGAAATTGAAAGCGAAACGTAAAGTGAAGTTTGATCTGAATCTGAAAGACGGAATATTGGTTGATAAGCAACTGAGGATGCATTCATTCTAGAATGTATTTCGTGTAAATCATTGATATATAACAAAAGAGGATGCCTGTGGGGAACTGTTGGCATCCTCTTTGGGAGACAGACGGGAAGGATTACTTTCACAAGCAGTCCTTCAGTCTGCTACCTCCATATTTAATCTGGTTAGGGATTTCTTCATTTGAATACTCTTTTTATGAAGTGAGAATCATTCTATTAGATAGTAATCTTTATTCTATTGTACGCAAGCTGATTAGTTCCAGCCATTTATTCATGCTCAGATCAATGCCTCCTTTCTCTAAATAGTGAATGGCTTTTTTGTAATGTGGGTTATCATTCTCTCCAAATAAATTGTTACTCAATTCTCCAAGATTATAATAAAGGCGTGCCATTTGCATGTAGTCCAGCATGGTGTAGTTTTCATCGACGGCTCCGTCGGCCAAACGGTTTAACAGTTCATAAGCAATTCCTTTTTCTTCTTCCGATAATTCGGAGAGTGGAGAGTGAAGGAGTTTAGTAGATTGCATTAACTGAATAATGTCTTTTTTAAAATCTGATTGCATGTTTTGTTATGTTGCCGCATCAGTTTCCTGTTGGTGCGCGGTTTATAAAAGAAAAGGACGTGGAACCTATCTACTTATGCCATATATAGGTATCGGCTAGACCCCTCCACGACAAAAGTGATAGTCCCACGCCCAATTGTGTATATAACAAAGTATATATGCAAAGGTGCGCGAGACCTGTCACTCATTGTCATTCACTGGTAAAAAATTAGCGGATTTTTATGATTGAATGCAACAAATAACCGTTCTCAATAAAAATATTAAAAAGTTACCTTCATCGCTCGAAAGTAAACTACGACAAAAGTAGCAATTTATATTTAGCAAACAAACAATTTTGACAAAGAAATAGGTATGAGACATAAAATTATTATAGCTATATATTGGCAACTTTCAAATCCCCACTAATTTGTCCTTACGACTTAAAGCAATGTATTGATGAATTAAACTCAGACGGACGTTTGCCCTGATTGTATCAAAATAAAAACGCTCAGGGCAGGTTCCTGCAAACGATTTGGTTCTTAATCAAATTCCGTGCTACTTATTTATGTTCAATAACCTTATTCATGGCTATTCCGGGGTACTTTAAGATGCATATAGCTTGGATAATTTATTTGCTATTTCTAATATGCCGATATCCCTTTATCCATCAACCTTTCAATGAGCTTTACTAGCACGGAATTTGAAGAAGAACCAACGATTTTCAATTTTCATTTCTCATATTCTCATAGTAAATACAATAACTATATATAAATCAAATGCATAACACTATGAGAAATACTATTCAAAACGGCATTTCTCATAGTATTACCAGCGTTTTATCCATAAAACAACGTATTTCTCATAGCTTTTCATCACTTTCAAAAACATTTCTCATAGATTTTCCAAGCGATTCCAAATACTTTTTTACTTGTTTTGCAGAGTATTCAAGTTATTCTTCGACAAAACCGTAATAGTTAGCATGGACTGCAACGAAACACGCAGTAAAAAAAGAGTCTACTACAAGGCAAAGGAAGCATCAGACTATTATGAAGTCAAGCCAAGCTAGAGATGTAATCAGGTAATACTTAAATAATAGATTATAAAATGGACATGCAGAGTATAGAGAGTAGACATTAGCATATTTATGTATAAGCAGCCATATCGTTCCACTAGAGTGGAAAGGTCTGTGCACTAGAGTAGACAGTACCGTTCACTAGAGTGCAATGATCTGCCCACTCCAGTGAAACGATACAAATACTTATAGCAAAACACAACAATGATTAGGATAAAATATAAAGGGATAAGGAGAACTTAATACAGGAAAGCAGTAAAGTAAGACAAGGTAATTGCTTTATAAAAAGTTACTTATATAAAAAAGGAAGAATAACAATCAGTCCGGAAAAAGACTGGGAGGAACAGAATGACGACCACAAAAAACAAGAAATAGAGAAAATGCATAAAAGGAATATGAGAATAAGAAAAAAGTCTATGAGAAATACACTATTTTCAGCATAAAAAGCTGGTAATATTATGAGAAATGCCGTTTTGAAAAGTATTTCTCATAATATATCTATTTGATTATCTTTCGTTTATCGAAAAACAATGAGAATATGAGAAATGCAAGTGAAAAATAGGCGACAGGAGAAAGTGTGCGTAAGTAAACTGAATTCAGCATTTTTTTAAGAAAGAGCAAAAAGGAAAAGAGCAAAAAGAAAGAGATAAATCCAGGAATCCGATTGGATCCATATACCGTATACCTAACGAGCAAAATTCCTCTTCAGTTGTTATTCATACATAAACATATTCTATACAATAAAAAATAATATCATGGAGAAAAATATTTTTCAGTTAGATAATGAGCAGCTCAAAGAGATTGCTCGCTCATTTAAAGCTAAAGTAGAAGAAGGTTTGAATACTGAAAATGCAGAGATACAATGCATTCCCACTTTCATCACTCCAAAAGCAAATGGTATCAATGGCAAATCATTAGTACTCGACTTGGGAGGAACGAATTACCGGGTAGCAATCGTTGACTTCAGCAAAATGCCTCCCACCATTCATCCTAACAATGGTTGGAAAAAGGACATGTCGATTATGAAAACTCCCGGTTATACCCGAGAGGAGTTGTTCAAAGAAATGGCAGATATGATAACCGGAATAAAACGGGAAAAAGAGATGCCAATTGGATATTGTTTTTCTTATCCGACAGAGTCCGTCCCAAGTGGAGATGCCAAACTGCTACGTTGGACCAAAGGAGTTGATATAAAAGAGATGATCGGAGAAGTTGTTGGAAAACCTTTGCTCGACTATCTGAATGAAAGAAATAAAATCAAGTTTACGAACATAAAAGTGCTCAATGACACTGTTGCCAGTTTATTTGCCGGGCTTACCGACAGTAGTTACGATGCGTATATAGGTCTGATTGTAGGAACAGGCACCAATATGGCAACTTTTATTCCAGCTGACAAAATTAAAAAATTAAATCCGTCACATAAAGTAGATGGATTGATTCCCGTCAATCTGGAATCCGGAAATTTTCACCCACCGTTCCTCACTGCAGTGGATAATACAGTAGATGGAATCTCCGGGAATCCGGGAAAACAACGTTTCGAAAAAGCTGTATCCGGTATGTACCTGGGAGATATTCTAAAAGCCACTTTCCCATTGGAGGAGTTCGAAGAAAAGTTTGATGCACAAAAGCTCACCTCTATTATGAACTATCCCGATATTTATAAGGAGGTGTATGTAGAAGTAGCACAGTGGATATATGGTAGATCAGCACAGTTAGTTGCAGCTTCACTGACAGGACTTATCATGTTGTTGAAGTCATACAACAAGAATATACGAAAAATTTGCCTGGTTGCCGAAGGCAGTCTTTTTTGGAGCAAGAACAGAAAAGACAAGAACTATAACATGATTGTCATGGAAAAATTACGGGAGCTTTTCAGTTTGTTTGGTTTGGAAGATGTAGAGGTCGATATCAAAAGCATGAATAATGCCAATTTGATAGGGACAGGTATTGCGGCTTTATCCTGACACCTCCCTGCCTATCATCGTCATTACAGGGTGATCCTCCCAATCGACTTGCTTATAAGAATCTGACAGGAATGTGCCAGAACTCTCTTTTTAATGTAATAGCCCTCGCTACAGATAGTTGTAACGAGGGTTATTCTTCGTTTATAAGGGTGGGGACGCACCCTTATCCAACCTATTGCAGATATATCAAATCTATTTCAAGATTTAATAGACAATGTAGTGTGTAAAGTGGTTGTTTACTTAATCTTCAAAGCAAACCCACCTCCGGGTGCCAAATGAATCTTCAACTTACTGTCATTTTTTATCCGGATGGATTCACATTTATAATCACGCCCGATCCGGTGAGCATTTGCTCCGTCTTTAAACAATGTAGCGTCATACGTCTTACCACCCAGGAAAGAGCAATCCACTTCGATGTCACGTGCCGTCCAATCGGTGATTCCACCTACATACCAGACATTTCCACTCCGGCGTGCTGTTACGATATACTCTCCCATCTTACCATCAAGCACGATACTTTCATCCCACACTGTCGGAACATCAGCAATAAATCCTGTTGATTCCGGTTCGCGCATATAGTTGCTCGGCGTATCACACAACATATTGAAAGGAGATTCAAATACAACATACAGAGCAAGTTGACGGCAACGAGTTCCCTGACTCATCGGTTCTGAATTGCAAGGATAATAGTTACCTTTCGAAGCATTGCGCATCGCTCCTTGAGTGTAGTCCATCGGACCGGATACTTGACGAGTGAAAGGAATCATCACGTCATACTTCACCTGATCCACCGAAGCCGGACTCCATTTCATCTGTTCCAGACCATTGACACCTTCAAAGTTCAATACATTCGGGTAAGTACGATTCAAACCGGCCGGTTTGTGCGTTCCGTGCAAGTCGAGGATCAGTTTGTATTTAGCACACATTTCGGCAGCCCGATAATTGAATGCAGTCATAAGCTGATCGTCACGATCCATAAAATCGACCTTAAAACCTTTTACTCCCATGTCGGCATAATGACGGCAAACGTTCTCCATATCACGCTCGAAAGCATAATAACCGGCCCAAAGAATGATGCCTACATTTTTGGAGGCTGCATAATCTACCAATTCTTTCAGATTAATCTCTTTCACCACTTGCATCAAATCTGCTTGCAGATTTACCGCCCAGCCTTCATCAAGTATCACATACTCAATGCTGTTTGCAGAAGCAAAATCAATGTAGGCTTTATAAGTCGGATTATTGACTCCAGTCACAAAATCAACGCCATCCAAATTCCAGTCATTCCACCAGTCCCATGCTACTTTGCCGGGTTTGATCCATGAAAGATCCGTCAAACGGGAAGGGGCAGCCAATAAATAGCTCAAGTTGCTTGCTGCCAAATCCTTATCGGAAGTGGTAACAATGCTCATGCGCCACGGGAAATTCCGGGGTTTATCTACTTTGGCAATGTAAGTTTCATGCTCTTTCACCAACATTTGAAGTTGATTGTGTCCGCCTTGCACCATCTTCTTGGGGTATGGAGCGAAACGTCCCGTCAACCGGTTGTCTCCTTCAGCAGCAGACAAATAGAGACCGGGATAATTTTCCAGATCGGATTCTGTGATACAAATCTTAACGCCTTCGCCGGCATCTACGACTAATGGCAAAAACATCAAACGTTTTTTGTTCAGCTTCGACAATGGATCGGTAGCATAAGTATTTTCGAAGGAATTGAAATATTGAGAGTCATAATCACCGTCCTTTCCAGCTTTTACATACGGCACAGAAGCTACCATATCAGATGGGAAATGATAATCTACTGTTTCATCTACCACGTTGAAAGGCTTCTTCGCACGGCTGACAAAGCGGTAAGCAATACCATCATTGTACGCACGGAACTCTACATTCCAGTCTTTTTTAAACCGAAGAGTCAGTTCATTATAGTGGTCTCTCAATTCACTGGCACGATAGAAAGGAGAAGGAATCATCTGATCCACTTTTTTCCCGGAAGTGCCGGACAACTTTGCTTTCTCTCCCCAGACTTCTCCGTTATCCAATGTCATCGAAATCGGAGAAGGAGCAAGAATCTGCCGTCCGTTACAGCGGATGTCATAAGTCAGCTTATCACCTACGGTAATCGTCGTTTGAAGCTTTCCATCCGGAGAGTTCAAAGTAAATTGTTTTTGCGCCTGTACCGTAAGCGTACATGCGACAATACATAAGAATAATAAAATCTTCAGTTTTTTCATGGTTTTAATTATAGTAGTTATCAAATTATAGAAGAACGATACAAAAATAAAATAATATAGTATAGCAACCTATATGAAAACTAAAAAACAGAGATAAAAAAGAATACGTGATTCTATCTTTTTCCTGTCAGGGATTGAATACAATCGACTTCTTCCTGCTGATAAGGTACTCCGGTAGGACGATAGATATCATGAAACCATAATTCCGGTTCTTCACCCGACGGAATGACGTCATCCCAGGCAAAAATAGTATTTGTCTTTCCTGCAACAAATCCCCAATTGATGGCGCCTACCTTTTCTTTTTTCATCAAAGGAAGAACATTACAAAAGCGGCTGTCATTGCGACGGGCCATATATTCGGTACAGATCAACGGACGGTTAAGCATCTTCAGAAATTTGATACATTCGCCATGCCGTTCCTCATTATCGTAATTATGATAAGAGATGATGTCCGAATGATTCAACACAAACGCATTCAGAACATTCTTCCGGGGCGAATTATAGTCCCATACACCGGCAGTAATCGGTTGTGACGGTTTACAATCGCGCACCCAACGAAAGACATTCGTCAATAAGGGCAAAGAAGTTTCCTCGTGTTTACTATTCCCCGGTTCATTATACAAATCCCACATCAATATCCGGTCATCGTTAGCATAGGTCCGAACAATATCTTTTACATACTCTTGTAGAAAAGGATACAACGTCAGTGTGTCTTTACGCAAACTACACGAAGGGTCCTGCACCCAGCCGGAATTATGTACACCCGTCTTCGGTTCCGGTTGCTTGCCATAAGCCGACTCCGGATTCCAACAATCATCGAAGAACACAAACATAGGGCGGATTGAATATTGCCCGCAAATATTCAAAAAATCATCCATACGTTTCTTCATTCCTGCCGCATCATTTTGCCATACGACACTGCTCAAGAATACGCGTAAGGTATTAAAGCCCAGTTCATGCGCCCATGATAGCTCTTTATCAATCTGTTCAGGATCGAAAGTATCCGCACTCCACATTTCTATCTGATTGATTGCCGTTGCCGGAATATAATTGCAACCTACCAGCCAAGGCTGATTGTCATACCATTCTTGTATCTTCTCTTCCGTCCAACGACTGTTGTTTGAAGAATTAGAATCCTGTGTACAGGCGCATACACATATCCCCACTAAAAAGAATAAAAACACAACATTAACACACCATTTATTTTTCATGCTATTTTCGATTGATTAATATAAAAGATTCCTTGTTCTTTTAATTCCCGTTTATTTGATTATTTATGCCTGTCGTCTGACTTTTCCTTCCACACCACTACTCCCGCAGGTTCGAGGCGTGCACTGCCGATCAATATCTCCGCCTCATCAGGAATGGCTATTTCCTGAATGTCCGATGTATAATTCAAAGCGATGTAAAAACCATCCCGCCATTCCTTCACTACTCCGTATGGTAAATCTTCAGTCGATACGCCGGCTTCCTTATATACACGACGTACTACTTCTTTCTCCAATTTCCCGTCATCGGTATCCGTTCCGATATAGGTGGCCGTTCCTTTACCCAATCTACGGTGTATCACGGAAGCAGCTCCCTTATAAAACTGGTCCGCATACACAGCCC
>ERZ779885.2523-NODE-2523-length-16668-cov-8.891591_pt1 | contig 16668 bp, 16 predicted proteins | sample MGYA00511554_ERZ779885 | MGnify/ENA primary metagenome ERZ779885 (study PRJEB29588, sample SAMEA2160998) | human gut metagenome | biome: human gut; feature: human-associated habitat; material: faeces | place: Denmark | collected 2008/2010 ... | reverse complement strand
TGGTGGCGGCGGGCATCCCCACCCTGATGCAAGCGCAGGAGGGGGCAGACCTTGTGGTCACGCCCCGGGCGCTGGACAGCATCATCGCCCACGGCGCGGCGCTGCTGGCGGGCAGCGTCAACCGCGCCTTGCAGCCCTGCCTTACCGTGCAGCAGCTGTGCTGGCTGACGGGGTGAAGAAAGGAGGTCTTGCCATGCGCAGCAGAGAGCCTTGGCGTCTGTCGGCGGGGCAGAGCAGGGCAGTGCCCTTTTTGCAGGCTGCGGTGCTGTTTGCAGCGCTGTGCATCTTTGCCCGCAGCGCCGCGCTGGTGCTGGCGGCCTTTCTGGCAGCGCCGGTGCCCGCCGCACAGACTTTGCTGCATCTGGGGCAGCAGGCTGTGGAGAGCCGGGCAGCAGAATCGTCTGCGGAAAGCGCGGCGGAGGCTGCATCCGCACCTTCTCCGGCGCAGGAAGCTGCCGCCCCGGTACAGACCGGGGTGGAGCAGTATTTTGTGGCGCTGCAGCCGGACGAAGCCCGCCCTGCCGATGCGGGCGCGGTGACAGAGCAGCAGTTCGGGCAGGGCAGCGGCGAAAAGTACATCCCCTGCGGTGCGGGCAGCATCAAGAATAACACCCGGCAGACGGCGGCAGACATCGCCGCCGAGGCGGCGCAGCCCCTGCCCTTTGCCATTGAAAAGGACAGCGCCGCGCCGCAGGTGCTCATCATGCACACCCACGCCACCGAGGACTACCGCCTTTCTGCCGGGCTGTGGTTCACCCCCGGGGACGGTGCCCGCAGCACCGACCGCAGCATCAATATGTGCACGGTGGGGCGGGTGATGGCCGATACCCTCAATGCGGCGGGCATCTGCACCCTGCACGACGAGACCCTGAACGACTACCCCAGCTACACCGGCAGTTACGCCAACAGCCGGGCGGTGGTGCAGCAGTATCTGGCGCAGTACCCCAGCATCAAGGTGGTGCTGGACGTCCACCGGGACGCCATCGAGCGGGAAAACGGCACCCGCTGCGCCCCGGTGTGCACCATAGACGGGCGGCAGGCGGCGCAGGTGATGATCATCTGCGGGTGCGACAACGGCACCAGCGTGCAGCTGCCCGCATGGCGGCAGAACCTGCGTTTTGCCGCTGCATGGGAGCGCAGCATGGAGGCAAAATACCCCGGCCTTACCCGCCCGGTGCTGTTCAGCTACCGGTTCTATAATCAGGACCTGACCACCGGCAGTCTGCTGATCGAGATCGGCGGGCACGGCAACAACTTAAATGAGGCCCTGTACGCCGGATATCTGGCAGCACAGGGCCTCGCGGATGCACTATTAAGTTGAGGGTCAGCCGCCAAGGCTGGAGATCATGCTGCTCTTGGCAGACTGATAGTAGCTCCATGCCTGATCGGCCACGGTTTCGGGCTGGTTATACTCCCGCAGCACGCTGCGCATCTCGCTGACCACCGAGGAGACGGCACTGTCGTAGGTGCTTTCCACCGAGGAAAGATGCCTGTAGGCGATGCTGACCTTGTTGCCAAAGGTCTGCTGGGAGGCAGGCAGGGCGTGGTATTCGTCCTTTGCGCTCTGGATGGCACTGCTGACATCCGACCGTGCAGAGGACTCCAGCGAGTACAGCTCGCTCATCAGCGACGAGATCTTGGCGTCGCACTCGGGGTTGGGCTCGGCGTAGACGTGACCGGAGTCCCCCGATGCGGAACCTTCCGCAGCGGTGGTCTCCCCGGCGCTCGGGGGAGAGGGGAACCAGTCGCCGAACAAAAACTCGTTGTACCCGGCAATGAATTCCTCTTTGGTGCAGCCGCTCAGCAGGGCTGCCAGTGCGCAGCTGACCACAGCGAGGGTCAGCAGACGGATGATGCGGTGTGTGTGCTTCATGATCTCCTCCAGAATCTGTTTTTGCGGAATACCGCTTTTTCCCATTTTATCAGAGAAAAGGCGTTCTGACAAGAAAAAACACAGAATTTTCCCCGATGCCGCGCGGTAAGGTTGACAAAATGCCGCCAACGTGCTATTTTAAAACAACAAATGCAAGGAACGGGAAAAGTAGCGCGGGCCGTCCGGCCCAGAGAGTGCGGCACAGCTGAGAGCCGCGCCCGTGCGCCGCGTGAACGAACACCCGGGAGCAGCAAACTGAACACGGCAGTGTGTCTGCCGTTAAGTAGGTGCGCCGCAGGTCCAGCGTTACAGGGACAGCGCTTAAACAAAGAGCGCGTGAGCGACCGGACACTTCCGGTAATTCAGGTGGCACCGCGGACATTACAAGACAGCTTGTTCGCCCTGAACTTTCAGGGCAAAAGCTGTCTTTTTTGTTTATAAAGGAGAACTACTATGGAACGTACCGAGATCCTTTCGCTGTTCAAGAGCACCCCGGCGGACGGCACCGAGATCACCGTCTGCGGCTGGGCAAAGAACATCCGCGACTCCAAGAACATCGGCTTCATCGCCCTGTCGGACGGCGGCTGCTTCAAGACCCTGCAGGTCGTGCTGGAAGCCGGCAAGCTGGCAAACTACGATGAAGTCATCCACACCGGTCTGTACAGCAGCCTGCGCATCAAGGGCAAGCTGGTGCTCACCCCGCAGGCAAAGCAGCCCTTTGAGCTGAACGCCGAGAGCGTGGAGATCCTGGGCGACTGCCCCGCCGACGAGTACCCCCTGCAGAAAAAGAAGATGAGCATGGAGTATCTGCGCACCATGCCCACCCTGCGCCCCCGCACCAACACCTTCAACGCTGCTTTCCGCGTGCGCAGCGTGGCTGCCTACGCCATCCACAAGTTCTTCCAGGAGAACGGCTTTGTCTACGCCCACTCTCCGCTGATCACCGCCTCCGACTGCGAGGGCGCCGGCGAGATGTTCCGCGTGACCACGCTGGATCTGGACAATCTGCCCAAGACCGAGGACGGCGCTGTGGATTACAGCAAGGACTTCTTTGAGAAGCCAGTCAACCTGACCGTTTCCGGTCAGCTGGAAGCCGAGGCCATGGCTATGGCCTTTGGCAAGGTGTACACCTTTGGCCCCACCTTCCGCGCCGAGAAGAGCTTTACCACCCGCCACGCTGCCGAGTTCTGGATGATTGAGCCGGAGATGGCCTTCTGCGACCTGAACGGCTACATGGACAACGCCGAGGCCATGATCAAGTACGTCATCCGCTATGTGCTGGACAACTGCCCGGACGAGATGGCCTTCTTCAACCAGTTCATCGACAAGGGTCTTGTCGAGCGTCTGGAGCTGGTGGCAAACAGTGAGTTCGCCCGCATCAGCTACACCGAGGCTATCGAAATTCTGAAAAAGAACAACAAGAAGTTCCAGTACCCCGTGGAGTGGGGCGTGGATATCCAGACCGAGCATGAGCGCTACCTGACCGAGGTGGTGTACAAAAAGCCGGTCTTTGTCACCGACTACCCCAAGGAGATCAAGAGCTTCTACATGAAGCAGAACGCCGACGGCAAGACCGTGGCCGCAGCAGATATGCTGGTGCCCGGCATCGGCGAGCTGATCGGCGGCAGCCAGCGCGAGGAGAACTACGACAAGCTGGTGGCCCGCATGGACGAGCTGGGCATGGACAAGACCAACTACGAGTGGTACCTGAACCTGCGCAAGTTCGGCGGCGTGGAGCACGCAGGCTACGGTCTGGGCTTTGAGCGTATGATCATGTACCTCACCGGCATCCAGAACATCCGTGACGTGCTGCCCTTCCCCCGCACCGCATACGGCTTCTGAGAAGCGCGCATACTGTAATCAAAGAAAGCCGCCGCCTCTGCGGCGGCTTTCTTGTTCTTCATTTTTCAACAAGGAGCACAAAACAAGTGGAAAATATTTCGCCTGCCCTCTTGGACTGGTTTTACAAAAACCGCCGCAGTCTGCCCTTCCGGAAGGACCCCACCCCCTACCATGTGTGGCTCAGCGAGGTGATGCTGCAGCAGACCCGGGTGTCGGCGGTGCTGCCGTATTACGACCGCTTTCTGGAGGAGCTGCCGGATATCCCCGCGCTTGCCGCCTGCGGGGAGGAAAAGCTGCATAAGCTGTGGGAGGGGCTGGGCTATTACAGCCGGGTGCGCAACCTGCAAAAGGCTGCAAAGCTCGTCTGTGCGCAGTACGGCGGGCAGCTGCCTGCCGATTACGCCGCCCTGCGGGCGCTGCCCGGCATCGGGGAGTACACCGCCGGTGCCATTGCGTCCATCAGCTTCGGCCTTCCTGTGCCCGCCGTGGACGGCAATGTGCTGCGGGTGTTCTCCCGTTTGTACAACGACCCCGCTGCCGTCACGGAACCGGCAGTGAAAAAAGCGTTCACCGCCCGCGTGATGGAGCACCAGCCGCCGGATGCGCCCGGCGACTACAATCAGGCCCTTATGGAGCTGGGAGCGCTGGTCTGCGTGCCGAACGGTGCGCCCCTGTGCGAAAAATGCCCGCTTGCCCACCTGTGCGCCGCCCGTGCTGCGGGCACTGCATTGGAGCTGCCCCGCAAAGCAGCGCCCAAGCCCCGCAGACTGCAGCCTGTGACGCTGGCCCTGCTGGAAAGCCCGGCAGGCTTCCTTTTGCAGCAGCGGCCCCAAAAGGGCCTGCTTGCCGGGCTGTGGCAGCCGGTACTGTGGGAGGGTGAAGCCCTTGCAGCCGGAGAGGTCCTTGCCCGCCTGCAGGCCATGGGGGTGAATACCGGCACCGCCGCGCCGGAAGCGCTGCCCGCTGCAAAGCACATCTTCAGCCATATCGAGTGGCACATGAGCGGCATCCTGCTGCATCTGCCTGCCCAAAGCGCCCCGGCAGGCTGCGTCTGGGCCAGCCGGGAAGCTTTGCAGGCGGAGTATACCCTGCCCGGTGCGTTTAAGTCATATAAGAAGCTTATGGTATGAAATTTTGGCCTTTTTGACCTGAATGGTTGTAATTTTTGACAGGAACGGGTATAATAAAAGCCAACAAGCACTGGAATGAAAGCTGAAACATCGTTTCAACGAAAAAAGGAGTGTATTGAACCTATGAAGAAATCTTGTCTGGTCGCTGTGATCACTGTTCTGGCCGCTGTTGCCGGTGCCCTTGCTGCTGTTGCTGTTTACCTGCACCGCCGTGAGAAGGAGCTGGACGAGTACGAGCGTCTGCTGTTCGGCGAGGACGATGCTGCAACGGTAGAGCCGGAGGCTACTGCCGAAGAGGCTGCCCCTGCAGAGGATGCTGCAGAATAAAAAACACGAACCGTAAACCTTCGGGCGCACCGGCAGTCTGCAAAAGGCTGTGCCGGTGCGCCCTTTTTGCTACATAGAAGGAGTGTATCATGAAGCGTTTTCTGCTCTGGCTCGTGGGTGTGGTGCTGGGCGTAGGCATCTTTCTGGGCGCGGTGATGGGCGTGAGCTATGCCTTTACCACCGAGGGCGGCTGCCCGGACAGCACCGCGCAGTTTGGCACCGAAGCGCTGGAACCCAACGGCTGGTGCTGGCAGGTGCCGCTCATCGGCGGAAAGCTCGATAAGGTGTTTGCCAGCCCCGCCACCCTCACGGTGCAGAAGCTGGGCACGCTGTACACGGCCCACCCGGCCATCACCCTGCCGGACTGGGCCAGCTACACCACCCTCACCATCCAGAACGCCTATGGCAGCATTGTATTTGTGGGCAGTGTGAGCGATTATCAAAGCTTTTTGTTCCCGACCAACGGCGAATATAAGGCAGAGCTATCGGTCTGGCGGGTGCCGGAGGGCGGCATGGCCACCCAATTTGAGGGCGGCAGCACCGGCGCAGTGCGCAGAAATCTGGGGCTGGAAAAGACCGCAAAGCAATCGCAAGACTTTCTGTCCGCACCGTCCAGAGCTGCCTGCTGCTTGGCATCCTCTGTACCATTTTCTTTCTGGTCTTTGGAAATCTGTGCGGAATCCTGCTTTTTGACAGCAACGAGGCCGGAACTTACATCCAGATCCTCTCCTGGCTCTGTCCGTTCCTCTATCTTGGCACAACGCTTGCCAGTATTTTAAACGGACTTGGAAAGACCTTTCTTGTCTTCCTGTCAAATATGGCTGCACTTTTTATAAGATTCTTATTCGTCTTGTTTGTCATTCCTTTTTCCGGTATCAAAGGCTATCTGCTCGGACTGCTTTTTTCACAGCTTCTGCACAGCCTGCTGTTGCTTTTCTGCCTGAACCGCAGTTTATCCTGAAATGCTGCCAGGTTTCTGTAGTCTGCTTTTTGTATAAAAAAACATTTCCCGGACATACTAACTTCCGAGGCACAAAAACATCTGCATTTGAAATGCGACCCATCCAAGGAGGAATCGAAATGAACGAATTATCGGAACTTGACCTGCAGAACCTCCGCCATCTGATCGGCGGGTTTGACACCACACACTGCAAAATGACCGCCTACGCACAGGAAGCAGGCGATCCGGCTGTGAAACAGTTTTTCCAGAAATCTGCACAGTCCGCGATGCAGTGCAAACAGCAGCTGATGACATTTCTGCAGTAACAGGAGGTAAGAAAAGATGTTAGATGAAAAGACAATGGTAGCCGACACATTAGCCGGCATCAACGGAGAACTGGTCCGCTATGGCGAAATGATCCCACAGACCGAAAATATGCAGCTGAAACAGGTTTTAAAGCAGTTCCGCAACCAGTGTGAAACTTCTCAGGAAGAGATCTATCAGCTTGCCCGCAGCAAACAGTACTATGTACCGGCCGCAAAGGCGACCGCCGAAGAAATCCAGCACGTTCGCTCCGTCCTTTCCCAGGGTTAGGAAACATGCGTCTGTCATAAGTTTTTCTTAATTTTAAAAACTCTTCCTTGTCAGAATTCGGATTCTATGGGATACTGTTGTAGTAATAACCTGTTGCAGTCAGGAAGTGGGAGTCTTCTTCGGCTGAAAAAAATTTCTGAATTTTACAAGGAGGGGTTTTTTTGAAACTTCACAGTTTAAAACATACCTGCATCATCCCGGTCCTCTGTGCGGCTCTGCTGATTCCGTCATACACCGTCCACGCCGACTGGGAGTACAATGCAGAAGAAAATACACTGCGTTACAAGACAAAAGACGGCACCTATCTTACTTCTGTATTTCGTAAGATCAAAGGCTATACTTACTATTTTAATGCCGACGGAACGGTCCACACCGGATGGCTGGATTTAAAAGGCGATCGCTACTTCTTCTCGGAAAGCGGTGCCATGCTGACAAGCCAGTGGATCGGTGACAAATACCTGATGAAAAATGGCAAGATGGCCAGAAGCCGCTGGGTGGACAACCACAATGTCTATGTCAACAAAAACGGTTCCCGCGTGGCAGTCGGCAAAAAATACAAAGCGAAATTTATCAAGACCGCCCAGGGCACAAAATACCGGAATGTGGATGGCACCTACTCTGCAAAGACTTGGCAGAGCATCAAAGGATACTGGTACTACTTTTATTCGACCGGATACATGGCAACAAATGCCCAGCTTGGCGAGTATTACGTCGATAAGAGCGGCCATATGGTCAAAAATAAGATCGTAAAGATCGGCAAATATTATTACCGCTATGGTGCGGACGGAAGATTTGTAAAACGTTCCAAGACAAGGTCCAAACTGATTCCAAAAAAGAAACATTCCAAAAGGCACCTCTCTGATTAAAACAGAAGAAAGGCATAAAAAAGCTTCTTCGATCTATTTCGTTTCGAAGAAGCTTTTCTTTTATTTGATTCTTAAGATCGTTTTCCAATCTCTTACATCCTTTTTGTTCAGCATCCAAGCATCCAGTTGTACATCTCTTCGTACTGTTTTGCGGAACTTGCCCAGGAGAAATCAGCTGCCATTGCACGGTCTACCATCTTGTTCCACTCACGCTTTTTCTCATAATAAATGTACTGTGCGTACTTCAGTGTGTTGAACATCTCATGTGCATTATAATTTGCAAAGCTGAATCCCGTTCCGGTTCCCTCATACTCATTGTACGGAATCACAGTGTCTTTCAGACCGCCTGTCTCACGCACGATTGGCAGTGTGCCGTAACGAAGACTCATCAGCTGGCTGAGACCGCACGGCTCAAACAGGGACGGCATCAGGAATGCATCGCAAGATGCATATATCTTATGAGACATCGCTTCAGAATAGAAGATGTTTGCAGATACTTTGCCCTGATATTTCCATGCGAAATGGCGGAACATATTCTCATACTTCTCTTCGCCGGTTCCAAGGATCACAAACTGGACATCCTGCTGGCACATCTCATCCATCATATAGGCGATCAGGTCGAATCCTTTCTGGTCTGTCAGTCGTGATACGATACCAATCATAAACTTCTTGTCGTCTTTTTCCAGACCAAGCTCTTCCTGAAGTGCTCTCTTATTCTTTACTTTTTCTTTGCGGAAATTCTTTGCGTTATAATTTTTTACTATATATCTATCCGTCTCCGGATTGTATTCATCATAATCAATGCCGTTTACAATACCACGCAGGTCATGTGCCCTTGCATTGAGCAGTCCGTCAAGATGCTCGCCATAGAACGGTGTCTTGATCTCCTCTGCATAGGTACGGCTGACGGTCGTGATCGCATCTGCGTAAACCAGTCCGCCTTTCAGGTAATTGGCATCGCCGTAAGCTTCCAGTTTGTCCGGTGTAAAATAGTAGGATGGAAGTCCGGTGATATCCTTTACGGTCTTCATATCCCACACACCCTGGAATTTCAGGTTGTGGATCGTCATGATCGATTTCATGTTGCAGAAGAACTCGCCCTCGTGGAACTTGTCCTTCAAAAATACCGGGATCAGACCGGTCTGCCAGTCGTGGCAGTGTACGATATCCGGTTTAAATCCGATCAGCGGCAGTGCTGAGAGTGCTGCCTTTGAGAAAAAGGCAAACTTCTCGATATCTTCGTAAATATTTCCATATGGTCTTGGTCCTGCCAGGTAGTATTCATTATCAATGAAATAATAATGGATGCCCTCATACATCATATGAAGCACACCTACATACTGGCTTCGCCAGGACAGATCCATATAGAAATGCGTTATGTACTCTAACTGATTTTTATATTCCTCTTTCATACACATATACTTCGGTATGATCACGCGTACGTCAAACTCGTCTTTATTAAAACATTTCGGCAGCGATCCCACTACATCTGCCAGTCCACCTGTCTTAATAAAAGGTACACATTCTGATGCTACAAATAACACATTTTTCATAAACTTTTCCTCCTAATCGGTACCGCTTTTTTTCATTATAACGCATTTTTTCTCTATTGAAAAGTGTTATCTGTATATTTTGCACAATTTTTATATTTTTTCTCTGATAAAGCTTCCATTTCTTCCATCTGTGTTTTCATCGATTCTTGTATTCCAGGCGGATCTTATCCGCGATCAGAGCAATAAACTCCGAGTTGGTCGGCTTGCCTTTGCCGTTGCTGACCGTATAACCAAATAATTCTTCGATCGTATCCATCTTACCTCTGCTCCACGCTACCTCGATCGCATGACGGATCGCCCGCTCCACACGGCTTGGCGTGGTCTGGTGTTTTTTTGCGATCGTCGGATAGAGGATCTTTGTGATGGAATTGAGCATTTCCATATCACTCACCGACATGATGATCGAATCACGCAGATACTGATAACCTTTGATATGTGCCGGTACGCCGATTTCATGGATGATGTTGGTCACATCCGTCTCCAGGTTGCGTTCCATGTATTCTTTCTTGCTCTCGTAGGCATTTACCTTCTGTACTTTTGCGAAATTACGGTCTTTCTTTACTCTTGTGTGCTTGATTCGGTTGATAACCATCTCATTGTCAAATGGTTTCAGAATATAGTAATCTGCTCCGAGGTCAAATGCATCTTCCGTGATCTTCTCCTGGCCGACGGCTGTAATGACGATGAATGCCGGATGTTTGCGGATTTCCTGATCTTTGTTCACCCGCTCCATGACAGTCAGCCCATCGACTTTGGGCATGACCAGATCCAGAAGTACGACATCCGGCTCCTGCTTTTTGATAATATCATACAGATCTTCGCCATTTCCTGCTTTTCCGACTACATTCAGTTCTTCATCACTGCTCACGATTTTATCCAGAAGCTGTAAAACCTTCGCGTTGTCATCTGCAATCGCTATATTCAGCTTATCCATAAAAGCACCTCCATTTAGTTACAAATATGCCAAAAACTACTTGTATTATAAGCAGAACTTTTGGTGGACGCAAGCAGTTCCTGTCGCATTTTTCTCCCTTTTTTCGACAAACTGCCTTCCATTAAGCTTAAAAGAACAACCTTTCTGTCGTATATGGGCGAAAACCGGATGCATACCTCCCCGCTTACTTCTCCAGCATATTTTCTGCAAAAATTGCATAGCCACGGGATGGATCTGCCACAAAGACATGGGTGACTGCTCCGATCAGCTTTCCGTCCTGAAGGATTGGACTTCCGCTCATGCCCTGGACGATGCCGCCGGTCTTTTCAAGAAGATCCTGATCCTTCACCCGGATCACCATGCTTTTGTTTATATCGCGGTGGCTCAGGTTGATTTTTTCGATCTCTACCGTATATTCTTTTACGCTGCCGTCAATCGAGCAGTAGATCGAAGCATTTCCCGTATGCACTTCCTGGCGGTACGCCGTCTGTACAAACGAATGGCCGGACAGTTCCTGCGGCATGGCATATAACATTCCTTTGATCCCGGTCTCGGAATTGGAGGTGATCGTCCCGAGAATCTGGTCATCCCGGTAATAGATCGTCCCGGAGAGTTCGCCCGGATTGCCTTTTTCTCCTTTCTTTACCGCTCCCACGCTTGCCCGGTACAGTTTTCCGTCCCGGATCTGCATCAGAAGCCCGGTGTCCACATCACTGATCCCGTGTCCTAATGCTCCATACTGTTTCTGCCCGTCCACATAGGTCATCGTGCCAAGTCCCTGTGTGTCATCCCGCACCCACACACCCAGTTTGCAGCTGCCATCCTGCATGCGGACCGGCAAAATCTGACATTCTTTTTCGAATCCGTTTCTTATAATAGTGAGTCTGATCCTTTTTCCCTGACTTTTTTCGACGATTTCCAGAATTTCTTCTTTTGTGGAAATTTCTTTTCCATCTGCTTTTACGATATAATCCCCCGATTTCAGTATTCCAAGGGAAGGTTCTCTTTCCATGCCATCTGCATCTGTCACGCTCCCGGTCCCGACAACCAAAATCCCTTTTGTTTTCATAAAAATACCGATCGTATTGCCGCCCGGGAGTACCTGCGGCAGCTCTTTTTGCTGTATTTCAACCGTTTTGAGCGGAACGAATCCCAGAAAAGAACACTGAATCTTGATCTTTTCTTCCGGGATTTTTGTATTTTCCGCAGAAACGGATGCATAGACAACCTCATCTTTTACCATACTTTGAAAAGGGAGCTTTATCGTATCGACATCCTCATAAGATGCCACATTCAGCTGATCTGGGATGCTGCTTTTCAGATACCAGAATCCGCCCGTCACAAGAAAAAAGAACAACAGCAAAAACATCGCCAGCGTGCGATAGATTGCCCTTGTTCTTTCTGTTATTTTTTTCTTTTTCACACACGGTCACCTCATCTTTCCCTGCCTCTGCGGCTGATTTTTGATTTGGTTCTAGTATGTGAAACTCAGATTCTTTTACTCTGGCTCATTCTGGAATCCGTGTCCTCTGGCATTTTTTGCCAGCTGACGCATCTCTTTTGCACTGTCAAGCACCATCTGCGTGATCTTTGCTCCGCCGAGGATCCTTGCCAGTTCGTCGATACTCTCTTTCTCATCCAGCTGCCGGATCGAGGTCTGGGTCTCGTTTTCGATAACCTTCTTTTCGATCATAAAATGCACATCTGCCATCGCTGCGATCTGTGCCAGATGCGTGATACAGATCACCTGATGGTTTCCGGCGATCAGTGCCAGCTTTTCGGATACCATCTGTGCAGTGCGTCCGCTGATACCGCTGTCGATCTCATCAAAGATCAGCGTCTCAACCTTCTCCTGGTCTGCCATCACGGATTTGACCGCCAGCATGATCCTGGAAAGCTCACCTCCGGATGCCGTATCCTGCACCGGACGCAGCGGCTGACCCGGATTGGTGGAGATCATAAAACACACTTCATCCTGCCCGGATACCATATAATCTTCCAGCAGACGGAAATCGAGTTCAAACTGTACATCCAGAAAATTCAGATCCATCAGAGCCTGCTTCACCTGTTCTGTAAAACGCTGTGCCGCTTCCTTTCGGATGACAGTGAGGTTTTCTGCTTCTTTTTGCAGCTGTTTTTTGCAGGCGGCAAAACGGCTTTTTCGCTCCGCCAGGTATCCTTCGTAGTTTTCAAGTACTGCAAAACGCTGCTTTTTTTCTTCACAGTATGCCTGGATTTTCTCGATCGTATCACCGTATTTCGTCTTCAGATGGTTGATCAGATCAAGCCGCTCCTCTGTCTTTTTCAGCGTTTCTTCATCGACATCCAGCTCATCTGCATATCCGGAGATCTCCCGGTTAAAATCATTTAAAAGGCTGTCCACATCCATCAGCTGGTTATAAAGTGCCTTCAGATCCGAATCGTACTCTGACACGGATGCAAGGCTTCGAAGAGCACGCCCGATCGCTTCCGATGCTCCGTCGGATGCACAGAGCTGATGTGCCTCCAGGACCGATTCCAGGATCTCTTTTCCGTTTGCCAGTCTCTTATAATCGTCCTCCAGTGCCTCATCTTCCCCTTTTTGCAGGGCAGCTTCTTCGATCTCACCAATCTCAAAGCTTAAAAAATCCATCTCTTTTGCTCTGGTGGCATTGTCCAGCTGTGCCTGCTGCACATACTTCAGCACGCTGTTAGCGGCAACGCCATCCACCGGTTCTGCACTGTAGGGGCCCATGAACTGGATGGTTGCGGGCCAGGTGCGAGTGCCGGGCTTACGGGGGTAGTTGGTCATATCCAGACAGTCGTAGATATTCTTGCCTGCGGCGATCTTGTCATAATCTGCGTTCAGGTGGATGATGGTCCAGCCGTCCTCAGAGTTATCGTAGGTGTAAACGCGCTCGTCCACACCCATCTCCTTGCAGACATCCAGCATGTGGTCCAGCGTCTCGCCGGAGTGCTGCACATACAAGCTGACAATGCCGGGGTCAGCACGGCCGCCACTGCGGGTAACGAACTCATCGCAGATCTGCCCCAGATCCCATGCGGGGATGCCTGCATCCTGTGCAAACTTGGAGTTCCATGCGCCGATATCCTCGCCATACCATGCAAAGTTATCCTCGGTCTGGGACTCGATGCCCACGACCTTTGCGCCCTTCTCGGCAGCGCCCAGAACAGCAGCCACACCGGCGTGACCCAGACCCACGACACAAACATCGCAGTCCACCTCGCTGTCCACACTGCTGAAAGCAGGTGCTTCACCCAGCCAGTCGCCGGGGCCGGAGTAACCGAACACACGGCCGTCTGCCTTGGCGGCAGCCCGTGCTGCGCCACGAGGATCATCGCCGTAGCTGGTGCTTTCGTCCTCGGCACCGCCGGTCAGACCCATTGCCTGCTGGATGCAGTCTGCGGCAGCTTCCTTGACAGCGTTGGAGGTGACAGTAGCACCAGAAACGCCGTCGATCTCAGCGCTCTGGGCCTCCATCAGCATGGTCTGGAAGTCAGCGGCAGAGTTGACTGCCAGATCCAGCGTCTCGTTGGCGGTATCCACCTTTACCTCGGTGATGGCGGTGTCGGAGAAGGTCATGGTGACGGTGATGTCATTCATGCCCTTTGCCGTGGCGGTGTAGGTGCCGGCGGTGTAGACCGAAGCCCCGGAGGCAGCCACAGACGAGCTGGAGGAATTGCAGGCAGACAGAGCGCCAGCCGTAACGCCGCTCATGGCGGCGGCAGCGGCGATCTTCAGAAAGCCTTTGCGCGAGATCTTGTTCATGAGATTTCTCCCTTTCCTGACGTTTTTCATCGTTCTTCGTGTCAGATATGCGTTGCACATATCCTGTATTTTTAGTATAATGATAAAGTCTTAACAATCGGTGGTCTCATTTCTTAACAATTCTTAAGTTTGTTGCGTTTTTCTTGCCAAAACCGCAGCAAGGAAGAAAAATAGACCATAGAATGAAGTGTGTTTCTGATAACAGGAGCGAAATGGAATCATGACACAATGTAAGATCCTTGTAGTGGACGACAATGCCGACATCCGGGAGTTGCTGGAGATCCTGCTCACCAGCGAAGGCTACGATGTCACTCTGGCTTCCAGCGGAGAGCAGGCCCTTCAACTGCTGCATCCGGAGCTGGATCTGGTGATTCTGGATATCATGATGCCCGGCATGTCCGGCATCCGGGTGTGCGAGGCGATCCGGAAGCAGAGCAATGTCCCCGTACTCTTTCTCACCGCAAAGGGGCAGGAAGAGGATATTTCTCTTGGGCTGCGAGTAGGTGCCGACGACTACCTGCCAAAACCGTTCTCCCATACCCAACTCACGGCGCGGGTCAAGAGCCTGCTGCGGCGGTACCGGGTGTATCAGGGCAAGGGCGACCCGGAGGATGAGGCGTGGCTGGTGCGGGGCCCTCTGAAGATCAGCCGCACTTATAATGAAGTAGAAAAGAACGGCCAGCCCATCGACCTGCCAGAGCTGGAATACCAGATGCTCCTGCTCATGGCTTCCCATGCGGGGCACATCTTCTCGGCGCAGAACCTCTACGAGAGCGTGTGGAACGAGCCTTATCTGTACTCCTCCAACGGTACCGTCATGGTACACATCCGGAAACTGCGGGTCAAGCTGGAAGACGACCCGCAGAACCCAAAACTGATCCAGACTGTCTGGGGAAAGGGATACCGCTTTGGCTGATTTCCGGGAAAAGCTGCTCCATGGTCTGCGGGGCGAGCTGGTGCGCGCCATCCTGCTGGCCATTGCCGTATCTGTCCTGCTGTACAATATCCTGCAGCCCATCAGCAAAGCTGCACTGCAGACTTACTACCTCAACTCGGATTTTCTGCCGCGCAAGACCGATGCTGTGGGCACCATGCTCCAGCAAAACGTTGCCGAGAGCGGCATTTCCAGCAAGCAGGTACAACAGATGGCCGACTGGTACTCCAACGACGGCAGGCCCGGCGGCTGCATCCTGCGGGTGGAAAAGGACGGCATCGTCATCTATGATTCTGCCCTGAACAATGTGGAGTATTACCGCACCTACAGTCAGGCCTCCAAAACTCTGGACGAAGAAGCCTATCTCCGCACCTACCCGCTGGAATTTTCCGATGGTAGCGCCACCCTTTACGTCTACGGCTACTTTGATTTTTTTGTGGACGAAGCTGTGCGCACCTTTGAGTTCTGGCTCTGCCTGCTGCTGGGTATCTGTATCGTCCTGTGGGCCGTGTGGAAAAAGCTGAACTACATGGAGCTGCTGAACCAGAGCATCCGCGTATTGGAAGGCGGTCAGCTGGACTACAAGGTGCCTGTGCAGGGCACCGATGAGCTGGCACAGATGGCTCGGAGCCTGAACGAGATGAGTGCTTCCCTCAAGCAGCAGATGGAGCAGGTACAACAGGCACAGACACAGCGGTACGATTTGATCACATCCCTCTCCCACGACCTGCGCACGCCGCTGACCGCCCAGTTGGGTTATCTGGAACTGCTGGCCGAGCACCGCTACCAGACCCCCGCGCAGCACGACGAATATCTGAACAAGTGTGTCCACAGCTGCCGCAGTGTCATCGAGCTGAGCAACGGACTGTTCCGCATTGCCAGCGGCGAATCCCCTCAGCGGGACCCCAAGCTGGAACAGTTGCCCGCGCCGGATATCTTTCTGCAGGTTTTTTCTGAAAAGCTGGCCCTGCTGGAGGAGACCGGATGGCAGGTGCAGTACCTTGCCCTTTCCTGCACGCCCTGCCTGCTGTGGCTGGACATCGATGCTCTCTGCCGCATTGCCGACAACCTGACCTCCAACCTACAGAAGTACGCCGACCCCGCACAGCCCGTCTGCTTTGAGGTCACCGCCGAAGATGACCGGTTCTGCGTCTGCCTTTCCAATGCAGTGTGCACCACCCCACAGGGCGATTCCCACGGTGTCGGCCTGAAAAACGTCGCCGCTCTGATGGAGCGTATGCATGGGCAAAGCAGCTATACTATTGAGAGCAGGACCTTCTGTATCACGCTGCATTTCTTCCGATAATGCACTCTGCCCAAGTCAGATACATCTTTTATCTCACATACGCAAACCCGCCCCGGCTTCCTGTTGCGGAAACCGGGGCGGGTTGTTTACTTTACAGAGCTATCTGATACACCTGTGCAGTTCCGTGCCATCCGGCAGGAGCCGTGTGGATAGAAGGTGCCGAAAAGCGAAAAATAAAAAGAAGAATAAAAATACTGCTTAAAATACCATTTCAGTTGCTTTTGGAACAGCATTTTTCTTAATCTTCTAACCCATGGCTCCCGGTTACGTTTTTCAAATATTCCTTCGGGTCACCATTCAGAATCAAATCTGCATACGCCAGTGGGTCATTGTAGATGAGGTAGTCCAGTTCCGTCTGCTGCGCCATGGTCACATCCAGTGCATCCTCGACCCCAGTGCAGTCAATGGAGATCATTCTCCCATCCCGGAGCAGCAGCTCCACGCAGCCGGTGTCCATGTTGAATTTGCAAACTCTTGCATCGTACTTCATGTTTGTGTCCTTTCTGCCTTACGGCACTCTTACAGTGGTCTGTCGTGCTTTCTTATGATAAGGTCTAGGACGTTTTTCGATGGAAGCAAGGGATTCGTTCTGTTTTCCGA
>ERZ779885.2506-NODE-2506-length-16761-cov-3.936669_pt1 | contig 16761 bp, 15 predicted proteins | sample MGYA00511554_ERZ779885 | MGnify/ENA primary metagenome ERZ779885 (study PRJEB29588, sample SAMEA2160998) | human gut metagenome | biome: human gut; feature: human-associated habitat; material: faeces | place: Denmark | collected 2008/2010 ... | reverse complement strand
CGGGAGACCATCTCCTCCGTCGTGGAGCGCACGTTCCGCGCGCCCACGCCGCCGGCCGTCAAGCTCAATTCGCCCGCGTATTCCTCGGCGATCGGCCTGCTCGAGCTCGTTTATGAGTCCGTGAGCCAGATGGAGATCAAGCCCCAGGAAAGCGGCGGCAAGATCGGCGGATTCTTCAAGGCGTTCTTCACAAAGTGACGCCTGGACAAGCGTTTATTCCCATTTGATTTAGTTGAACGGATAGGGGGATTTTCAGTGCTGGAATTTGAACAGGAAGTTGTGGCCGGCGCGTGCATCAAGGTCGTCGGCTGCGGCCGCACGGACGCGGGCGTGCACGCCGAGCGCTACATCGCCAATTTCCATACCGAGTCGCGCATTCCGGTCGAGCGCCTGCCGTTTGCCATCAACACGCACACGCCGGAGGATATCGTCGTGCGCGAGGCGCTTGAGGTGGCGGAGGATTTCAACGCGATCCTCTCGTGTCAAAAAAAGGAATACACCTACCGTATTTATAATTCCCGCATCAAAAACCCGTTCTATGTCAATCGGGCGTACTTTTACCCCAAGCACCTCGACGAAGAGGTGATGGACCGCGCGGCGCGTGCCTTTGAGGGCACGCACGATTTCCGCGCCGTCCGCTCTGTCGGCACGGAGACGAAGACCACCGTGCGCACCGTACACTACTGCCGCGTGTCGCGCTCGGGTGATCTTTTGGAACTCAAGGTCTGTGCGGACGGGTTCCTGTATAACATGGTACGGGCGATCACCGGCACGGTGCTCTACGCCGCCGAGGGGAAGCTCACGCCAGAGGATATCCCCGAGATCCTGGCCTCCGGCTACCGCACGCTCGCCGGCCCCACGGTGCCGCCGGGGGGACTGTACCTGACGAGACTTTGGTATGAGGATGAACGGCTCAATGAATGATCTCAAAGAGGAAAAGGGAACACGCGAGGAGCTGAGGCGCTCGCAGGCGGCCCCGCGCCGCTCCGGCGGCGGGCTCAAGCGGGCGCTGATGGTGATTCTGGCGCTTGTGGTCGTGCTGGCCGTGGTCGTCGCCGCGGCGTGGAAGGACCTGAGCAGCCTTGACAGTGTGCGCCGCCTTTTCTCCTACAATAAGGTCACGCAGGATGAGCAGGGCAAGGTGGAGATGTACTCGTTCAGCAACGACCGCAGCAACACCTTTGCGCTGCTCGGCGACCATCTGATCGTCGCTTCGACGACGGGCGTGTCGATCTACAGCAGCAGCGGCAGCGTGGTGGACAGCATGAGTGTGAAGCTCACGAATCCCGCCATCGCTGTCGGCGGCCAGACCGCCGCGGTCTATGATATCGGCGGGCAGACGCTTCTTATTTACTCTGCAAGCGGCCTTGTGCGCGATATGAGCGGCGAGTGCAGCGGCAATATCCTGTCGGTCAGCGTCAATTCCTCGGACTATCTGGCGCTCAACGCCGAAAAGAGCGGCTACAAGTCCGCTGTTACGGTGTACGACGCTTCGGGCGAGAAGACGTTTGCCTTCAACTCCTCGGAGCACTATGTCATCGACGCGGTCGTCATGCGCGACTGCAAGCGCATGGCGGCGGTGACGCTCGGCGAGTCGGACGGCACATTCGCCGACGCGGTGAGCATCTATTCCCTCGGCAGCGATAAGGCGGACTCGGTCAACACACTCACGGGCTCGCTCCTGCTATCGCTCGACAGCGTGGCCGGTACGCTCTCGTGCCTGACGGACGAGAGCTTGACGCTCTTTTCATCGGACGGTACGCTTTCCGGCAGCTATCGCTACGAATACCCGTATCTGCGCGGTTCGAGCATGGACGGCGACAACTACGCGGCGCTGCTGCTGAGCCGCTACCGCTCGGGCAGCACCACGAAGCTCGTGACTGTCTCGTCCGACGGTACAGAGATGGCAAGTCTCGACAGCAGTCAGGAGGTTCTGTCCATGTCCGCGGCGGGGAAGTATATCGCCGTGCTGTACAGCGACAGTCTGGTGCTCTACACGCCGCAGCTGCAGGAATACGCGCGGCTGGACGCCACGGAGTACGCGCGCTCTGTCATCATGCGCGAGGATGGTACGGCGGTGCTGATCGGCTCGTCGTCCGCCTGGCTTTATATTCCGTAATTTCTGTAAAACGCTAAAAATGTTACAATTTATGACTTGAAAGGAGCGCGGGAAACGTGAATAATGGTCTTATGATCGATGCAGTCTTCGCGCTCGTGCTCATTTTAGGCGTCGTGTTCGGCGCCAGGCGGGGGCTGTTCCGCAGCTTTATGGCGCTGGCGGCGATCGTGCTCGCGCTGATCGGCGCGTCGCTTCTGACCGACGCTTTGACCGAGCCCGTGACCGACATGCTGATGCCGCGCCTTGAAAAGAGCGTGGAGGAGTGGTTTGATACCGAATCGCAGACACCGCAGGGGGATGTCCCGCAGATCGAGGGGGAGACCCCAGCGGAGAGCGACGCCTCGGGTGAAACGGCAAACGGCGACGCCGCGCAGGACGCGGAAAACGTTTGGCAGGACGATTCGCCGCTCGCGGTGACAGGGCTTCTCAAAAAGCTGCTGCGCTTCGATTTCGACGGCGCGGTGCGTCAGTCGCTTCGAAATGCCGCGCGCGACGCAGCGCTTGCCGCCGTAAGGACGCTGCTCGGCAGCGTGGTGAGGACACTCGTGTTCGTGCTGTGTTTTTTGGTGCTCACGCTGCTGCTCCGCTTAGTGACGGGAGGCATTGACAAGGTGTTAGACTTGCCAGTGCTGAACGCGCTCAACACCATCGGAGGCGGCGCGCTGGGCCTGATCGAGGGCGCACTTTTGCTGTTTCTCGTCTGCGATGTCGCACCGAAGCTCGGCGTCAAGGCCTTTGCCGACTACGAGGGCACGTATCTGTTATCGTTTTTTATGAGTCATACTCCGCGCGGGCTTGTCGCCGCGCTGTTACCCTGATCTTTACCCCAAGGAGGAAATACTATGCAGCCGCAACTTTGTTCCAGATGTAAAAAGAATATCGCCGTTGTGTTCATCACCCGTCAGGAAAACGGGCAGAACGTCAACGAAGGACTTTGCCTCAAGTGCGCGAAAAATCTCGGACTGCCGCAGGTGGACGAGATGATGCGCCGCATGGGCATCACGGATGAGGACCTTGACAATATCTCCAATGAAATGATGGGCGCTTTCGGCGGCGCGGAAAACCTCGAAGGTCTGACCGACGCCGACGATCCGGACGCCGATAACGAGGACGAGGACGGCAAGACCGCCACGTTCCCGTTCCTGAGCCGCTTTTTCGGCGGAAATCCCGCTGCGAACGACGCACAAAATGGCAACGAGGCCGAGCAGACGCAGAGCCCGCGCAGCAACAAGAAGGTCGAAAAGGGGAGCAAGCACAAATTCCTCGACTCCTACTGCATCAATCTTTCCCAGCGCGCACGCGACGGCAAGCTCGACGCGGTCGTCGGCCGCGAGGAGGAGATCGAACGCGTCATCCAGATTTTGAACCGCCGCCAGAAGAACAACCCCTGCCTGATCGGTGAGCCGGGCGTCGGCAAGACGGCCATTGCCGAGGGCCTCGCCCAGCGCATCGTCGCGGGCGACGTGCCGTTCAAGCTGAGAAGCAAGGAGGTCTATCTTCTTGACCTGACCGCGCTCGTCGCGGGCACGCAGTTCCGCGGCCAGTTTGAGAGCCGCATGAAGGGCCTCATCGAGGAGATCCGCAAGATGGGCAACGTCATCCTTGTCATCGACGAGGTGCACAACATCGTCGGCGCGGGCGACGCCGAGGGCAGCATGAACGCCGCCAACATCTTGAAGCCTGCGCTCTCCCGAGGCGAAATTCAGGTCATCGGCGCGACGACGTTCACCGAGTATCGCAAGCACATTGAAAAGGACACCGCGCTCGAGCGCCGCTTCCAGCCGGTCACGGTCAACGAGCCGAACATGGAGGACACGCTCAAAATTTTGAAGGGCATCGCCCACTACTATGAGCAGTTCCACGGCGTCAAAATTCCCGAGGGCATTCTGCGTCAGGCAGTGCTGCTATCCGAGCGCTACATCACCGACCGTTTCCTGCCCGACAAGGCCATCGACCTCATCGACGAGGCATGCTCGGATCTGAACCTGCACGACAAGAACATCAACCGCCGCATGGAGCTGCGCCGCGAGATCGAGGATTACGACAAGGAGCGCGAACTGTTGCAGGGCGCGGAGGAGCCTGATTTTGAGCGCCTCGCCGAGCTCAAGAGCCTCACCATGAAGGCGCAGGAGGAGCTTGACGCGTTCTGCGCGCAGGGTGACCCGCAGCTCACGATGGACAACCTCGCCCGCGTGATCGAGCTCTGGACGAAGATTCCCGCCTCGCGTATCCGTGAAGACGAGTTCCGCCGTCTGAGCGAGCTTGACAAGCGCTTAAAAGAGCACATTGTCGGTCAGGACGAGGCCATCGAGGCCGTCGCCGCGGCGATACGCCGCAACCGCGTGGGCATCTCGCCCAAGCACAAGCCGGTGAGCTTTATCTTCGTCGGCCCCACGGGCGTCGGCAAGACCGAGCTTGTCAAGCAGCTGGCGCAGGACCTCTTCAACTCGCCCGATGCGCTGATCCGTTTCGACATGTCCGAGTTTATGGAAAAGCACTCGGTCTCCCGCATCGTCGGCTCGCCCCCGGGCTATGTCGGCTATGATGAAGCCGGCCAGCTGACCGAAAAGATTCGCCGCAAGCCCTACGCCGTCATCCTTTTCGACGAGATCGAAAAGGCGCATCCCGACGTGATGAACGTCCTGCTGCAAATTCTCGACGACGGCGAGATCACCGACTCCCACGGCCGCAAGGTCAACTTTGAAAACACCGTCATCGTGATGACGTCCAACGCGGGCAGCGAGCGCAAGGAGGGCACTGTCGGCTTCGGCCACACGGCGAACGAGCAGAACCGCGACCGCGCTATGAAGGCGCTCGGCGAGTTCCTGCGCCCCGAATTCCTGAACCGTGTGGACGAGGTCATCTGCTTCAACCGCCTTGACGAGAAGAACTTCGCCGGCATCGCCCACATCATGCTCGATGAGCTGCAAAAGAGCCTTGAGGACAAGGGCCTGCACTTTATGTGGGACGAGGATGTTGAGGACTACCTCGTCAAGAAGTCCTACTCCGCGACCTACGGCGCGCGCAATCTGCGCCGCACCATTCAGAAAGAGCTCGAAGACGTCATGGCCGCGCAGATCATCGACTCCTACGAGCACCCCGTCACGCAGATCCATGCGTCGATGGAGGACGGCAAGCTCGTCGTCCGCAGCCTGTAAAAGAAAGGGGAGGGAGACCATGTTCCATCTGTTCCGCAAGGACATTGAAAAGCACTGCGCCTACTGCAAGAGCGGATCTGTCATCAACGAAGGGCAGGTCATCTGCTCCCGCCGCGGCGTGGTCGACTCTGCTGACCACTGCCGTCACTTCTGCTACGATCCGCTCAAACGTGTGCCGCCGAGACCCGCCACGCTGCGCGACCAGTATACCTCCGAGGATTTTTCCCTGTAAGGCCGGGCAGCGCCCCGAACAATAAAGAAAGAAGGCCGATTCCCATGAACATTTCTCAGGTTTACGCAGTCTATTTCAGCGCCACCGGCAACACCAGAAAGGTGACCACCACGCTTGCAAATGCCCTTGCCGTCAGCTTCGACGTGCCGCTCGAGGTGCGCGATTTCACGCTGCCCGCCGCGCGCGAGGAAGCGTATGAGTTTGCCGAGGGCGACCTTGTCGTATTCGGTATGCCAACCTACGCGGGCAAGCTTCCAAATAAGCTGCTCGACTTTGTGAAGTCCGGCTTTCACGGAAACGGCGCGCTCGCCGTGCCGGTCGTGACGTTCGGCAACCGCAGCTTCGACAATTCGCTTGCCGAGCTCTGCGCCTGCCTCGAAGGGGACGGCTTCCACACCATCGGCGCGGGCGCCTTTGCCTGCCGCCACGCCTTTACCGACGTGCTTGCCAACGGCAGACCCGATTCCGACGATATGGCGGAGCTTGCAAAGCTCGGCTCCGCGGTCGTGGGCCGCATCGTGCGGATGACCGAGTATCCCACGCCCGTCACGGTCGACGGTGACGCCGACGCGCCGTATTACCGCCCGCTGGGCCTCGATGGCGAACCAAAGGTGTTTCTGAAGGCGAAGCCCAAGACCGACCTCGACAAGTGTATCCGCTGCGGTGTGTGCGCCTCCCTCTGCCCGATGGGCTCGATCAATCCCGATGATGTCACCGAGGTCGTGGGCTTGTGCATCAAATGCCACTCCTGCGTGCGCAACTGCCCGATGGGTGCGAAGTATTTCGACGATCCCGCGTTCCTCTCGCACCGCGCGATGCTCGAACGCGACTACACGCGCAGAGCGGAGGACAAGATCTTCACGGCGTAAGAAGAAAGTACATAAAAAGGCTCTGTTTGGGAATCCCAAACGGAGCTTTTTTCATTCCTGAATGACGGAACGTTGCTGCCTTACTAACAAAATTTGGGAAGGGCGGGAAGCGGGGACAGCCACGCACGCATACGCTATGGAGAAAGCACCAATTTTGGGAGGGATCTTATGAAACCGGTGTACTTTTTCCTCGGCGCAAACAGCGAAGAGGGCTTTTTCTCGCTCTATGACCAGCTTTTGGGCGGTCGGCTCGACGATCTGATGATTCTGAAAGGCGGCCCGGGCTGCGGCAAGTCGACCTTCATGCGCCGCGTGGGCGCGGCGATGGAGCGCGCGGGCGAGCGCATCGTGTACATCAACTGCTCGGGCGACCCCGATTCACTCGACGGCGCGATCTTTCTGGACCGAAACGCTGCTATCGTGGACGGTACCAGCCCGCATGTGCTCGAGCCAACCTACGCGGTCGCGAGCGAGCGCTATGTCGATCTGACACGCTTCTACGATGTGGACGCGGCTAAGGCACGCCGCGCGGAGATCGTCGCGCTGAGCGACGAATATCGCGCACACTACCGCAGCGCCTATCGCATCCTGCGCGCGATGGGCGAGGTGGAGAGCGAGCGCCGCGTGGCAATGCACGCGCAGATGGATTTTTCGAAGCTCCGCCGCCGCACCGACGGCATCCTCGCACGCGAGCTGCGCGGTGAGGGAGGCGGCAGCGGGCGCGTCGACCGCGCGTTTTTGGGCGGTGTGACGCATCGGGGCGAGATTTGCCGGTTCGACACCGTCGAAGCCCTCTGCCCGCGCATCTATGCCATCATCGACAGTGCGGGGCTGGGAAACGAAATGCTTGAGACCGTCGTGCAGGCGGCACAGGCGAAGCATTTCGACATCATCGCCTGCCCGAATCCAGACCGGCCGCGGGAGCTCCATCACGTATTGATCCCGGAAAAAGGGCTGGCGTTTATCACAACGAACGCGCGCAACCCGTACGACGGGAAGCCCTACCGCCGCCTGCGTCTCGACGCGATGGCGGAGGAGAAGCTTACGCGCGCGCAGAAGGCGAAGCTGCGCTTCACCCACCGCGTGGAGGCGTCGCTCTTAGACGAGGCAGTGAGCGCGCTGTCGGACGCCAAAAAAGCGCACGACGCGCTGGAATCCGCATATTATCCCTGCGTGGATTTCGAGGGAGCCACTGCGCTCGCAGAGAAAGAAATTAAAAGACTATTAAAGCAATAGCACTTTACAGATTCATGCTGCCTGAAGGCAGCAATGGGATTCCCTGCGCCGCGCAGGGTGCGGCAAAGGTGACCATTCTCTCACGTGAGAGAATGGTCACCTTGAACCCCCAAGAGAACGCAAGGGGCCTTGCCCCTTGACCCCGCACATTGGCAGTCAGGCACTTGAAGAACTGCTCAGCCTGCGGATTGCACTGCGGTGTACATGGCTTCGCCATGAACCCCTGCGTTTCGTTGCATGTTGCAACCGCGCCTTACTATCGTGAGGCGCGAGTGACGTTACCTCGGCGGCGGACTGCCTGCCGAATGCGGCATTGCTGCGCTCGCCGCATTGATTAGCACTCCGGTAGACGGTGATTACTGCGCACTTCTATAAGATGGGCAGAGCGGCAGCGGATAATAGAAGCAGAGGCAAATCGTATAGTAAAACCAATGGCGGCGAGCGTTAGCAATGCCGCCACGCAGGCACTTTCACTCCGGAGGCATGAAAGTTGTTCGAGCTCCAGATTGCCAATCAAAGCCTTTCTCTTGGAGGTCAAAGGGGGATATTCTCTTTCCGTGGAAAGAGAATATCCCCCTTAATCGTCCCCCTGCACGGTGCAGGGAAAACCCCGCCCTTTCGGGCGGCCTTGATTCATTGTGCCATATCGGCACGAAAATAAACCGTCCGCTCCGGCAGCGATAAGATCAGCGTATACTCGCTGCTTTTCCCGCCCGCAGCATCGGTGTATTCCGTGACGCCGACAAGCGCCGTACCGGTCTCGCTATCCAGCGTAAGATCATAGAGGACGTTGTTCGCAGCGTGCTGGGTGAGGGTGTATGTGCCGCTTTGCGTGCTGCCGTCTGAATCCGTGAGCGTCAGCGTGCCGTCCTGCGCGGAGCAGGTGAGGACGGAGAGGTCGAGCGACTGCCCCTCGCTGTCAATGGCGTTTGCGTATGTCCAGTCGTGACCCTCAATGGTCAGGCCACCGTCCGTTTTGCCGCAGCCGACGAGCAGAAAAATGAGCAGCAGCGGTAGTAAAATCTTGTATTTACCTGTCATGTGTTTTTCCTTTCCACTTCATGATTTTCAATCCTATCAGCACACCAAGTCCCACGACAAAGAGCGACAGTGCGGCTAAAAACAGATGCGAAGGAAACCGACCCATAACGTAGATGTCTGTCGCCATATCAACGCCGCCGACAATCGAAACATCCTCTGGAATAGGCGGCCCGGCAGTAAAATACTGTACGGCGCATATAAGCAGTACCGGTACGCTGACAGCCAGCAGCACCCATGCGCCAATGCGCAGGGTCTTTGTGCGCTTATCGCGTGTTTTCTCCGATATGCTTGCGGGAGCGTTCCCATCTGGCGTGCCGGTCAACTCTGCGAGCGGAACGCCGAAAAAGCCCGAGAGCGCGAAGAGATTCGCCGTGCTCGGCAGCGACGAGCCGTCCTCCCACTTCGTCACGGCCTGCCGCGAGACCTCGAGTGCCTACGCCAGCGCCTCCTGCGACAGCCCGCGATCCTTTCGAAGCGTGCGGATGCGCGCGCCGAGTTCGTTGTCCATGATCGTGCCTCCTTTGCCTTGATGGCGCTATCGTAGCAGTTTTTGGCGCAAAAGTCCACCAAGTATTCCGCTACTATCGGTAGCGAAACGGAAAAAGCCGCCCGAATGGGCGGCTTTTCACGCGTATTTACTTCTTGCGGCAGCTCAGTTCGCCGTTTTCCGCGTCGAGCACAAGCGTGCTGCCCGCGGCGAGGTCGCCGCGCAAAATCTCCTTGGCGATCAGCGTCTCTGCCGCGCTCTGGAGGTAGCGCTTGAGCGGACGCGCGCCGTAGATCGGGTCGAAGCCGCGCTCGATGATGAGGCTCTTGGCCGCATCCGTGACTTCGAGCCTCAGCGTCTTGTCGGCAAGACGCTTCTTGAGACCCTCCATCAGGATGTCGATGATGCCGCTGAGGTTCTCCTTCGTGAGCGGCTTGAACATGATGATCTCGTCGAGACGGTTCAGGAATTCCGGACGGAACGCGCGGCGCAGCTCGCCCATGACGGCGGCGCGGGCGCTCTCGGAAATGCTGCCGTCCGGCTGGATGCCGTCGAGCAGCTCGGAAGAGCCGAGGTTCGAGGTCAGGATGATGATCGTGTTCTTAAAGTCCACCGTGCGGCCCTGCGAATCGGTGATGCGGCCGTCGTCGAGAATTTGCAGCAGGATGTTGAAGACGTCCGGGTGCGCCTTTTCGACCTCGTCGAACAGCACGACACTGTACGGCTTGCGGCGCACGGCCTCGGTGAGCTGACCGCCCTCGTCATAGCCGACGTATCCCGGAGGGGCACCAATGAGACGCGAGACGGAGAATTTCTCCATGTACTCGGTCATGTCGATGCGCACGAGGTTGTGTTCATCGTCGAACAGACAGTCGGCGAGGGACTTTGCAAGCTCCGTCTTGCCGACGCCCGTGGGACCGAGAAAGAGGAAGCTGCCGATCGGGCGGTTCGGGTCTGCGATGCCTGCACGCGAGCGCTGGATGGCCTCGGTGACGAGACGCACGGCCTCGTCCTGACCGACGACGCGCTTGTGAATGATCTCGTCGAGGCGCAGCAGCTTTTCGCGCTCACCCTCCATCAAGCGGCTGACGGGGATGCCCGTCCACTTGCCGACGATGTCGGCGATCTCGTTTTCAGTCACGGTGTCGTGCACCATGGAGTTGTCGCCCGTGTGCTTTTCGGCCGCGGCCTCGGCGTCCTTGAGCTGCTTTTCGAGGGCGGGGAGATCGGAGTACTTGAGCTTTGCGGCTTTTTCGTACTCAAGGTTCGCCTGCGCGCGTTCGATCTCGCCGTGCATCTGCTCGATCTGGCTCTTGAGCTGCTTCACGCTGTCCACGCCGCTCTTTTCCGCCTCCCAGCGGGACTTCATGGCGTTGAACTGTTCCTTTTCATCGGCAAGCTCTTTCTTGAGTTCCTCGAGACGGTCGCGGGAGAGCTGGTCGTCCTCTTTCTTGAGGGCCATCTCTTCGATCTCCTGCTGCATGATCTTGCGGCGCAGATCGTCGAGCTCTGCGGGCATCGAATCGATCTCCGTGCGGATCATCGCGCAGGCCTCATCGACGAGGTCGATGGCCTTGTCGGGCAGGAAACGGTCGGTGATATAGCGGTCGGAGAGCGTCGCGGCGGCGACAAGCGCGTTGTCGTGGATGCGAACGCCGTGATAGATCTCATAGCGCTCCTTCAGGCCGCGCAGGATGGAAATGGTGTCCTCGACCGTCGGCTCGTTGACCATGACAGGCTGGAAGCGGCGCTCGAGGGCGGCGTCCTTTTCGATATACTGGCGGTACTCGTCAAGCGTGGTCGCGCCGATGCAGTGCAGCTCGCCGCGAGCCAGCATCGGCTTTAAGAGGTTGCCGGCATCCATGCTGCCCTCGGTCTTGCCCGCGCCGACGATGGTGTGCAGCTCATCAATGAAGAGGATGATCTTGCCGTCGGACTTCTTGACCTCGTTCAAAACGGCCTTTAAGCGCTCTTCAAACTCGCCGCGGTATTTTGCGCCCGCGATCAGCGCGCCCATGTCGAGCGAGAAGATCGTGCGGTCCTTGAGCCCTTCGGGCACATCGCCGCGCACGATACGCTGGGCAAGGCCCTCGGCGATGGCCGACGCCCGGCTCGCCGATGAGCACGGGGTTGTTCTTCGTCTTACGCGACAGAATGCGGATGACGTTGCGGATCTCTGCGTCACGGCCGATGACGGGGTCAAGCTCCTTCGTGCGGGCGCGCTCGACGAGGTCCGTGCCGTACTTCTTGAGCGCGTCGTAGGAATCCTCGGGATTGTCGCTCGTCACGGGGGAGGTCTTGACCTTCGCAAGCTCATCGGAGAAGCGGCTTCTCGTGATGCCATGGTTGGAGAGCAGCTGACGCACGTTCTGCGAGCCCTCGGAGAAGATGGCGAGCATCAGGTGCTCAACGGAGAGATACTCGTCGTGCAGCTTTTCGGCGGTCTTTTCGGCAAGGTTCAGGATCTTGCCGACCTCGAGCGAGGCGTACACCTCGCCGCTGCCGCCGGAGATGCGGGGCAGATTGCGGATCAGCGTGTCGAGCTCGGAGAGTAAGCCGTCGCAATCGACGCCCATCTTACCGAACAGTGACCCAATCAGTCCGCCGTCCTGATCGAGCAGGGCATAGAGCAAATGTTCGGTCGTTACATACTGGTTGCCGTTTTCCTGCGCCATGTTCTGCGCGGTCTTGACGGCTTCCAAAGCCTTTTGCGTATATTTTTCAGCATTCATTCAAGTTCACCTCAAATTCGTGTTTTTTACAATTAAGTGATTAAATCAGCAGCGTTCTGCTTCGCAGATCGCCGCGGTAGGCCATTTCAACATCGCTCGCGGAGAGCGAGCCGTCGAGATAGCCCTTGAGCAGCCGGTCGAAGAGCTGGACATAAGCGCTGATCGCACCGGCGACATCATCGGCAGTCAGCGCCTTTCCGCGCGGCATCGCGAGCGGACGGACGAAGCGCCCGTCGTACAGCGCGCAGGAAATGGAGCTGCCGAGAAGCGGTGCGAGGCACTTGTCTTCGATTTGCACCCAGAGCCGGAAGAAGCTCGTCATTGCGGAGATCAGCGCCGCCGACTGCGTGCGGAACACGATGTTCAGCGTGCCCATCGTCTGGGCGTCGCCATTGCTCAGGTCGACCTCGTACTTGACCGTGGGGCGGTATTTGTACGATAAGCTCGACTTGAGCGACATCGTGGACGAGCCGGGGGCAAAGAATGGCACCAGCTCGCGCGTGGGCGTCATCAACTCTTCGATGGCCTCGAAAATATCGTTCCAGCGGCGCTCGGGCGTCGGCACGGAGACGTACTCGGCCAAAATCTGGTTGACGAGCGCCGAACGGTTCGTGCCCATCCGGTGGGCCAGCGCGTCGACCTCGCGCACCACATCATCTGACAGCGTCAGACTGTACAGGTTTTTTTTCATCATGCGCCTCCTTGGGGTCCTTTTTCTTTCTGGATGCTATCATAGCATGAGAAAAAACTTTGTCAATAGATTTATATAAATATATTTACGAGTTATGTGCGAATTTACACGGAGTTCATAATTGCGATGGAAGCGGAAAAAGGGAAAAGCCGCAATGAATTTCACTGCGGCTTTTCCCTTTTGAGAGATATGAGAGATGAGAGAATAGCAAATTTACAGCAGGCCTTGGAGCAGGATGATGACGATCAGGATCGGCAGCACCCACTGGAAATAGGGCTTGAGCTTGGGCGAGAGCTTGATGCCCGCGCCCTTGTTGGCCTCGGCGAGATACTTGTCAAAGCCCCAGCCCCACTTCGTGACGCAGAACAGCAGATACACGAGCGAGCCGATGGGCAGCAGGAGGTTGCTCACAAGGAAGTCCTCGCTGTCGAGCACGTCCTTGCCGAGAATGGGGTGGAAGTCGCTCCAGATGTTGTAGCCGAACACGCAGGGAAGACTCAGGAGCATCAGCAGCACGCCATTGATGAGCACGGCCTTCTTGCGGCTCCAGCCGAAGGTATCCATGCAGACGGCGAGGATGTTTTCAAAGACCGCAAGCACTGTCGACATGCTGGCAAAAATCATGAAGAGAAAGAAGAGCGTGCCCCAGAAGCGGCCGCCCGCCATGTTGACGAACACCTGCGGCAGCGTGACGAAAAGGAGGGACGGGCCATTGTCGGGCGCTACGCCGTAGGAGAAGCACGCGGGGAAGATGATCGTGCCGGCCATGAGCGCAACGAACGTATCGAGCGCGCAGATGCGGATGGACTCACCGGCGAGGGTGTGATCGTCGGACATGTAGCTGCCGAAGATCTCCATCGCGGCAATGCCGAGAGAGAGCGTGAAGAAGGCCTGATTCATCGCAGCGACCACCGTGGCACTCGTAAACTTCGAGAAGTCCGGGAGCAGATAAAAGATCAGTCCCTCTCGCGCCCCGTCAAGAAAGAGGCTATGTAGGGCCAGGAAAACCATCAGGACGAACAACAACCCCATCATCCACTTAGAGACCGTTTCCAAGCCGGTTCGAAGCGGGAAGGACAGAATGATGAATGCACCGATGACCGTGATGACGGTATAAAACGTGACGGTCGGGGCACTCGAAAGCATGGCGCCGAAAAAACCGCCGACTGCTTTGGCATCGAGGGACGCCAAGGTTCCCGAGACACTTGAGACCAAGTAGTAGAGCATCCAGCCCGCAACAACCGAATAAAACATCATCAGAACGACATTGCCGATAAGAGCGGCGTAGCCGTGCCAATGCCATTTGGAGCCGGGAGGCTCGATTTGCTGGTACATACAAACCGGGCTTTTCTGTGCGGCACGGCCGACGGAAAATTCCATCGTCATCACCGGAAGACCGAGCAAAATTAAAAAGCAAAGATAGGAAAGCACAAAAATGCCGCCGCCGTTTTGTCCCGTGAGCCAAGGAAATTTCCAGACATTACCCACGCCGATGGCACAACCGGCACTGAGCATCAAAAAACCGAGACGGCTTGAAAGTTGTTCGCGTTGCATATTCGTAAAGAATCCGAAGTTTGGGCACCGGCCCTTAGAAAGTTACCGATTGTAACGGTTCGGTTGGAGTAACTAAAAGAAAGTCGGTGTTTTTTTGCTTGAGAGCGCACTGGGCTCCCGATAAAATGCACGAATCGAAAAAACGTGTTCTGCTTTTGTGCGCGAGAAAAAAGGCTATGAGTGAAAACCTAACGCAGCGACATATTGCACCGCTTCCCGATGAACTAATCAGCCAGATTGCCGCCGGCGAAGTCATCGAGCGCCCGGCCTCGGTCGTCAAAGAGTTAATTGAGAACTCAGTCGATGCCGGAGCCAAGGCCATTGAGGTTCGTTTGGAGGCCGGCGGCATCAAGCGCATCATGGTGACCGATGACGGATGCGGTATCGCTCGCGAAGAGCTTGTCTTAGCGTTGCGGCGTCATGCAACAAGCAAGATTCACAGCCTGTCGGATTTGGAACGCGTCGCGAGTTTCGGATTTCGCGGCGAGGCGTTAGCCTCGATTGCCGCCGTGGCCGATGTTGAATTGACAAGCCGTACGAAAGATTCCGATCACGCTTGGTGTATCGGGAAAGACGGTGTTCAGCCGGCTTCGGGCTCTTACGGAACGCGCATCGTCGTTTCAGACCTTTTTTACAAAACACCGGCCCGGCGCAAGTTTTTAAAAAGCGAGTCAACGGAAGCTTCTCACGTGCGCGAACAAATCGAGCGCGTGGCACTTGCGCATCCGGCTATTGCTTTTCATTTTTTCGTTGACTCGAAAAATGTACTCGCCCTGACTGCCACAACGCGCGAAAAGCGTATCGACGCCGTGATGCCGCGAACATTTCGCGAAGCATCACGAGCGGTCTTATCGCAAGCCCCCGGCATTACGGTCAGAGGGGCAATCGGGTTGCCGTCCGCGGCAAGAACGCGTGCCGATGCTCAGTTTTTTTTCGTCAACGGGCGCTTTGTCCGTGATCGGGTTTTGCAACACGCCGTTCGAGCGGCCTACTCGGATGTGCTTCACGTTGCCATGCAGCCGATGTTTTGCTTGGAATTGATTGTTGACCCGGCGCGCGTCGATGTGAACGTACATCCGCAGAAAACCGAGGTGCGATTTCGGGATGCCTCGTTCGTACACCGAGTTGTCGCGAAGGCTTTAACCGAGACTTTGGCTCGCATTGAAATCGATGCGGAAACAGGAGAGATTAAGTCCTCGAAAGTTCCCGAAAGTGAGGAAAAAAAGCCCAGTCCGATTCAAAACACTTTTGCGTTTCGGCGGGAAAACCCATTAAGTCAGGCACAATGGACGGCGCTTTTTTCTTCGGCCGAAAGGACTAAGACATCCGGTGTCGTACCGAGCGATTATCTGGCTCAAGAACCCTCGGACGGCCCCTTAGGGCACGCCTTGGCTCAGCTTGCCGGCATTTATATTCTTGCCGAGAATTCTCAGGGGCTTATTATTGTCGATATGCATGCGGCGCACGAGCGCGTGACATACGAGCGCTTGAAGCGCGAGGCCGATAGGAGCCTTTCCGTGCAGCCGCTTTTAGTCCCTGTCAGTATTTCGGTGAATGCCGAGCAGTCCGAAGCCTTCGAACGGCATCAGGACGATTTACGGGCCTTGGGATTGGATTTGAGCCGCCTCGGCGAGTCTGCTCTTTTGCTTCGGTCTCTTCCGGCCTTGTTACGCATGGGAGATGTGGATGCTCAAGAGCTTGTTTGTCGCGTCCTCGATGACTTTTCCGGATACGGAACATCGAAATTAACGGTTGAATTGAGAAATAAGTGCCTGGCTTCCATGGCTTGTCACGGGTCGGTTCGTGCTCACAGGACTCTGACAGTCCCGGAAATGAATGCGCTCTTACGCAGTATGGAAAGAACGGAGCGGTCCGGGGAATGCAACCACGGTCGTCCGACCTGGCAGCAGATTGCTTTGTCCGATTTGGATAAGTTTTTCATGCGGGGTCGGTAGATGACGCAACCCCGTGCTCTTTTGCTTCTCGGTCCGACGGCAAGCGGCAAAACGGCTTTGTCGTTTTTGCTCGCTAAGCACTATCCGATTGAAGTCATTTCCGTAGACTCGGCATTGGTTTACCGAGGGATGGATATCGGAACGGCCAAGCCCACGCCGCAAGAGCAAAGTGTGTGTCCGCATCACTTGATTGACATTCGCGATATTTCGCAGACCTATAGCGCGGCAGAATTTGCCGACCAAGCCGAGCGATTAATCCCTCAGATTTCCTCACGCGGACATATTCCGCTGATTGTCGGCGGAACGATGCTTTACGCCAAGGCTCTCCGAGAGGGAATTGACAACCTCCCATCCACGGATCCGGCCGTGCGCACGCAGGTGTTGCAAGAAATCCGAGATAAGGGTTTGGCGGCAGTGCGTCAAGAGCTTGTCTGTATTGATCCGCTGTGTGCCGCGCGCTTAACGGACGGCGATACGCAACGAATCGCACGGGCGCTTGAGGTCTACCGTATGACCGGAAAGCCGATGACAAGTTTTCAGTCCGGGGTTCGCAGTCCCGATGGCTCGCTCCCGGTAATCGGACTGATGCCTTCGGATCGAGCGCGACTCCATCGGGACATTGCCCGGCGCTTTGACGCGATGCTTCAGACCGGATTTGTTTCGGAAGTGAAGGCTCTGATGGCGCGG
>ERZ779885.2498-NODE-2498-length-16789-cov-5.317199_pt1 | contig 16789 bp, 15 predicted proteins | sample MGYA00511554_ERZ779885 | MGnify/ENA primary metagenome ERZ779885 (study PRJEB29588, sample SAMEA2160998) | human gut metagenome | biome: human gut; feature: human-associated habitat; material: faeces | place: Denmark | collected 2008/2010 ... | reverse complement strand
ATCCTAATAAGTCAATTAATAATACTCAATTGTTTAAAAAGACAAGGAAATATGCAAATGAGGTTGAATATATTGAAAAAAATCTGAAAGAATATTTATATGATTTTAGATGATAAAATCATATAAATATTTGTATAAGTGAAAAATGTGTAATATAGAGAAGGAGGGTAGGAATTTGAGATTTCTCGATTCCATAAAATAATATGAAAACAATTGCTATAGTTCCAATGAAACTTAACAACCGTAGATTACCACAAAAAAATACAAAGCCTTTTACTAATGGAAAGCCTCTATGTTATTATATTCTGTCAACGTTATTGTCTGTGGAAGAAATTGATGAAGTATATGTATACTGCAGTAATTCCGATATAAAAGAATTCATTCCAGAGGGGGTTAAATACTTGCAACGTTCGGAAACATTAGACTTGGATACAACTAGTATGACAGAAGTTCTAACATGTTTTACTAATGAAGTGTCTGCAGATTATTATGTCATGACCCATACAACTGCTCCATTTATATCTAAGGAGTCAATCCAAAAGGGGATTGAGGCAGTGTTAAGTGGTGATTATGATTCTGCATTTGCTGCAAAAAAATTACAAGATTTTTTATGGAAAGATGGAATACCATTTAACTACGATCTTACTAAGATTCCACGAACTCAGGATTTACAACCATTGTATGAAGAAACTAGTGGATTCTATATTTATAAAAAAGAAGTTATGGATAAATTACATAGACGTATCGGAGATAAGCCTTACATTGTTGAAGTAGGGGAAATTGAAGGTATTGATATTGATGAAGCAGAGGATTTTCAAATTGCTGATGCTATCTATAATTTTTGGTTTAAAAAGGATGTGAGCGCAAATGAGTAAAATACAGTTGTTAGATTGCACCCTGCGAGATGGTGGCTATTGTAATGATTGGACATTTGGCCAAGATAATATTCATTCGATTATTAATGGATTACTGGAGGCTAATATAGATTTAATCGAATGTGGATATTTATCACAAAAGCAAGAATATAATATAGATAGAACACAATATTCATCTTTCGAACAATTGTCAAGATTTATACCGGCAGATAAAGAAGGAAAATCTTTTGTTGTTATGATAAATTATGGAGAGTTTAATATTGATGATATTCCTGTTTATGATGGTTCATCTGTAGATGGTATTCGAGTTTGTTTTCACAAAAAGAAAAGGTTTGACGCATTAGAATATTGCAAACAGGTAGCAGAAAAGGGATACAAGGTATTTATACAAGGAATGGTTTCTTTATCATATACAGATGAGGAGTTTATTGATTTTATTAAAAGATCGAATGAGATTAAGCCGTATGCTTTTTACATAGTTGATAGTTTTGGAATGATGAAAAGCAAAGATCTTCTTAGATTATTTTATATTGTTGAGCATAACTTGGATTCTTCTATAAGCATAGGATTTCATTCCCACAATAATATGCAGTTGGCATACTCGAATTGTCTTTTGCTGACTCAAGTACAGAGTGATAGACCTATTATTATAGATTCTTCTGTATATGGAATGGGCAGGGGGGCAGGAAATTTAAATACAGAAATATTTACAGAGTATTTAAATGAAAATCATAATGCTAATTATAAATTAAAGCCTATGCTGGTGATTGTCGATGATATTTTAGACTCATTTTACAAGAAAAACTACTGGGGATATTCATTACCAAACTATATATCTGCAAAAAATAATGCACATCCCAACTATGCAAAAATTCTAGATGATAAAAAAACTCTGACTGTAGAAGATATGGAAAATATTTTCCTGCTTATGGAAGAAGATAAAAAGGTAGAATTTGATAGTAAGTATATAGAAGAGTTATATGTTAAATATCTTGATGCTGGTAAAGTTCAACACGAACATAAAGGAGAGTTAGAGCAACAATTAAAAGGTAAAACCATTATTTTGGTTGCACCAGGGAAAAGCTCAGTAGAAGAGATGGACAAGATAAAACATGAAGACGGTGTAGTTATAAGTGTTAATTTTGACTACACATTGTCTGATTATATTTTTCTTAGTAATTTGAGAAGATACAGAGAATTACCAAAGGATAAATACAAAAAATGTATTGTAACTTCGAATATTGCATCAGATGGGGTTTATATGCAAACGAAATATAGGAGTCTTCTAAATAATGTGGAAGCAGTGAAAGATAATGCTGGACTGATGGCGATAAGATTTCTTATGAATTATGATATTTCTGAAATAAAGTTAGCGGGATTTGATGGATATTCTCACGACACAATGGAAAATTATGCTGATAAAAACATGGAGGTTATAACAAGAAACGCTATTCTTGATGCTATGAATGTTGGTATGAAGAGCGTCATAAAGGAGTATTCAAAACGAGTTAAGATATCATTTTTAACAACGCCGAAGTATGTGGAAATATAAAAACAATAATTTTTGATCTCGATGGAACGTAAGTCCTCAATTGTGAGTGCCACGACAAAGCAAAGTAAACGCTCCATAGTCCATACATAGAATGCCAGCAGCAAATTTGAGAAAATAGGCTAAAAGATTAGGACGGTCAAAAACGTGTAGTCCAAAAAGTTTAGGATATACGTTTGAGACAGATGGAGGACCCTTTGATAACAATCAGGCGGAACGTGATCTGAGAATGGTAAAAGTAAAAAACAAGGTCTCTGGATGCTTCCGGAGTGAAAAAGGTGCATAGGAATACCTTACAATCATGAGCTGTATCGGATCAGCCCGTAAACATGGAATAAATGCTTTCACAGCTATCCGCGAAACACTGAACGGAACCCCGGATATTATTTTCAACTAGCGTGGGTTCTGAACAGATACGAATAAGTTATATTTGATTAAACTATTTTTCACATATAATTAGTAGTGTAAACAGGAAAAAATGATTTTGAGCGAAAAATGAAAGGATACAAATATGGGAGCTGATAAGCAGATGGAAATTCAAAGTTTGAAATTGACGAATTTTCGTGGAATAGAGCAGGCAGAATTGGCTTTAGATGGTAAATCGGCGGTTATTTATGGCATTAATGGCATGGGAAAATCAACTGTTTTGCAGGCATGTAGTATCCTATTCTTCAGAATACTAAATATGCTGACAGAATCAGATCTTGGTAGTGATGGAAAGGTGAAAATTGAAGATTCTGATATAAAAATAGGTGCTCCGGCAGCTCGTATATCTATGCAGTTAAATATAGATCATATGGTATACTCTTATTTTCGTAGTGCGGAATCAAATGGGAAAAGGATACATTTGGTAGGGGAAGCAAAGCGTATAGTTGAGCAATTTAGAAGATTGTATGTGGGACAATATATGGTTTTGGAAGAGGAAGAAACGGATGAGTCCGATAGGGAAAGTACCAGAGATTTAGTATTTAATGAAAGTAATATGCCAATATATGCGTCATATGGTGTAAATCGTTATGTATCGGATCGTAGAAATAAGGTTTTAAAAAAGGACATAAAATTAGGTGGAAAATTGGAGGCTTTGAGGGATGTTTTTGATCCAACTATTAATTTTCAACTGTTTTTTGAATGGTTTCGAGGACGACAAGAGTATGAGAACAGTAAAAGAGTGGAGAAAGAGTCTTTTAAGGATGCACAGTTATCCGCGGTGCGAGAAGCTATTTTAAAGATTATGGACAATGATTTCTCTGATATCAAAATTAAAATTGATGATGAAGATGCACAGATGGTCGCTGTAAAACACCATACAAAATTGAATATTGCTCAATTATCGGAAGGTGAAAAGTGTGTTTTGGCGATGACGGGGGATCTGGCTCGTAAATTGGCAATCGCGAATCCTAGTAGAGAAAATCAGTTGGAAGGAGAAGGTGTCGTATTGATTGATGAGGTGGATTTACATCTGCATCCTTCGTGGCAGGGACGTATGATGCCTCTTCTGTTTCGTACATTTCCGAATATTCAGTTTATAGTTACTACACATTCGCCTAAAGTTCTTAGTGAGATCAAAGATGAGGCTAATATATTTGAAATTTATCAAGATGGAAATGCTATAAATGTGCGGAAACAGAATCCTATGAATGGATGGGATATTAATCACATTATGCGTGATTTTATGCATACAGATATTTTAAATGAGGAAACCCAAAAGTTAATTGATGAAATTTATAATTGCATTGAAAACGAAAATTTTGATCAGGCAGAAGAACTTGTTGATCAGTTGGCAAAAATTACAGACGAAATGAACGTAGAAGTTGTTCGTGCCAGAACACTAATTCATAGGAAACGATAACATGAAAACGATATACAAAAATGATGAGTTATATAAGAATACGGAAAATGGATTATCTTTTAAGGATGTTTTGCATATGCGCAAGGCATGTGTTTCAATCGCATTTCAAATGCAGCAGTTGATTGGAGATACGGAAGATTATGCTGGAGTACGGCGTTGGGAAGAGGCAGCCATCGATTCGGAAGAAATGAATGAGATCAAAGACGAATGGGTTTTTTAATAGACTTGAAAATCAAGTGAATGATTGTATTTTGCTAATAAATGAAGTACAATAAAACAAGTTGAAAAAATAAAAATGGAGAGTATACAAATGGAAAATCAAGTGAGAGAAATATCCCTTCGTCATTTATTCTGGAAGGTGATTCTTGGATGGAAATGCCTGATCGTATGTGCGGTGCTTTTTGCGATACTATTACCGGGCGTGAAGTATGCAAAGGATGCACAGGCATACAAGGCGGCGCAACAGCCACAGAATGATGCGCAGGAAGTCACCTTTACAAAGGATGAACAGCAGCAGATTGATGATGTCAAGAGCCTGCAGATTTTATTGGACAAGAATAGTGCATATATGCAGGATTCGATTTTGATGAATATTGATCCATATCAGGAACATGTGTTGGAACTGCAGTATTATATTGATTCGGATTATACATACAACTATTCTAAAGATAACAAAAAGGATTATACTTCAGCAGTCACGAATGCTTATGTGGAATATGCTGTCAATGGATTGAATCAAAAAGAAATATGGGATGGCGTAAATACAAAAGTGGAGGACAAATATCTTACAGAATTGATTTCTGCATCATCCGATTCTGACAATACTTTTTCTGTTCGTGTTAAATTTATGGATGAAAAGGGCTTACAGAGTGTATCTGGGAAAATTCAGAAGGCTTTGAATGCAAGATATGAGGATGTAGCGAATCGAATTGGAAGCCATAAGCTTGTGCTTGTATCTGAAAATTATCAGGTACAGACCGATTCGGACTTGGCAAGTTCACAGGATAATGTGACCGGATTGATCAAATCATATCGTGAGCAGATTACAACACTGACTTCAACGATGACTGAGGATCAGTTGAAAGTAGTGGACGATGAGATGGAAGAGTCACAGGATGATGAAAGTGCGAATGCTGATGTAACAGTTTCGGCTCCGGTGCTCAGTAAGAAATATATTGTACTTGGCTTTGTGATGGGAGTATTTCTTGCAGCATTATATCTGGTTTGTGTAGCTGTGTTATCCAACAAACTGCAGGAAGCGGAGGAATTGGTCCGCTTTTACAAATTACGCCAGTTTGGTGTACTGACACAGGGCAAAGGCGCGAAGGGCTTTACCGGTTTCCTGCTTCGATTAAAGTATCGTAACCAGAAGATCCTGACAGAAGAGGCTTCTGTACAGCTGGCCGTATCTAATATTGAGTTATATTGTAAAAATGAAAATATTACAAAACTGTTCCTTACCGGATCTGAAATCGAAAGAGTGGACAAGCGTATCATCACAGGAATGGTTGATAGTTTGAACAAAAAAGATGTTCAGGTTGTTTATGGTGAGAACATCTGCTATGATGCCGCTGCGATGCGTGAGGCGTCAGAGGCAGGCCATGTGGTATTGGTGGAAACCACAAATGCATCTATCTATCAGGAGATTGAGAAGGAATTGCGTATGCTGAAGGATTGGAATGTGGATGTGATTGGATGCGTGGGTGTGGAATAAAATAGAATATTATAAAGTTGTTTGGAGGAGCTAATGCAATGCATTGGCTCCTCTTTTTGGGATGAATAATACTATTTTGGTAAAATAACTTTACATAGGTGAGGGGGAAGGTATATAATTATGAATATAGGCAAAAGGTACTAAGGCGTTGACTATTGGATCATTAGTGGAGTTTGAATAATGATAGGGAGTACTGTTCTGTTCGAAGTTTTTTGAGTATGAGCGCAGGTCTCAGAACAAAAATCACGCCTTTAAACGGAGAAAAGCCTACCATCTCGAAAAAGAGAAGCCGATACACGATATGGTCTGAAACTGGCTTGTTCGAGAAAGGGGTGAATTATACAAAAAAGTGGAAAGATACGCTCATGACATATCTTGAAGATGGATACTGCAGCTTTTCAAATAATTTAAGCGAGAAGGCTATCCATTCATTGACAATTGCCAATAAAAACTAGCTGTTATAAAGAAGAATGTTGAAGAGATGTATTAAAAAAGCAATCAACATTCTGGGAAAATGACAGAAGTCATTTATCTCGAAGTGTCTGAGAAGACGGAAGTTGCTAAAAAGGCTGGACGCTGGGTTTCCATCTCCGGAATGTTGAAATTTTTAGGTGTCTCACGTTCAGGATACCTCGCCTGGCTTCATCATGTGCCTTCTGATACAGAAAAGTACAGTGAAGCAGTAAAAGAAAAGATACAGAATATTTATGATGCTTCCAAGCAGAACTACAGTGCTCCGAAAATCGCTGTAGAACTGCGCAAAACCAGTAAAGCAATTTCGGAAAGAACTGTTGGTACAAGAAATATTAAAAGTGATAATTTGAAAAATAAATAACAACTAATAAAAAAGGAAAATGGTTGATATGTATATAATATATGGATTAATAAGTGGTATTTTATCCAGTGTTTTATCAAGTTACATTGGATATAGAATTTGTAAAAGAGAAATAGTAATCAAACATAATTTAAATCCATTTTATTGGTTTTGGGTACATTTTTTAGTCTCAATTTTTACAGTTATGCTAATGGCATTCTCAGACTTTGTATATGAAAATTTTGCAGATGTAAAAAATTTACCATTGGGATGGAAAGGAATTATATGCGCATTTATTCAAAATGGCGGGTTGCTTGTTATTGTTATGCTAATATCTTCTTTAATATACAATTACTTTGTTCAAGCAATAGAATTTAATTATTTTGTTGAGCGGCATCCGTGGATAAAAAAACTTTTTTTCTCAATGGCAGGTATTACATTGATAATAATGTATATATTCGTAATTGGAAACTCACAAGATGATATTAATATATTGGCGGATGAATATAAACCTGTTGTAGTGTGGGGGATTGTTGTAATAGAAATATGGGTTGGATTCGGAATGCAAGTGAACATTCCACATCTAAATACTCTCAAAAATTGGAAAAGGGAAAATAAGGAGAGAGATGAAAAACAAGTAAAAAATGAGAAAAAGTATATTTTTTGGTGCGTGGTGTCAATGTTATTGTGTCCAATGTTTATGATTTTCTTCCTGTTTACAGATGAATATATGCCTAACTCAGTACAAAAAAATTTGCATGCTATATTTTGTGGACTAGTTATAGGAAGTCTAACTATGATTGCAATCCTATATGTTTTCAATTTTATAAATTTTCCTAATAAAAAGCGAAGTATTAAAAATTTTAAGAAGAATTTCAAGCAGATGAAAAATGCTTTATATATAGGACACTTCATGAGAGTGGAATATGAATTGAAAAAAGATAAAAATAAACTTGTTTTACATATTTATCAACAAAATATAAAAATAGAAGAAAGAAAAGAGTATTCAAAGAGTTTTCTAACAAAATTTGACAAAGCGTTTGGAGAAAGGACAGAAATTTATTTATTTGAACAACATGAAATGGAGAAAATTCAAACGAAAATAGAACACATATTAGAACAGACTTCTAATGAACGAGAAGAATTATTGAAAAAGGGGTGGAATATAGCTTATAAATTATGTGCTGATAAAGAAAAACAAAAATCTGATATGATTAAATGAAAGATTTTAACATATTATTCTTTCTACGTATGAAGAGACCGCAAATGGAATATCTGGTGGGGAGCAAAACAGAACAAGCATAAGTGGTGTTAAAGCCAATAATATAAACGAACTAAAAAATATCAAGGAGACGGGAGGGGTGATTGCACCATTCTTTGACAGTCAGCCCGCTTGCTTTCTGATCTGAAAAACGGGTAGTCCATTCGTTCATACGAAGCTGGTGTAATTTTTGTTTCGTGTTCATGAGAGATGCCTCCGAATATTTATTGGGCGAATTGCGCGAATCGCACGATTCGAGTTATATGATACAAGAGATATTTTCTCAAAAATATGATATCATGATAAGGTACTTGTGGTTGAGGATTTACTTTAAAGGGAAATCTGAACTTTTTATAGTGGACACATCAGCAAATAGTGAATTATTTTTTGAATCATGTAATAAAGCGGTTACGATTTATATGGTATGAGATTGAAAAGCACTCAGGGAAGGGTGCTTTTTTGATGGGAAAATTCTATTTTTAATTATGACTATTTTATTAATTTGACTTTACATAGAGAGGGGGAGGGGATATAATTATAAATATAGGTAAAAGGTACTAAAAAGTTGATTTGACTGATTATCGGGGATAAGATGAAGAATAATAATAAATTATTCGTGAAAGAGGGACGATTGATTTGTTACTATCCACTAGAGATAAAGGAAAAGAAAAATATTAATAGGGTTAGGGAAAAAATGCAAATGCCGCAGATTGTTATATCTGAAGAAAAAGATTGGATTTTATCGGTACGACTTGAAAGTTATAATAAGTTCAACATAGGTGTTTTACACCAGATTTGCTGGTGGGAAAGTTAAGCAATTAAAATAGATAGCTTTTTTATTTAAGGGATTATGAATATGAAAGAATAATAACGTTTGAAAAGCGTAATGTATTGGGCTTAGTGATTACAACGGAGATATGGATTGTTATTTATAATTGTTTTAATGCATGGTTTTACCAGACTCCACTAAATGGAAAAATTCTGATGGAGAATATGTTATTTTTCCGTCAGACAGAAATGTCGCATATGTGGTATATGCCTGTAATCATTGGAATTTATTTGTTTATTCCGCTTATCGTAAATGGATTGAATCACACGGACGTGAGAAGTATGTTTATTCCACTATCCGTTGCGTTTTTAGCTTTGTTTGTGATTCCGGTTGTGGATGTCTTTTTATTGGCAAATGGAAAATCGGCAATTTCATCATTGCTTGATCTTAGCTTTTCAGGTGGAGCATATGGATTTTGTATCATTTTGGGCTGCCTGATTAGAAAAGGTGTTTTTGACAGAATAAAAACAATAGCGTTGATATTGATAGGGGCGGGTTCTTTTTGTTTTACAGTGTTTATGCAGATTTATTCAGATATGCATGGTGTAGATTATAATGTATGGTATAATGCAGCTACGCTGATATTGGCAGATCTTTCCATTTTTCTTTTGATTTCCAGAATGAAATTTACATCTGGAAAGATTGCTGCGAATATATCAATATGTGCATTTGGAATTTATCTGGTACATAATCCAGTTAATATGATATTACTTCGATATTTTGAGCCGACATCCAGAGTGGTTCGGCTTGGAGTTGGGGTGTTGGTTACATTTTTGGTTTCGTGGGGAATTGTGTTTATTGGGAGCAAGATTAAGGGAGTGTCCAGGATTTTGTTTTTTATTAAGGGGTGATGAAAAAGAAAAGGGATGGTAGTGACGCCGGCAGAGATGCCGGCGTGGAGTTTATACAGGATAAAAGATGATTTTTAAAATTAGGGATTATAGAAAATAAATATTGAGAGAATGCGAGTTTACTATTATAATTAAGCATAAAGATAGATACAGGATATGCTATTTTGTTAAGTTTGGATAAAACAATCAGATTACTATATACACAAATAAACAGGAATTTAGAAAGAAAGGAGAGAGTAGAACATGGCACAAGGGTTATTTGGTGGGGCAACTTCTTATGAGGAACAATCTTTGACGGATATTAAATTAGATGTACTTAAATGGATTGATTATACAAAACAAATACAAGATGAAATGAATACACGTCTACAAAAGGCAGAAGAGAGCGGCTTTTGGTCAAAAGTTGGATTTGATTTTCGAATGACAATATATTCCTCAATGAGATTTTATGAAACGATAATTGAGGATCTAAACAGGGTTAATACATCAATAGAGCATAATACAATTTCAGATAGAGATGTAATTCTTTTGAGAAAAATAGGAAAGAACTCGATTAATTATAATATTAATGATTATCCTAAAAGTTATAAAGGTGGAGATAACGAGCGATGGCATGATTATGGAAATCCAGAATTTCATAACGTAGAGGATATGTATGCTGATGGTCGTGATTTCTTTGTGACTTTGCAAGACGCTGTAAATGCTGCTTCCAGATTGGAGGATTATGTGAATAATCAGAATGTAATTAATAATACAATGAATATTGGAGGAAATGTAGAAAATTCTCAAATTCAGCAAGGAACGATAAAATCTATACAAGCACAGACAACACAAACGGAATTTGATTATGATAAAATATATGAGCTTTTGGTTAAAATACATGAATATTCATTAAATGATTTGTTTCAACAAGAGTTTGGTACAAATACGGACGAAGTACGAAAGAATATCGAAGAGGCTATAGCTTATTCTCAAAATAGGGAGCATTCTTCTAAGATTAAAGAACTTGTGCAAAAAATTAAAGATGTTGCAGCTGGAATTTCTGGTGGGATAATTGCAAATGGGATATATCAATTGATACAGAGTGTTTTTTCTTAGAGAGAATAATTTGAATATGTGGTTTAATAATAAGTGCGAGAAATATTTATAAGTTAGAGGGAGGAAAAGGTTGGAGTGAAACTTCATTTGGAGAATATTGGGTTAATTCAAGATGCTACAATAGAAATGCAGGGAATTACTGTTATTGCAGGAGAAAATGGAACGGGGAAGAGTACGGTTGGAAAGGCTTTGTATTCTATTTTTAATAGTTTTTATGAAGTACAGGAGCAGATTAGAAAAGAACGTTTCCAAAGCATTGAGAACATAATACAAATTATGTATAATTTCTATTCACCCAGACATGAAAAAATCGTGAATATACACGGTTATTCGATAGAACTACTAAAGAACAGGGATAAATATACTAAATTTCCAGAAAAATTAAAAAAAGACCTTAAAGTTATGTTAGAAATAGATCCGGATAGATCGGGCTTGAAAATTGATCAGTTAAGAATGGACGATTTTGTTGGACATATTGTAGAAAGCCTGAAAATTTCCGATGAGGCGATTCTGAACTCTCTAATTGCCAGAAAGTTGAATATAGAATTTAATAATCAATTATTAAATGTGTTCGCAGAAGATCGAGGAAAGATAGAATTGCATGTACAGAATGAGAATCTGCATATAGAAGTCGAACAAGAGAGAATATGTGCAAACAGGCTGGATTTTGGTCTTCATACAGAGGCAATATATATTGATGATCCTTTTGTATTAGATAATATAGATATCAGATTGAATCGAAGACCATCTAGAAGATTTATGGATCATAGAGACCAATTGATTAGAAAATTACTTTATGAAAATGAGCATACGAGTGTAGTGGATGAAATCGTTGTTGAAAATCGTTTTCAAAAAATCTATGGTAAGTTGCAGAATGTATGTAATGGCAGAATGATTCGACAGAAAAGTGGAGAAGTGGAGTATCAACCGAAAAACACAGAGAAATCAATTAGTGTGAAAAATTTATCTACTGGATTGAAAACATTTGTTATTTTAAAAACTTTGTTGCTGAATGGCACAATTGAAGAAAACGGCATGATTATTTTGGATGAGCCGGAAATTCATTTACATCCGGCCTGGCAATTACAGTTTGCAGAACTTATTGTGTTATTGAGTAAAGAATTTGGAGTAAATGTTTTATTAAATACACATAGTCCATATTTTTTACGTGCAATTCAGGTTTATTCGGCAAAATATGAGATGGCGGATAAATGCAAATATTATATGTCAGAACTTGTCGATGATAAGAATGTAGGCATTTTTGATGTTTCGGATGATGTAGATAAAATATTTGAAAAATTGGCACAGCCATTGCAAGTGTTGGAGAATGAGAGGTGCAATATTGATTAAATTTGAAGATCATTTAATATTAAAAAATCACCTTTCTACACTGCATGAGACCTCTGTTGATTTTCATGATAAGAATCATATTCAGTACATGACAAAGTCAGAGAGAACAGCAGTGAATTTTGACGGTGTAAAGGAAGAATATATTAAAAATCTTTCACTTATCGAAGTGCCGAAGTCAAACGATGCCTTGTTTATGTCAAAAGATAATAAGCTGATTTTTGTTGAGTTTAAGAATGGATTTATGGATGCCAAAAAGAAGTTTGATGTTCGCAAGAAAATATATGACAGTGTTATTATTTTGACAGATATATTGAATCTGGGTATCAGCAAATTGCGCGATCAGATGGAATATGTTTTGGTATACAACGAAAACATAAATGAGGATGAAAAAGACATTCTCCAAAAGAAATCTTATGTACAACCTTCAAAGGCATATGACAGTCTTGCCAAGGGAATTTTTGGGATGGCAAAGAAAGAATATGTTTGCTTTGGAGTTGATATTTTTAAGAATTATTGCTTTAAGGATGTGCACACATACACAGAAAAAGAATTTGAAGAGTATTTGGAAAGGAACTAAGGAAAATGTACGACTATTTAATTGTTGGAGCTGGTTTATTTGGATCTGTCTTTGCAAGACAGGCAACAGATGCAGGAAAGAAGGTTCTTGTCATTGACAAGCGTCCGAATATTGCGGGAAATGTGTATACGGAGGACATAGAGAAAATTCATGTACATAAGTATGGGGCACATATTTTCCATACAAACAACAAAGAAGTATGGGAGTATGTGACAAAGTTTGCGGATTTCAACCGTTTTACAAATTCACCGGTGGCAAATTACAAGGGAGAACTGTACTCTCTGCCATTTAACATGTATACGTTTAACAAGATGTGGAATGTGATTACGCCACAGGAAGCAGCTGCAAAGATTGAGGAGCAGCGGAAAGAAGCCGGTATCACAGAGCCACAGAATCTGGAGGAACAGGCAATTTCTCTGGTTGGCAAAGATATCTATGAAAAACTGATCAAGGGATATACCGAGAAACAGTGGGGACGTGATTGCAAAGATCTTCCTTCCTTTATTATCAAGCGGCTTCCGGTTCGGCTGACATTTGATAACAATTATTTTAATGCACTGTATCAGGGAATTCCGGTTGGCGGATATACAAAGATGGTTGCAAATATGCTTGATGGGATTGAAGTTCGCCTGAATACAGATTATCTTGAAAATAAGGATGAGCTGGATAAGCTGGCAGAGAAAGTGGTATATACGGGTGCCATTGATGCATATTTTGATTATAAACTTGGTGCACTGGAGTACCGTTCAGTACGTTTTGATACCGAAGTGCTGGATACTCCGAATTTTCAGGGAAATGCTGCGGTCAACTATACGGATCGTGAAACCCCGTGGACCAGAATTATTGAGCACAAGTGGTTTGAGTTTGGTAAGGATGATGAAGGAAATGACATTCCTAAGACTGTCATCAGCCGGGAGTACAGTTCCGAATGGAAAGTAGGGGATGAGCCATATTATCCGGTCAATGATGAGAAAAATGGCAAGCTTTATCAGGAATATAAGAAACTTGCAGAAGACGAGAAGAACGTGATTTTTGGCGGACGTCTGGGTGAGTACAAGTATTATGATATGGATGCTGTTATTGCATCGGCACTGGGATTGTGTGAGAAAGAATTGGGGTAAAAGTTTAGGATATGAAGCATTACAGAGAAATTGATATTCTAAGAGGCATTGCAATTATAATGGTTTTTCTGGGACATGCTGTGATCGTATATCCAATCAATTTAGAAAATGTGGCATGGTGCAGAGGACTGGTAGCATTTATCAGTGCAGTGCACATGCCGCTTTTCTTTATTGTGGCGGGATTTTGTTTTCACCGAAAAAGTACATATGTAGATATGGTTCAGAAGAAAATACAAAGATTGCTTATTCCTTATACAGCATTTAATTTGATGGATATGTGCTGTCGACTGGCTTTTTCAAAATTGGTGAACCGACCATGTGGGATCAGAGAGAGTCTGATCAAGATTGTATTACATGGTGGGGAATATTGGTTTTTATATGTATTATTTCTTATGTGCATTTTGTGGGGATTGTTCCAGGGATGGGTGCGAAAGCGTATATGGCTGCAGGTGATTGTTGGGATTGGAGCGATTGCTCTCAATATATTGCCTGTGTCATCTGATATTTTCAAGGTGGATTCTCTGTGCAAATATTTTATCTTTTTCTATGCTGGTTTTTTGATTCAAATCTATTTTGAAATTTTTCCTGAATGGAAGAAGATTTTGGATAATACAGGCGTTCTTATAATAGGATGCTTGGCTTGGGGGATGGTATTTGTGGCATGGTATATATGCAAGGTTACTTTTATTCCGCAACTGTGTGTCAGTGTTATTGGAATTTTTGTTTGCGTAGTGTTTGCTATAAAAATTTGTAACATAAGGCCGGGATTGGTCTTGGCAGATATAGGAAAGTATTCGTTGCAATTATATCTGTTGGATGGTTATTTTCTGGGAGTGTCGCGGACAGTTTTGGTGCAGGTGTTGGCTTGCACAAATCCACTTGTGATTGTGGCAGGGAATACTTTATTTGACTTGGCGGGAGCTTTTGGGACGGCTAAGTATGTGTTGATGAAGGCGAAGGTGCTTCGGGTTTTATGTGGGGAAAAATAATATAATTTTTTGCAGGGAGGATTATGTATGGATTTTCAAATTGTAATGGAGTTATCAGCAGTTGCTACAATAATTGGTGTAATTGTTTCATATTTCACATTTCATAAGACATCTAAGTTGAGTTACATTACGCAAGAAAGAAAAGAATGGAGAGCTGATATACGAAAAATTGTGGATGAGTTGGAGGTATGCCCTTTTTCAAAAAAGAAGCGGGTTTTAACAAAACTCAAAACCCGGATTAATACATATGGAAAATTAACAGAAGATGTTGGAAAAGATTCGCATATTTGGAAACAGATCGAAATAATTGAAAATTGCCGAGTGAAAGAATATGAGAAACAGAAAGATAAATTAATTCTGTTTTTATCTCTTTTACTGAAAGATGACTGGGAGAGAGCAAAAAAAGAAGTGATTGGGGAACCGGCAAAGGGAATAATTACGGTATGTTTGTTATTTGCAATTATTTTTTCTTGGGTTGGTATATTTCAAGCAAATGGAATAAACATAAGAGATGTCAAGGAAGTACAAAAAGGTATTATTTATACGAGCCCTGGGATGATCTTAATTATTATGGGGGTGATAGTTTGGTTCCTGATTATAAATGTGTTGAAACAACATACTGAAGGAGAAAGTTGGATAGAGATAATAGTATTTGATATAATTTGCATAATTGCAATTGCATCTGGAATATGGGGGCTGGTTGCCGAAAAAGAGCCTTCCATTTTTATACAGGCAGCTATAGGAATGATAATTTTTTCAGGAGCATTGAGTTCGTTTCTCGATATTGGAAAATATGTTCAAAGAAACAGGTATAAATCATATGTAGATAAAATTAAAGGGGATGAAAAAGCGGTTCAAAATAGCTAACGGTTCAAGAAAATGGTATTGATGAAAAGCGGCTCTGCTTATTTGCAACTATTCACAAATCTTATATCAGTTTTTGACGTTTACACAAAACTTGAAACGGTCTCGGAGAGAACAGAGATTTCCGCTGGAAGTCGCATCTCCAGCAGAAACTCTCTATATTTTTATTGCGCTTCCATCTTGCAGAGGCTCTCACTACTCACATAGCATGCGACACTATGTTCTTGAGGTGGTTCGTTACTTAAGAGGTTATAGTTCCACCGTACCCATTAGCTAACGAATTATATGTCTGTTATATAGAGTTTATACATTCTCAATGAAAACTCTTAACAATGGATCAAACGAAAAAAGGAACATATTAAAGCGCGCGGGAAATTTTCATGAGTGCTTTGAAGAATTTCTTCATTTAGCATCATCCCCTTTCCTATATTGGGATGATTTAATTATAGCATATAGGATTCTTTTGTAAAGCTTAAATGTAATGTAATAAAAGGGGTCTGACCCCATTAAATAAATATAAACTTTTTAAATGGGGTACTGTTTGCCAATATTACGGCATCCGGAGCAGATGCATTTTTGCTACATATTACCACTACGCCAAGTGTGGCATATGTAGTCCGTGATTTCTCTGGCTACCAGATTTTACGATGGGATTCTTGTATGGGGTTGGACTGTTCCAACGGAAGTACGTTTAACATTGTGTAAAAGTGGGCAGATCCCCCTTTGCAAATAGTAAATAAAAAACATACAAAGTGTGAACAGTGTTTGCAGAATTTGGTTTTACACGATAGGATATGCGAGAAAAGAGAACAACAATGGGAAAATATTTCGGAACAGACGGCTTTCGCGGTGAAGCCAACAAAGTATTAACCGCGGATCATGCATATAAAATTGGACGTTATCTGGGCTGGTATTACAACCAGAATCACAGGGGACGGATCATTATCGGAAAGGACACGCGTCGCAGCAGCTACATGTTTGAGTATGCGCTGTTTGCCGGTATTACGGCATCCGGAGCAGATGCATTCTTGCTGCATGTTACCACTAC
>ERZ779885.2497-NODE-2497-length-16789-cov-5.639178_pt1 | contig 16789 bp, 12 predicted proteins | sample MGYA00511554_ERZ779885 | MGnify/ENA primary metagenome ERZ779885 (study PRJEB29588, sample SAMEA2160998) | human gut metagenome | biome: human gut; feature: human-associated habitat; material: faeces | place: Denmark | collected 2008/2010 ... | reverse complement strand
CATGGGCTGCGTCATGATGCGTGTCTGCAACCTCGACACCTGCCCCATGGGCATCGCGACGCAGAACCCGGAGCTGAGAAAGCGCTTCTGCGGCAAGCCCGAGTACGTCGAATACTTCATGCGCTTTATTGCCGAGGAGCTGCGCGAGTACATGGCGCGGCTCGGCGTGCGCACCGTGGACGAGATGGTCGGCCGCACCGACCTGCTTCGCCAGCGCAGCGATCTCTCCGGCGCGGCGGCACGGCTTGATTTGAGCCGCATCCTCTGCCCCGGCTGCGCGCAGAACGTCACCTTCTCGCCCGATCGCGCTTACGATTTTGAGCTTGAAAAGACGAAGGACGAAGCCGTCCTGCTGCGCGACAAGGGTCTTCTCGACACGCTTGCGGGCGGCAAAAAGCGCACCTTCCGCGTCGCTTTGACGAACACCGACCGCACCTTCGGCACGCTGCTCGGCGCGGAGATCACCCGCCGCCACCCCGAGGGCATGGAGGACGACACTGTCACCGTGGCCTGCACCGGCGCGGGCGGTCAGAGCTTCGGCGCGTTCCTGCCGAAGGGCCTGACGCTTGACCTGTGCGGCGACAGCAACGACTACTTCGGCAAGGGCCTCTCCGGCGGCAAGCTCATTGTGCATCCCTCCCCGGCGGCGCGCTTCGTCCCCGAGGACAACATCATCGTCGGCAACGTCGCCCTCTACGGCGCGACCTCGGGCGAAGCCTACATCAACGGCGTTGCGGGCGAGCGCTTCTGTGTGCGCAACTCCGGAGCCGTCGCCGTCGTCGAAGGCGTCGGCGAGCACGGCTGCGAATACATGACGGGCGGACGCGCTGTCATCCTCGGCCCGACGGGCAAGAACTTCGCCGCGGGCATGAGCGGCGGCGTGGCATACGTCCTTGACGAGCACAACGCCCTGTACCGCAATCTGAACAAAAGCATGGTCAGCATGGAAAAGGTGGAGTCGAAAGCCGACCGCGAGGAGCTGCGCCGCCTGATTGAGGCGCACGTCCGCCATACCGGCTCCGCAAAGGGAAAGCGCATCCTCGAGGACTTCGAAAGCTATCTGCCGAAGTTCAAGAAAATCATCCCCGAGGATTACAAGCGCCTCATGCAGCTCTCCGCCCAGTTTGAGGAGCAGGGCATGAGCCGTGAGGAAGCGCAGATCGAAGCGTTCTACGCGAGCATCCGCTCTTGAGAAGGAGGAGACACCCATGGGAAAAGCGACAGGATTTCTGGAATTTCAGCGCAAAGAGGGACGTGTCACGCCGCCGCTCGAGCGCATCAAACATTTTCATGAGTTCCACGCCCTCCTCCCGGTCGAGGAGCAGCAGAGACAGGCCGCGCGGTGCATGGACTGCGGCGTCCCGTTCTGCCAGGCAGGGATGATGATTGCGGGTATGGCCTCGGGCTGTCCGCTGCACAACCTCATCCCGGAGATGAACGATCTCGTCTATCACGGCAACTGGAAGGAGGCATACGTCCGCCTGAGCGCAACGCACTGCCTGCCGGAATTCACCTCGCGGGTCTGTCCTGCCCTCTGTGAGGCGGCGTGCACCTGCGGTCTTCATGACGGCCCCGTCTCCACGAAGGAGAACGAGCGCCGCGTGATTGAGTATGCGTTTGCGAACGGCCTTGTCTCCGGCGATCCTCCGCCGGTCCGCACAGGAAAGACCGTCGCCGTGGTTGGCAGCGGTCCGGCCGGCCTTGCGGCGGCTCTTTGCCTGAACCGCCGCGGCCACAGTGTCACGGTGTACGAGCGCAGTGATCGTCCTGGAGGTCTGCTGCGGTACGGCATCCCGAACATGAAGCTGGAAAAAAGCGTCATCGATCGCCGGATCCATCTGATGGAGCAATCAGGCGTGCGGTTTGTCTGCGGCGTGGACGTGGGTCGGGACGTCACCGGCGAAGCGCTGCTGAGCCAGTACGACCGCGTAATTCTCGCGTGCGGCGCGTCCCAGCCTCGCGATCTGAACGTTCCCGGCCGCGAGGCGAAGGGCATTTCCTTCGCGGTCGACTTCCTCGGTCATGTAACGAAGGTTCTTCTTGACAGCGACTTTCTGCAGACGCCGGAGGATGAAGTACAGGGCAAGCATGTCCTTGTCATCGGCGGCGGCGACACGGGCAACGACTGCGTCGGCACCTCGGTGCGTCTCGGCGCGGCAAGCGTTCTGCAGCTCGAGATGATGCCCGAGCCGCCCGAAGAGCGTCTGCCCTCAAACCCGTGGCCCGAATGGCCGCGCGTAAAGAAAACCGACTACGGCCAGGAGGAAGCCGCCGCTGTGTTCGGCAGCGACCCGCGCCGCTATCAGACGACGGTCAAGGAGTTCCTCGCGAACGAGGACGGCTCCGTGCGCGCCGCCGTGCTCATCTCGCTGCGCCCCGAAAAGGACGAAAAGACGGGGCGGCTCAGCATGGTACCCGTCGAGGGCAGCGAGGAGGAGGTCCCCGCCGACCTCGTGCTTATCGCGGCGGGCTTCACCGGCTGCGAACCTTATGCCGCTGAAACCTTCGGCGTCTCCCGCACCGGCCGGGGCAACGCACAGACTGCTCCCGGCGGTTATCTGACGGACGTTCCGCGCGTCTTTGCCGCGGGCGACATGCGGCGCGGTCAGTCGCTTGTGGTGTGGGCCATTGCGGAGGGTGAAGCAGCCGCCCGCGCCGTCGACGAATCGCTGATGGGGTATACGAATCTGTGAGGCTGAAAAAGCCTGCTTAAAACAGGGAGCCGCCTCAGCAGGCGCGAAAATCTCCTAAATAGCAAAAACCGGAACCATCCTGAGCATCCATCGCTCAAGGCGGTTCCGGTTTTCTGCTTTTCTGCGTAATCCTTCCGTGAGCAGTCTGGCAGCCCCTCAGCCCTTCCAATCAGGTTGCCTTGCATTGAAACTCAAACTCATCCGTGTCAATATCATACGCCTCAATCAACGACTCGATAAAAAGAAGGATGAAAGCAGCACTCAAGTTCACTTCATAGAAAATGCCTGAATTGTCAATCTCCTTCGCCCTTCTCATATCGGCCGACGAGGTGGAAAGATAAATCCGATCGCTGGACGTTAACCGGTATTTTTCCTGCGCAAGCTTCTCCATAACTGCCGGACTGAGATCGTAGAGCGTATGAATCAGAGAAGTCAGCATGGCCGAATAGCTTTTCACCGAAACAAGTTCTCCGCAGAACGTATAAGAAAGAGGGGTTGTCCCCGTAACCAGATTGCGATCGTACAGAGAAAACACCTGCGCTTCCGGAGAATTCTCACTGGTCTGCAGAAGAGGAACCTCCTCAATGGCAAACAGCTCCAAAGCCTTGCCGGCGAGAGCTTTCGCCCTGTTGACAATTGCCGCTTCGTTCCATCGCTCCTCCGACAAAATCATCCGGTTTAACCGGTTCGCCTTGGAAAGCTCCTGAATCATTCTTTTCTTTTCCGAGAAGGGTCTTGTCCCCAGCTCGCTGTTGTACCCCGTGATGGTCAAATTTCCGAGCGTATGCAGATAAGTCCCAAACACACGATCATAATCCGGCCCCACCTCTCTTTTCCAGATAAGAGCGTTTTCCTTCTGGGGCAAAACATGCTCGATGGTTAACGGCTCCGTCAGAAGCTTCTCATTGGATTCTTCGTTCTCCAAAGCAGTCAGCAGAAATTTGCACGCTTTTTTCTTGGGAAAAAGCTTCTTGTGCAGAAGAGAATCATAAAACTCCTCATCAGAAACAAGCCTGTCCTTCGTCTGGGTTGTTTTGAAAAAGGTATAGATGATTCCATAGTAAGGAACAGGCTCTCTGGCATTCTTGAACAGCCGGCTGTAAAGCGTTTTGTACAGTCCGCGCAGACTGTTTGACGGATGCTCGCAGATAATCCGGCGCAGGGAATAGCTGCGCAGGAACCGGAGGATCTTCACCAGCTCCTCCTCGCCGAGCTTCCCCTCCTCAAAATCCGAGAACAAATCAAACAGGAAAATATAAAGCGTCGTTTGGGCCAGCGCCCGATAATCATGCAGGACTTCATTGATGCTGCTGCCGTAGATGCTTTTTCTTCCCGCAAACGCCGCGTAATACTTTGCATATTTCTCCAGCTCCTGCAGAACGTCCCTGTGCGTGAGATGATGTTCCCTGAAATACTTGACAAATTTATCATAAGCGTTGTCCCTGGAAACCGAATCGGGAAGCTTGTAATCCAGAAAGGTAATAAAATAATCTGCAAGAAGATCGCTGCCAATCATCTCTTCCAAAGAAACCCAATACCGTTCAAAAAGTTCGTCCTGGTTTTCGTCGTCCATCAGCACGAAATTGCGGATTTTATCCGCGAGCGTCAACTCAAGCCCTGTGGAATTGATGCTTTCAAAGATCACCTGCGGATCGTCGCCCTGCGCCTTGTCGAGAACAATCTCCACGATCTCGAGCTTTTTCATTCCCTCCAAAACGTCGCCGAGAAAAATTCCTTTTTCCAGGGAAGCGGAAATCAGCTTTCGGAAAAGGAAATAATTCCGTATCACATGCGAATTGCTGTCAAAGAGCTCCTTTCTGTCCTGCATCAAGGCTCTGAACTGCCTGTCGTCCGCTTTGACAGGCTTCAGTTTCAGCTTATACTCCTCCGCGCAATGCCTGTTAAACAGCAGATCGGACAACTCGGACTGCACGGAATCCCCCGTCTCCACCGCGAGATCCAGCAGCGCTTTCAAAAGCAGCAGAATGGTCGTAATCCTCTGCTGGCCGTCAATCACAAGATCCTCCGTCAGGGAGCTGGAGCTTCTCTCCCCGATGATATACACAATCGTGCCGGTAAAATGTTTTTTCTGCGTGAGGAAGGCGTCTATGATATCGTTGTAAAGTTTCTCACATTGGATGTGGCTCCAGTCATAGTTTCTCTGGTACACCGGAATTTTGAAAATCCGCTTATTCTTTTCAACGGTATCCCCTATCATCCATGCCTTTGCCGGCTGCATAAAACGAAACGCCTCCTTCGATTCCTCTTTTCTTTCATTGTAGTATATCATTCTGCATCATTCAACAAAAACTGCCGAAAACCGGCTAAAATCAACCTGCCGCATTTCTTAAAACCAGGGGCCATTGCAGAATGAAAACACAAAAGCAATCTGCACAAGAAGTTCAAAACAGGTAATGAAAAACGATCCCCGGGAAAAGCGGTTCAGTTCACTGCTTTTCCCAAGGACCGTTTTTATGCATATTTTGTAAGGCTGTTTTGAAGCAGCCCTTTGAAAATATTCCGCCTCAAACACAGCGCTGCAGCATGAAAATCAGAGGTCAAGATACCCTTCACGCGGAGTAAGTTTAAATTCCTCACACAGCGCGGCGAGCTCGGCGTCGGTGATGGACTGCTTCCAGGGGGTGTTCATGATCTTGATGTAGATCTCGGCGGCTTTCTCGACCGTCTCGATAAGACCGAAGGCCTCGTCCATGTCGCGGCCGGTGCCGAAGATGCCGTGGGCCGCCCAGAGGACCACGCGGGTATCGCGAATTTTCTCCGCCGTCGCCTCTCCGATGGCGTTCGTGCCGCAGACCATCCACGGAAGCACGGAAACACCCTCCGGGAATACGACAATGCATTCGGTGCACATTTGCCACAGCGTTTTCGTAAAGGCGCGATCGTCGAGGTCGTGGACATAGGTCATAGCCAGCGTGTTGGCCGGATGGCAGTGCATCACGACGCGGTGCGCCGGGTCGACGGCAAGACGGGCGATATGGTTCATCAAGTGGGTGGGCAGTTCGCTTGTCGGGCGGCCGCCGTTCTCGAAGCCCCAGAGGATATCGTAGCTTTTGCCGTCCTCCGCGATGCGGATCACGCCCATGTTGTCCTGCGGGCAGCGCTCGACATTACGAAAATACCGGCCCGTACCCGTCACGATGAAATAACGGCCCGCGAGCGCGGAAGCGTCAAAGCTCAGCGGCAGCGTGCGCAGCACATGGGAGGGGTCAAGGTACTGTTCAACGGCCTCCGGCTCGAGAATCCAGCTGATGTTGCCGCCGTTTCTCTCGTCCCAGCCCATGCGGTACATGTTGGCGGTGATATGGCACATCTCGCGCACAAAAGGCGCTTCAAAAATATTGTTCATGCTCTGGTTCCTCCTTCTCAGGCTCTCTCAGACAAAATTTTCTTTTCGTAGGCGCGGACCTCGGTCAGCCATTCCAGACCGGCGGGCATGTTTGCCCGGCAGCAGAACTCCTCCCAGACGGCCTGCCACGGCATCGCCTTCATCTCCTCCAGGAAGGCAAGGCGGGCCGTATAGTCGCCGTCGAGCTCGAGCTGCTTCATCTTTGCGGTGGGCTCGAGCAAAGCGCGCAGCAGGGCTTTCTGCATACTGCGCATGCCGATCACCCAGGCCGCGACGCGGTTGATGCTTGCGTCGAAGAAATCCAGACCGATGTGCACACGGTCAAGCAGACCTCCTCGAATCACCTCGTTCGCAATCTCCTGCAGCTCGTCGTCGAGGATAACGACATGGTCGCTGTCCCAGCGAACGGGTCGGGAAACATGCAGCAGCATCTCGTCGCTGAAAAGCAGCAGGGACGAGAGCTTGTTGCTGATGACCTCCGTCGGATGGAAATGCCCCGCATCAAGGCAGACGGCCACGTTGTTTTTCATGGCATAGCCCATATAAAACTCGTGGGAACCGACAACGTAGCTCTCCGAGCCGATGCCGAAAAGCTTGCTCTCCACGGCGTCGAGGTTGGCGGCGGGGTCGAGCTTCTCCGCAAAAACCTCGTCAAGGGACTGCTTCAGGCGCAGGCGCGGCGCGTAACGATCCACGGGAATATCCTTGCTGCCGTCGGGAATCCAGACGTTCGTCACGCACTTCTGACCGAGCTCCCTGCCGAAATACTCGCCGACGCGGCGGCTGCGGCGGCAGTGCTCCACCCAGAAGGAGCGGATCCCCTCATCCGCGCTCGAGAGCGTGTAGCCCGTCTCGGCCTTCTCATGAGAGAAGCAGGTGGGGTTGAAGTCCAGGCCGAGGCCGCGCTCCTTCGCCCACTGTACCCAGGAGGCGTAATGGCGGGACTCAATTCCGTCCAGGTCGATCTTCTCATCAGTGTCCGCATAGGTGGAATGGAGGTTGACCTTGTGCTTGCCGGGGATCAGAGAAAACGCCTCGTCCATATCGGCGCGCAGCTCGTCCGGCGTGCGTGCCGCACCGGGATAATCACCCGTGGCCTGGATGCCGCCGGAGAGTTCGCGGTCGCGGAAGAGAAAGCCCTTCACGTCGTCGCCCTGCCAGCAGTGCATGGAGATTTTGATGTCCGCGAGACGGCGCAGGGCCTCCTCGGTGTCGACGCCGAGGGCGGCGTATCGTTCTTTCGCTGCGTCATAGCATTTCATGTTTGTTTCCTCCTGTCGTTGATTGTGAGGCCCCGCTCTCCGGTACGAGCTTGCCTGCCGCTGGGACAGGAAGCGTCGTGCGGAATGGAAGCTCTTTCTTTGCTCAATCTGCTCTTCCTGCTCAATTCGCTCTTCCCCGCTTTACGGCTGAATCAGGCCGATCGGGAACGAGCGGCGCACAGCGGCGCGGGCTTCGGCAGCATCGGCAAAAATGCCGTCTGCGATCATTTGGGAGAGAAGATTTCCCACCGCCGTTCCCTCGGAGGGACCGGTTGAGACCTCTTTGCCGATGGCCGACGCGGTCAGGCGGTTGAGGTAGCCGTCCTTGCTGCCGCCTCCGACAATGTACAGCCTCGGGCAGGACACGCCGGTGAGCGATTCGAGTTCACGGACCGCGTCGCGATAACGGGCGGCAAGACCGTAGTAGACGCAGGAGGCAAGCTCACCCGGCGTCTGGGGGACGGGCTGACCGGTACGCCCGCAATATTCCCGCACTGCCTCGATCATGCTCTGCGGAGCCAGGAAGGAGGGATCGTCCACATCAATTTCGGCGGGGAAACGTCCGACAGTCTCAGCCTCGTCGCTCAAACGGGCAAAGCTGTACGCATCGCCGAGCTCGGAGCGGATGGACTGGAGCATCCACAAGCCCATAATGTTTTTGAGGTAACGGATCGTGCCGCCGAAGCCGCCCTCATTCGTCAGATTCGCCCGGCGGCTCGCCTCGGAGCAGTCCGGTTCCGGACGCTCCATGCCGAAAAGCGACCAGGTGCCGGAACTCAGGAAGAGAAAATCCTTCTCCTCAGCGGGAACGGCCAGCACGGCGGAGCCGGTGTCGTGGGTCGGAGGCAGAACGACGCGGCAGTCAAAACCGACCTCATCCCGGATCTCCGGACGCAGCGTGCCGAGACAGAATCCGGGCTGCTTCGGCTCGGAGAAAAGACGGCGCGGCAGGCCGAGACGGCTGATAAGGTCATCATCCCAATTCCGCGTCCTCGCGTCGAGGAGCTGGGTGGTACTCGCGTTCGTATACTCCGCCGCGATATTTCCCGTCAGAAGATAGTGCAGATAGTCGGGAATCATGAGCAGATGCGCGGCACGGCTGAGAAGCTCGGGCTCCTGTTCCTTCACCGCGAGCAGCTGATAAACGGTGTTGAAAATCTGTTTCTGAATGCCGGTGCGCGCGTAGAGCTCCTCTTCGGTGAGAAACTCCCGCAGGTGCTCGTCCATCCCTGCCGTGCGGTCATCGCGATAGGCCACAGCGTCACCGAGGCGGTTTCCGTCCTCATCCAAAAGCACGAAATCGACGCCCCAGGTATCCACGCCCATACTCGACGGAATCTTGCCGATCTTGGCACAGCGGCGCAGTCCTGCCTTGATCTCGGAAAACAGCGCGTCCGTATCCCAGCAGCGACGTCCGTTTTTCTTCTTCGCCCCATTGGGGAAGCGCCAGACCTCTTCCAGGCAAAGCTTGCCGTTCTCCATCCAGCCAAGCTCCATTTTCCCGCTGGACGCTCCGATATCAACGGCCAGATAATATGTTTCCATACTCCTCTCCCTTCTCCGCCCGGGAAGGCGGATCGTATCCGCTTGTTCGCTTTCGCTCGGGAACGTTTTGCCGCTCCCTTCCTTTTCATTGTAGGCGGAAACGGAAAAGAAGAAAAGGACGCTGCTTGTGAAAAACAGCGTCCTTATTTGTGGGGGTCCTCCCGCGCGTGCAGGCGGCAGTCCCGCGGGCTCATTCCGTAGATTTCTCGGAAACGGCGGTGAAAATAGCTCGTGTTGCTGTAGCCCACGGCAAAGGCGACGTCCGCCACGGGAATGGACGTGTTTTGCAGCATGGCCACAGCCTCCTGAAACCGCTTTTTCTGCAGAAGCTCCTTGAAGGTGGAGCCTGTTTCACGGTGAATCGCGCGGCTGATCTCCGCCATCGGCCGGCTTTCGGACAGCGCAAATTCCTCCAGACTGGCAAGAGCGTAATGCTCCTCAATATAGCGCAGGGCCCGCAGAACACACTTGTCCATGCCGACGCTCTCCGCGGAAAGGCTCTCCGTGTGGCGCAGCAGCTGCAGAAGCAGCAGCCCCATCGTAAGCTGGTTGAGCCTTCCGTCCGGCTCATCGCGGTAAACGGCGGACCAGATGAGATTTTCAATCAGATTCTGCACGGGGACAAGGTCGGCGGTGTGAAATTGCAGCGAAAGAGGGGTGGGATACTCGCGCGTGAGGCTGTGCAGAAGGAAATCGCTCATGATGTTCCCCTCACCCAGCATTCCAAAAGCCGTATGAAAAAACTGAGGCAGCACAATGACGTTCACGCCGATATCGCCCTCCCCGGCCGGGAGAATCTCATGGCGGCACGACTGATTGAGAAAGAGCAGATCCCCTTCATGAAGGACGACTGTTTTTTCCCCCTCGAGGATGTGCGTGATGCTTCCCTCACAAACATACATGATTTCCACATAATTATGGCGGTGGCGTGGAAAATAAGCAAAACGGGTATGCGTGGAAACGTCCATCAAACGTCCCGGCCCGATAACGCGCCCGCTGTCCACCAGAAATTCTCCGTCCGAGGAATACCGCTCTCGCCGGATGCCGTCCTTTTTTTGAAGCAAGGCGCGCTCTTCGTCCGTGATTTCCCGCAGGCGGCGCAGCAGCTCAGCATTCATGTGATCTCCTTCCTCCGCCGGGCAAAATTCCGCGCTTCGCGGCGCCGGCGGCAATGTCATTCATTGTATTTTCCCTATAGATTTTATCCGAACAAAATATTTTACAAATCCTGCGTTTCATGGTACGCTGATAGAGACAGAAAATGGAAACACGGGACGTTTGCGCCCCGTTCAAAAAGGAGGCTTTCCCATGAAAGTGGTCATTGTCGGTGGAGTGGCCGGCGGCGCGTCGGCGGCTGCCAGGCTGCGCAGACTCGACGAGAAGGCGGAGATCGTCATGCTCGAGCGCGGCCCGTACATTTCCTTCGCAAACTGCGGCCTGCCGTATTACATTGGCGGCGAGATCAAGAAGAAATCGGCGCTCACCTTACAGACTCCCCAGAGCTTCAAGAGCCGCTTCAACGTGGACGTGCGCGTGAACAGTGAGGTCACGGCGATCCATACGGCGGAAAAGACCGTGACGGTCCGCACAGCCGAGGGCGAGTATGAAGAGAGCTATGACAAGTTGATTCTCTCTCCCGGCGCGGCCCCGATCGTGCCGCCGCTGCCCGGCGTGGACAACGAGCGCGTCTTCACCCTGCGCAACATCCCCGACACGGAGAAGATCCGCGAATATGTCGAGGAGGAATTCCCGGACAGCGCCGTCGTCATCGGCGGCGGCTACATCGGCGTGGAGATGGCCGAAAACCTCAAGAAATCCGGCGTGGAAACAACGATTGTCGAGCTGAGCGATCATCTCATCGCCCCGCTGGACTACGATATGGCATGCGAGGTGCATCAATACGCGAGAAGCCAGGGCCTGAATCTCGTTCTGAACAACGGCGTAACGGCCATCGAGGAAAAGGGCGGCAAGCTCTGCGTCAAGCTCTCGAACGGCGAACTTGAGACGGACATGGTCATTCTCTCCGTCGGCGTGCGGCCTGACACGGCACTTGCGAAGGACGCCGGGCTCGCGCTCAACGCGCGCGGCGCGATCCTCACGGACGCCCACATGCTCACCTCGGACCCTGATATCTACGCTGTCGGCGACGCGGTGGAAATCACCGACTTTGTGACAAAGCAGAAAGGCTATATCCCGCTGGCGGGCCCGGCCAACAAGCAGGGCCGTATTGCGGCGGACAACCTCTGCGGCATTCCGAGCGAATACAAGCAGACGCAGGGCTCCTCCGTCCTGAAGCTCTTCGACATGACCATCGCGATGACGGGCGTCAACGAGCGCACGGCGAAGGCTGCCGGTCTCCATTACGACAGAATGTACACCTATAACCAGTCCCACGCCTCCTACTATCCCGGCGGACACGGAATTTCAATGAAGGTGCTCTATGAGAAAGGCACGGGCCGCCTGCTCGGCGCGCAGCTCGTCGGCTACGACGGCGTGGACAAGCGCTGCGATGTACTCGCCGTGGCGATCCGCGCCGGTCTTACAGCGTCCGATTTGACCGAGCTGGAGCTGTGCTACGCGCCGCCGTTCGGCTCCGCAAAGGATCCGGTCAACTATGCGGGCTACGCGATTGAGAACGTGCTGACCGGCAAGATCAAGACCTTCCACTGGGACGAGGTTGCCTCCCTGCCGCGCGACGGCAGTGTAACACTTCTCGACGTGCGCACCGCCGCGGAGCGCGCAAACGGCTGCATCGACGGCTTTATCGGCATCCCGGTGGACGAGCTGCGCGAGCACATCGGCGAGCTGGATCCGAAGAAGCCCATCTACGTCCACTGCCAAAGCGGCCTGCGCAGCTATATTGCCTGCCGCATTCTTGCGGGCTACGGCTTCGACTGCTACAATCTGACGGGCGGCTGGCGCTTCTACAACCTCGTCGTCAACGAGAAGAAGGCCGCTGATCACCCCTGCTACGAGCCCGTCTGAGCCGAGAGCTCAATCTCCCGCAGAAACGATTGCAGCTGAACGGAAAGATATTTGTTCCGGTGATAGATGATCTGAAAGCTGCGGTCCAGCTTCGCGTCCTCGAGCGTGAGGACGGACAGCAGTCCCTGCGCTTCCGCCTCCCGCACAAGAAGGCGGGAGAGCACAGCCAGACCCTGACCGCCAATCGCGGCGCTGAGGATGGCGTCGGAGCTGTGACAGATCCATTTCGGCCTGACGTGCACATTCCGGTCGCGCAGGATGCTGTCGAGCTGCTCGCGCGTACCGCTGCCCGCCTCACGAAGCAAGAAAGGCTGGCCGTCCAAATCGCGCACAGCCACCTTGCCGCGTCCCGCGAAGGGATGATCCGGCGTACAGACCAATACCAGCTCATCATGAATGACAGGACGCACTACAAGGCGATCGCTGCTGACGTGCCCTTCCACCAAACCGAGATCCAGAGAGCTGTCAAGCACCTTGGCCTCTACCACGCTTGTGTTATCCACAAAGACGGTGACCTCGGAATCCGGATTTTTCTCCTCAAAGCGGCGGACAATCTCCGTCAGCGAGCAGGCGCCCACCGTAATGCTTGCGCCGACGCGCAGCTGACGGCGGCGGGCGGCGCGGCCCACAGCGTCCTCCATCTCATCGAAGAGAGCGACGGCGTGGCGCGCATAGCCGAGCAGGCGGCTCCCTGCGTCCGTGATGCAAAGCCGCTTGGCAAGCCGTTCAAAGAGGAGCACACCGTACTCCTCTTCCATCTCGGCAATCACCTGGCTGACGGTCGGCTGCGAAATGTAAAGACGCTTGGCCGCCGCGCTCATGGAGCCCGTCTCGGCAACCGCGATAAAAATTTGCAGATGGCGAATCGTCATACGCCGTCCCTCCTCTGTATTCCATTTTGAAAACCGCCGCATGACAAGCCGGAAGAACGTTTGACGGCGAAACAGCGTTCTTCCTCTGAAAGCGGCGTTCCGTTTAAGCATCCCGGCTGATTTCACGATACACTACTTTCGTTCAGTTTGCAAGACGCCGCTTTCGGAGAGGCGCGTCCTTGCGTGATTTTATTCCCGCGGCGGACGGCGTGCCCGCGTTCGTCCGCCCGCGGATTATGGAGGTTATGTAACAATGGCTGTATCCCCTACCGATATTAAGCGCGTCAAGGGGCAGGGCTTCCTGCTCAACCGCGGCACGGACAATTTTTCCGGCCGCGTCATCACGGAAAACGGCGTACTCACCGCCGCGCAGATGCGCTGCCTGAGCGAAGCCGCCCAAACCTTCGGCAGCGGCACGCTGACCTTCACCTCCCGCCTGACGGTGGAGCTGCCCGGTATTCCGTATGAGAAAATTGAGGACTTCAAAGCCTTTATCGCAAAAGAAGGCATGGTGACCGGCGGCACCGGTTCCCGCGTGCGTCCTGTCGTCGCCTGCAAGGGGACCACCTGCGTATTCGGCCTCTACGACACCCAGGCTCTTGCAAAGGAAATCCACGAGCGCTTCTATGTCGGCTACGCCGGTGTGACATTGCCGCACAAGTTCAAGATTGCCGTCGGCGGCTGCCCGAACAACTGCATGAAGCCCGACCTCAACGATCTCGGCATCGTCGGCCAGCGCGTACCGAAGTTCAACCCGGAAAAATGCCGTTCCTGCAAGAAATGCTCTGTGGAAACAAGCTGCCCGATGAAGTGTGTCTCCGCGGAAGGCGGCAAGCCGGTATTCGACAGCTCCGTCTGCAATAACTGCGGCCGCTGCCTGAAAGCCTGCCCGTTCGGCGCTATGGAAGAGACCGAAACCCTGTACAAGGTTTACGTCGGCGGCCGCTGGGGCAAGCAGGTGCGCATGGGTACACCGCTGAACCGTCTCTTCACCCGTGAAGAGGTCCTCGACATTGTTGAGAAGGCTATCCTTCTCTTCAAGAGCAAGGGAGAAACCGGGGAACGCTTTGGTTCCACGGTGGAACGTCTCGGCATTCAGAAGGTCGAGAAAATGCTCGTTTCCGACAATCTCCTCAAGCGCAAGGAAGAGATCCTGGAGCAGGAAACCATCGGCGGCGCAAGCTGTTAAAAACACAATAAATCCAAAGAAAACACCGGCAAACAGCCGGTATGTTTCAAAAGACCGTCACACAGCGTATGATCTGTGCGGCGGTCTTTTTCTGTCCGCCGCGGTCAAAAAAACAGCTCCCTTTTTCTCATCAGGACCATTCCTATGATTGCCGTTTCCCTTCTGCAACCGAGGCAGGAATGCGGGGATTGACAAACATCACACTGCATTGTATAAAGAATAAAGCAGCAATCCTGCGAATGCCATACGGAGAACAAAGAAGGACATCCATTCACCGGTCAGAAAGTTCAACCGGCGGAGAAGGAGGAAAAGTATGCAGAATCCTGTCGTGAGAGTAGCGGAGGAGAAAGACGCGGAGCAGATTCTCGCCGTGTATGCCCCCTATATTGCTCACACGGCCATTACCTTTGAATACGACACGCCGTCTCTCACAGAATTTCGCGGGAGAATCACGCACACGCTCGAAAAGTATCCATATCTGGTAGCGGAACAGGACGGTGAAATTCTCGGCTATGCGTATGCGGGAACGTTTATCGGCCGATCCGCCTGCGACTGGGCGGCGGAGGCGTCGATCTATCTGCGCGGGGACTGCCGCAGGGCCGGACTGGGGCGCAGACTGTACGGGGCTCTTGAGGCCGTATGCAGGGCGCAGCATCTTGTGAACCTCAACGCAAGCGTCGCCTGCGCGGACGAGGAAGACGAATATCTGACACGGGCCAGCATTCTCTTCCATGAGCATATGGGCTTCCGGCAAATCGGAAAATTCCGCAAATGCGGATACAAATTCGGGCGGTGGTACGATCTGGCCTGGATGGAAAAATGGATTGGTCCGCACGACGGCTCCCCAGCCGCGCCCGTTGCGTTTCCCGCACTGAGCGGCAGCGTTTTGGCCTCATGCGGCGTTCAGCCTTCTTCGCTCGAATAATCAACCGCAAAAACGGTAACGCTTGCGCCGGAAACCGTCCGTCGTTTTCTCCGGAGGAGTGCTTGAAAAACGCCGGAGTATCCCCGCGTGAAAAGCCTTCACAAACGAAGCGCAGAAATGACAAAGCACAGTAATTTTTCCATCCGTATCAAAGAGCCTGATTTTTTCTCATGAAAATGCCTCGAAGCCGCAGGAGCATTTCTTGCGGCTTCGAGGCATTTATTTTCAGAAAAAACACAAATTATTTTCCCCGGGAACAAGCAGGACGTGATCCGTATACAAACGTGACCCCCACGCCCACAGCATCCGTTTATGCGAAATGTCCCTTTGGCGCCCGTTTTAACGGCTGCCGGGCGCCTTTGCTCCGGGCGGTGCATATTCATCAAAGCATTTTGAATCCGCCTCACAGCGGGCACGGAAAGCCGGATCGTATTTGTCAAGGACTTCGCGGCGTCTGGTGTAGACGTATTGGAAGCTCTTCTTGCCGCGGACGTGCTCGCCTGCATTGCGATGACGGTGAAAATCGAGGAAAAGCGCAAACAGAAGCGCCGCCGCCTCGCCGAAAGCGTCCAGGCTGTAGATACGGTACTCGTCAAGGTTGTCCCGAACCAAGGGATCCTTCTCCACCAAAGAAAGCGGAACGCCGTTTTCGTAAAGAGGATATTTCATTCCCTTTCTCCCGAGGCCAATCTCATATCCCTGCATAACACGCTCCCGGAGGCGAAGCTCAATATGATAATTGGCCGAGAAGAAATTCCCCTCCCGTATCCTGACGACAGACCCCACCTTCTCCCCGCTCGCATTCAGAATGTCACAGGGAACCGCCCGGCTGACACCATTGCGCACCATACCGCGGAAGGAAGCGCCAAGATTAGGCGCAATCCGTACCCAGACGTTCCCATCGCGCAGAAGATCAATCCGCGGCGACGTGAAGGAAAACGGCGAATGCGCGGTGCAGGCGGTCCGACCGCCGCGCAAATAGACGTATTCCGCACTGTCGTCCGATTTTATCTGTCTGAGAAACGAAACCATCTTCTGTGTCCTCCTCTTCCGCTGCTATGCGGCTCTTCCGGAACGCCGGAAATTTGCAGGCCTCAGTCTGTCTATCCGTTCTCTCCCTCCTTGAGCTCACGGCGAAGACGGCTGAGCGTCACCGGGGTCATATTGAGAAAGGACGCCACATATTTGGCCCCTGCAAGCTCGGTCAGCCCGGGATGCGTCTGACAAAACCATTGATAACGCTGTTTGGCCGTATATTTGTACAGCAGCGATTTCACCATCCAATGATATTGAAGCGAGTCAAGCAGCAGCTTGTTGCTGAGCTTGAGCAGGTCCGGATACAGCACCATCAGCACCCGAAGCTCGTCAATCGGCAAAGCCAGGCATACACTGTCATTCAGCGCCGCAAGGTTGATGGTCGACGGCATTCCGAGCTCCGTGCAGGCCATGACCGGAGTGCCGGGACGGTAAGCGAAGCACTCCGTGATATCCCTGCCGTTATCATCATAAAAGTACCCGCGGAACACGCCGTCGACAAGCAAAAAGAGATCGCGGGGACGTTCATTTTCCCGGATCAAAAGCTCGCCTCGTTTTGTGGCAGACAAACGGGCAATGGCTTCCAAGGCCCGGAGCATTTCCTCGTTTTCCATCTGAAAATGCTCCCTGAAGAAGTCCTGAATCTGCAAAGCCTTCACTCCTCATCTTCCGGGACTGCCGGCTTTGCGCAGGCGTCCCGGATTTCCCCTGCTCAGGGATATAGTGAATACTATAGCACATTTTGGAACGTCTTTCATCTGTTTCCGGGGAAAATTCTTCTTTTTTTAATTTTTTTCCAAACTCTGGAGAAGAACTGCCAGCTCTTCCTTTGACTTTTCCGGCAGTTCAGCCAAAAGAATCAGAGATTCCTCATCCCCACGGTCGAGCAGGAGACGGCGCAGACGGCGCAGCAGAG
>ERZ779885.2493-NODE-2493-length-16829-cov-4.090318_pt1 | contig 16829 bp, 13 predicted proteins | sample MGYA00511554_ERZ779885 | MGnify/ENA primary metagenome ERZ779885 (study PRJEB29588, sample SAMEA2160998) | human gut metagenome | biome: human gut; feature: human-associated habitat; material: faeces | place: Denmark | collected 2008/2010 ... | reverse complement strand
CCCGGGATTCCCGGGCCTCGCTCTATATATTTATCGGAAAGAAACCGTTTAGATGATTTTTTCGAGTTGTTCCACATTCCGTGCCACCTCTTCGTCGGTAACTTCGTAGTTCCGCAAGTCGTTGGAAATATACTGGTCGTATGCAGTCATATCGATGAGACCGTGCCCCGAGAGGTTGAAGAGAATTACCTTCGATTTGCCTTCGCGTTTGGCTTGTTCGGCTTCGCGTATGGCGGTAGCGATGGCGTGCGACGATTCGGGCGCAGGTATGATGCCCTCGGTTTGGGCGAATATCGTTGCGGCGTTGAACGTTTCGAGTTGAGGTATATCCACAGCTTCCATCAACCCGTCTTTGTGGAGTTGGCTTACGATAGAACCCGCACCGTGATAACGGAGTCCGCCGGCATGTATGTTCGATGGTGCGAAATTGTGTCCGAGCGTGAACATGGGAATCAGCGGTGTGTAACCGGCCTCGTCTCCGAAGTCGTATTGGAAGACACCCCGGGTGAGTTTCGGGCAGGAGGCCGGTTCGGCCGCGATGACACGGACATTTTTGTTTTCGTTCAGCTTATGGCGGAGGAAGGGGAAAGAAAGTCCCGAGAAATTGGATCCGCCACCGAAGCAGGCGATGACGACATCGGGATATTCTCCGGCCATTTCCATCTGCTTTTCCGCTTCGAGACCGATGACGGTCTGGTGCAGCATGACATGGTTGAGTACGCTACCGAGGGTGTATTTACAGTTGGGTGTCTGCATAGCCAGTTCTACGGCTTCGGAGATAGCCGTGCCCAAACTGCCCTGATAGTTGGGGTGTTCGGTAAGAATTTTACGTCCGGCTTTAGTACTCATACTGGGAGAGGCGATGACTTGTGCGCCGAATGTCTGCATGATCGATCGCCGATAAGGTTTCTGGTGATAGCTGACTTTGACCATATATACGGCCAATTCGAGCCCGAAAGCTTTGGCGGCGAATGAGAGAGCTGCTCCCCATTGGCCGGCTCCGGTTTCGGTCGTGATATTGGTTACGCCCTCTTTTTTGCAGAAGTAGGCTTGTGCGATGGCCGAGTTGAGTTTATGAGATCCTATGGGACTGACGCTCTCGTTTTTGAAATAGATATGGGCCGGGGTGTCGAGGTATTTTTCCAGTCCGTAAGCGCGCACCAGTGGGGTGGGACGCCATATTTTGTACATGTCGCGCACCTGTTCGGGTATTTCGATCCAAGCATCGGTCTGATTCATTTCCTGATGCGACAACTCTTTGGCGAAAAGAGGGTAGAAGTCTTCCTCTTTCATCGGTTCATGTGTCTGCGGATTCAGTGGCGGCAGGGGTTTGGTTTTCATATCGGCGACGATATTGTACCATGCCGTAGGAATGTCTTTTTCCTGTAATAAAAACTTTTTTGTACTCATATGGTTGATATTTTGTTTTTATGATATTTTAAAGCAAAAAAAAGGCTTGTCGCGGTCGGACAAACCTTTTTGATATAATAAGAGGTTGTGTCTTACGACCGATTAGGATTGTAAGCTGCGCCAACCTTGCCAACTTCTTGTATGTGCGAAATTCATTTATGGGGTTTTATTTCGAGGCAAAAATAGGGAAATAAATCGAATGTCCCAACAGATCGTCGTATTTAAATTTTGTTTTATGGCTTTTTTTATTTGATGAGGCTGTTTAAGTAACACTCTATGTTGGTATATTCATTGTTTAGGGTGTAAAGAGAAGCGTCGGTCGGATCGTGAGGATCGAGACCGTGTTTCTTTTCCCATTTATCGGGTATTCCGTCGCCATCGCTGTCTTTCCGAGGCTTTTTCGATTTTAGTTTGGGCCACCCGCCTACGTCTTCGGGAGTATTGATGATACCGTTGTTCCCGAATGTACCGATACCTTTCTTTACTTGGCGCAGAACCTCTTTGTCATAGCTGTCTCGGGAATGGCTGCAACCGGCCGATTCCAATACTCTCTGGTAGGCTTCGACAGGGGTATCTTCTTCTATCGGTTCATACGGGAAAGGAGTGGAGACTATGCAGGTGGGCGTCTCTTCTCCTTGCGAAGGGACTGCGTCGGGAGATATGCCCGAGGTTTTCTTGGCATTTTGTGCGGTCGGAATATAGATTTTCCCGGGGCGGTCGGTAATTGCGTTGTAGTTGTTTTGTGTTACATCACTGTCGCCATCCATTACGTTGCCGGCGACATAATAGCGTCCTGTCCCGTCATCGGCCACGTCGAGCAGGCGATGGTGTTGCGATGCCGGTCCCGGTTTGTAGTAGTTGTTCACGATGTTTATTTCGGCGTGATGTCCTCCGCCGTAAGCGGTTTTGAACCCCCAGTTGTATATGACGTTATTGCGGTAATCGACCCATTTTGTCCCGTCGACCGATGCAAAACGGGGATTGCGGCTTGCGTGGTTGGCCAACAGATTGTGATGGAATGTCGCTTTGTAGCCACCCCAAATACCACCGAAACCATGGCTGCCTTTGGTATGTATGGAGGTATGCAGACTGTGTGTAATCAGACACCATTGTACGGTAAGGTTTTCGGTCTTGTAGATAGACAGGCATTCGTCAATGCTCCAACTTACGGATATGTGGTCGAGTATGACGTTTTTCTGCCCGTAGCGTCCGCCTCCCACGCCGTCGCTGTTTCTGTTATGCCGGTCGCCCACACGCACTCTTATATAGCGTACGATGACATTGCTGGCGTTTATGGTCAACGGGTAGTCTTTCAGGCAGATGCCGTCGCCCGGAGCCGATTGTCCGGCAATAGTGATGCTGTCGTTGTTGATGCGGAGCGGCGATTTCAACTCGATAGTCCCGTCTACGGCGAAGACCACGATACGGGCGCCTTTTTGTTCGACGGCATTTCGCAAACTTCCTTCACCGCTGTCGTTCAAGTTTGTAACGGTGAGGACTTTTCCGCCGCGTCCTCCTGTCGTGTATTTGCCGTACCCTTCGGCTCCCGGAAATGCGATGGTTTGGGATTGGACAGTAAAAACGATGCATAATGCCGAAATTATGAAAAATATATTCTTCATGGTATGGGACGGTTAGGTTGTAGTGTGTTTTTTAGGGAAATGGTATGGAATAAAGCCGAGAGGGAAAATAAATATCCCGAAATATGTTTACGTATATATCGACGGTAAATTTCTGTGCAATATGTTTATCATGGCTGTCTGATAGTTGTGTATGACAAAGATAAAAGAAGTTTTCTGCTTGTACAATAAGATTGTGTGTTTTGTTATGAATCATTTGTTTGTGTATCTTATATGATTGCGGTGTGGGAAGGAATGGAAGTTTGGTAACGAATGTTAGTGTTGTAACTCGCTGAAAACGGGTTATGATAGGAGTTTGTTTCTCGTTTTTTTAATGAGAGAGGAGTACCGAAATTTTTTTTTTGCTACCTTTGTACCGATGCTTACTATTACCAAACATATCGAATATCTGTTGACCGAGCACGATTGCGTGTTGATTCCCGGTTTGGGAGGCTTTGTGATGCAAGACCTGCCCGCCCGCTTTGTTCCCGACGGGAATATGTTTTACCCACCCTCGCGTTCTATCGTTTTCAATCCGACACTTACTTATAATGACGGGTTGTTGGCAGCCTCGCTCATGCGGGCTCGACAGATAGGTTATGAGCAGGCTTCGCAGTTTATCGACCGGGAAATCGATACGTTACGGGTTCTCTTGAAGCGAGAGGGCGATCGGGTAACATTCGGAAATATAGGCGTCTTTGTACTTACCGAGGATAATACGTTGTCATTTGAAGCCTCTCCCGATTACCTGTTGAATCTCAATTATTTCGGATTGCCGGCCGTAACGTTGTTACCGGAGAAGGAAGTGGCGGGAAGTGGGAGCGAACGCCGGGAAAAAATATCATCTCGTACCGATTCCGGCGAGCGTGTCATTCATTTTTCCATTCGTCGTCGGGTACTCAATCGTGCAATGGTTGCTGTCGCTGCTGTCATCGTGTTGTTCCTTACATCTATTCCTCTTGCGAATAGACCGGAAGTTGATCAGGCAGCCCTTACGTTTACGACGATTACCGATGATGTCAACAATCGGGTGGCTGAGGGAGAGTATCTCATTGTCGTATCTACACTTACCTCTCGGGAAAATGCATGGTTACAACTGCAAAAGTTCCATAACGAAGGCGTTGCCGATCCTATATTTCTTTATGAAGACGGTCGCCGGGCATACCTGTATACCCGTTCGTTTTCCGATCGTAGAGAAGCCTATGCTTTCTTGAAAAAGCAACAGAACGAGAAAAACGAAATTTTTCCCGGAGCGTGGGTTATGAAAGTAAAAGATTCATCGAAATAATTGTGTTATTTTAGGGGCAGAGCAGGTAACGCATCTGTGAAAGCATGTTTTGTTTCCATTCTTCCAGAAATGTTTTATAACGGCCTGTATCATCGGAAAAGACCTTCATCAGCATATTCCGGGTAAGAAAAGGAAATGTCAACTGACTGTAAAATGTGCATAGAATAATTATGTGAGGGATACGTTTTATTTTCCCGGTATTCATTTCTTTGTCCAAAATTTCCGATAATTGCCGTAACATGCGTTCTATGCCGAAACGGTGTATCATGAGTATGAGATTGTCGGGATTTCTCTGTATTTCGCTCAGTACAAATCTCGGTAAAAAAGGATTCTCCGAAAAAATGATCAGGTATTCGTCGAGAATTTTTTCGAGTCTCTCTATGAAAGGAATATCTCCGGCCAGAATCGTTTGTACCTTCGGCATGAAAGTTTCGAAAATGGGAGCCAATACGGCCCGAAACATACGCTCTTTGGTACGGAAATAGTAATGTAAGGTGGGACGATTGATGCCGACTTTTGCTGCAATATCGCTCATACTGGTCATTTCAAAACCGTTTTCTAAGAAAACGTCTTTGGCGACATCTACTATTCTATCTTCTAAATTTTCGTTGTTTTCCATAGTTATCCATTCAATCCGTGAATAAAAAGTAACATTCTGTTTATCACATTGACGTCGCTCACACCGCTGTCGAAATCGAGAGACAGCAGGTTCATTTGCGGATATATCGTCTTTATTTTCTTTTCGACGCCTTTCGAGACGATATGGTTGGCAATACAGCCGAAAGGTTGCAGACTGACTACGTGGTCTACCCCGTGGTGCGCCATAGAGACTATTTCGGCCGGTAACAGCCAACCTTCACCGAATTGTGCATAAAGAGGTAATATCTCTTTACCGTAACGAGATGTCTCGAAAATATCGGGAAAAGGCAGGAATAGTGGGAAATGCGATGCGGCACGATTGTATTTTTCGACCTGCCGGCGCACAAGGGCATAAATCCGGTGCAAAACGAAATCGGGGATTTTTTTAGTCGCCAGATAGTTATCTTGATTGACTTGTTTATTGACGAACGATTGCAGGAAAAATTCCGTCAACGTGGGCGGGACGACTTCGATATGCTGGTCGACAAGCCATGATGAGATATTCTTTTGGGCGAATGCATGGAATTTCAAGAAGATTTCTCCTACGATTCCGACTTTCGGGACTTGCTTGTCGACATCGGTGATCGATGTAAAACGGTCTGCTGCCTCTCTTGTTAAGGCGAGCAGTTCGCTCGGTTTGTTCCGCCTTATCGCTTGACGGGCTTTGTCGAGATAGTAATCGCGCCAGAATGCGGCCGCTCCGTTTTCGGTTTCCCGTGCGACTGCCGCATAATAGAACTTGGCGATACAATCGCTGAAAAGAACCGATGCCAATGCAATAGGCAAGATTTTGAGCCAGTTGACCCGGAATCCCGGCTGCGGGTTGTCGAACACGTCTCCCCAAGAAACCGAGACGACGGGAACATCGGTATATCCTGCATCGACCAGTGCTTTCTTGATGAGGGCGATATACCCTGTGGCACGGCATTGACCACCCGTCTGCGTCATCGCTACGGCGGTCTTGGTGGGTTCGTATCGTCCTTCTTTGAAAGCTTTGATGATGTCGCCGACGACCAGTGTCGCCGGATAGCATACTTCGTTGTTGGCATATTGCAATCCGTAGTCGGCGGCAATCCTGTCGCTCATTGGCAGCACATCGACGTCGTAGCCCACCAGCCGAAATAGGTCGGGAATCAGCGGCGAGATAAACGGCGTAAAAAACGGTACGATGATTTTACGGCGTACATCGTCCGATGTATAAGGGGGTGTTGTTATGAAAGGTAATGGCTCGGGTTGGGTGCCGTGCTTCATTTTCAGACTTTCGATAACGGAACGTACCCGCAAACGTATGGATCCTATATTGTTTACGTCATCGATTTTCAGCAACGTGTGGCTTTTCCCGTGTCGATGCAGCAACTCTTTTACCTCATCGACGAGAAATGCGTCGGGGCCGCACCCGAAAGAGGTGAGTTGTATAAACTGCACGTTGTCATCTTGCTCGGCAGCCCAGCGGGCTGCTGCCAAAATGCGGTTGGGATAAGCCCACTGTGAGATGAATCTCGATTCTTGGGGTATTGCGTGTTCGCCTCTGACGATGTCGTCGGTGATCACATCTACTCCCATAGAAGCGATCATGTCGGAAATTTTGTGTTGAATGAGCATATCCGAATGATAAGGACGACCGGCCAACAGTACCGTCAGGCGTTTTCCGGAGATATTTTCCCGGAAAATCGATTTCATATAGTCGGCAACTGACTTTTCATATTTGCGTTGTGCCTGCAATGCCGTAGCGAAAGCCTTCTTGATGTTTTTCTCTGCGATTTCCAGCCCTTTTAAATAAGCGGAACATTGTCGGTAGAGAGCTTTTTCGTCTTTGAAAGTTATGACCGGCGTATCGAGGGGAATACTCAGCGGCATTACGCTTTTGGCGATTTCGGAATATCCCGAGACGATGGGGCAGTTGTAGCTGTTTACACGGGTCTTGTCGGAGAGACGTTCGTACACGACATACGGAAAGAAAATGCGGTCGACCTCTTGTTCGCAGAGATTTGAAAGATGGCTGTGTACCACTTTGGCCGGGAAACATATATTATCGGACATTACCCATTTGGCAGCGCGTTCGTAGGCTTTGTAGTCGGAGGGCGACGACAAGATTACATTCATGCCCGCCTCGGTAAAGAGCGTATGCCAGAAAGGGTAATTTTCATGTATGTTCAGGCATCGGGGTATTCCTATGGTCGGACCGGGCAGATTCCCTGACGGCCGGTAGAAAAGCAACCGATTTTTCTCCGGATAAGCGTTCGTCCCTTTCTTTGAAGACTCGCCTTTATTTGAAAAAACTTTTTCGCATTTATTCCCGGAATAATAGGTATTCCCGCCGGTAAAGTCATATCGATGTATCAGACATTGGTTGGTGCACCCGCGACATGTCATTTGTCGGGTCGTGTATACGGCTCCTTGCATCAAAGTGTCGGGTGTCATGCCCCTGAATGAGAGATTTCGGCTTTGGGCGTACAGTGCGCAACCATATGCGCCCATCAGTTCGGGTCGGTCGCTGCGGAATACCGTATGTCCCGACATTTTCTCGAATGCCCTTACCACGGAGTCATTCCGCATCGTCCCTCCCTGCACGACGATACAGTCGCCGAACGATGAGAGATCGTTTATCTTCAAAACTTTATACAGACAATTTTTTACGACGGAGTATGCAAGACCGGCAGCTATATCGCCGACCGAGGCTCCTTCGCGCAGAACCTGCTTGACTTTGGAATTCATGAATACCGTGCATCGGGTCCCCAGATCGCAGGGACTGTCCGACAAGCAGGCCAGTCGGGCAAACTCGGAAACTTCGTGGCCTAACGTGCGGGAAAAAGTTTCTATAAATGAACCGCAGCCCGATGAACAGGCCTCATTGAGCTCCATGCGTGTGAGTATGCCTTTGTCGACGAATATCGCTTTCATATCCTGCCCGCCTATGTCGAGGATAAAAGATACCCGTTCGTTCAGCTGGCGGGCGGCCATGTAATGGGCGACGGTTTCGATGATACCTTCGTCGAGGCCGAAAGCCGCTTTTATCAACTCTTCGCCGTAACCGGTAACGCAACTGCCCGTAATATGCAGTATGACGGAGTTTGCCGTACATTGGTTTTGCAGGGAAATCAACCCTTCTTTGACGGCCAGTATCGGGTTTCCGTTGTTCGATGCGTAGTGGGTGAACAATATTTCCTTATCGGAGTTGAGCAGTATGATTTTGGTGGTCGTAGAGCCCGAATCGATGCCGAGGTAGGCTTCTTGTATGCCGGGTTTCCATCGGGCATAATGCATAGAAGAAAGTGATTTCTCATTACGCCATTGCGCATAAGAATCTTCATTCGGAAATAACGGGTCGAGCCTGTGGGTAAGTATGTTGACCTTTTGCGCCTGATTTCCTTTCCACACCTCCAAGAGTTCTTTTGCCGTAGACGACCTGCCGTCTTTTGCCGACAATGCTGCTCCCCATGCAGGTATCAGATGACTTTGCCCGGGAACGACACAATCACCGTCGGACAACCGCAAATAATCGACAAAAGCTTTTCTTAATGCCGGGATAAAAGTCAACGGCCCGCCGCAAAAGAGTACCGGCAATGAAATGTCGCACCCCCGGGAGAGGGTCGTGATAGTCTGTACGGCAACAGCATGGAATACCGATGCGGCCACATCTTCTTTGGAGACGTTCTTTGCCAGAAGATTCTGTACATCGGTCTTGGAGAAAACCCCGCAGCGTGAAGCGATCGGGTAGACTGTTTGGGCGCGTAAGGCCAAATTGCTCATATCATCGACGGAAGTACCGAGTAACACAGCCATCTGATCGATGAATGCGCCGGTTCCTCCCGCACAGTTTCCGTTCATACGCAAGTCTACCGGGCGATCTTTGTGGAGAAAAACGACTTTGGCATCTTCTCCGCCTATATCGATTATCGAGTGTATGGAAGGATACAGTTCCGTTACGAACTTTGCGGCTGCGACAACTTCTTGTACAAACGGCAACCCGCAACGTTCGGCCACGCCCATTCCCACGCTTCCTGTGATGGAAATTGTGCAGGGAGTATCGCCCGTAAGGGCAGATGCCTCTTCGAGAAAGGTACATATCAACGGATACACGGCTGCCTGATGTCGCTCGTATCGGCTGTATATGACATCTCCGTCTTGGCTGAGAACAACAATCTTCGCCGTCGTAGACCCTATATCGATTCCGATTCTGTGTGTGTTCATAATTTACACTCTCTATTATGTCTGACAATATTGTCAGACGCAAATGTATAGATGTTTTTTTAGCGAACAAAATGTATCATAATGATTATTGTATTATTTAACAAATACAAAATAAAATCCGACAAAAGAAAGAATGCTTCTGCCGGATATAATACGAAGGAAAGTTCTGTCGGAGTTATTTCCAGAATCGCCAGTTGCGATGTAGGTGATCGTTACGGTCGAGGGCGGTTATGGCGGCACGACGTCCCATTTCGATGATCTCATGCGAATGATAAAATTCGAGCACTCCGTATGAGGCGGCCGGGACTTCGATGAGCAAGTCGGGCTTATAGATCTCTACCGATAATTGCGATATTCGCCTTATCATCATGTGCGAAGCCTGCAACAAGGAGTTGTAATAGTTGTAATTGGGTTCTTCTTTTGGCCCCTCGTCGGTATGTTCTGAGAAGAAAGTCTTTCTCCACCACTCTTTAAAGATGGAGATGCCGTCTGTTGCAGACGGTTCGGGACGTGGGACGGGAGCTGTTTCTTCCAAAGCCTGCGCGTTCACATCGACAGCAATCACTCTGTCGCCGGGAAAACGTTGTACTCGGTTTATAGGAAGGGGGTTGAGAATTCCTCCATCCATAAGAACCATATCTTTTTTGTGGACGGGGCGAAAGAATGAGGGTAGGGAAATAGAGGCTCTTATCGCATCGAAAAGACACCCGCTGTCAAATACGATTTCTTTCTCGGCATGCACGTCGGTAGCAATAGCCGAAAACGGTATGGGCAAGTCTTCGATGGGAACATCGGGAACCAACTCTTTCAGGGTATTGATAATGCGGAACCCTTTTACCAGACCGTCGAAACGGAATGTGAAGTCGAGCAGTTGGAACATTTTGAATTTATCGACTCCCTCTATCCAATGTTTGAAATCTTCGAGTTTCCCGGCGGCGTATATGCCTCCGACCAACGCTCCCATAGACGTTCCCGAAACCGATGTGATTTCGTATCCTCTGTTCAGCAGTTCTTCTATGATACCGATGTGTGCCAGTCCGCGGGCACCGCCGCTTCCCAGTACCAGTGCGACTGTTCTTTTTTTACGACCCATACTGTTTTTCTTTTTATGCATTAAAAATAGATATTCTATTCTTATTATATAGACCGTTATGTATGGAGATTTGTTTTGATTAACTGTTTTTTTCAAACATTGGCAAGAGACGTCAAACATTTTTGGGAATTTTGCCTTGTAAAAAAATAAGAAATATGACGATAGAAAAACGTAATTCAAGACTATTTATTCTTCTGTTCATGGGTATGTTGTCGGCATTCGGGCCTTTTGTTACCGATTTTTATCTTCCTACGTTGCCGCAGCTCACAAATGATTTCGAGACGACTACCTCTTTGGTACAGCTTACATTGACATTCAGTATGATAGGGCTTGCCATCGGGCAAATGATTATCGGCCCTTTGAGCGATAAATACGGGCGTCGCACACCGCTAATCCTTTCCCTTGCGCTTTTTATCGTTTCTACCGTAGCTTGCTTGTATGCCCGGGATATACACACCTTTCTTATTTGTCGGTTTATACAAGGATTTGCCGGAGCTGGCGGATTGGTTATATCTCGGTCTATTGTAACCGATTTGTATTCGGGTAGCTCATTGGCTAAAACTTTCTCGCTTATGGCGGCGATAAACGGTATTGCTCCGGTCGGAGCTCCGGTATTAGGCGGTATCATGATGAAGTGGACCGATTGGCACGGAATATTTCTTATCCTGCTGGTAATCGGCGTGGTATTATTGGGTATCGGCTTTGCTCAACACGAGACGTTGGAGAAAGAGAATCGTTTTCAGGGCGGAGTTTTTTCCACATTTACCCGGTTTATTCCGGTCTTGCGTAACCGCCGTTTTACGCAGCATCTTATTATACAGACTTTTGCTATGGGTGTGTTGTTCGGTTATATAGCTGCTTCTCCGTTTATCTTTCAGGAACACTATCATGTTTCTCCTCTCATGTATAGTATTTGTTTTGGAGCCAATGCATTAGGTATCATGATAGGTTCGAGTCTTTTGGTTCCTCGTTTTCGTACGGCGCAAAGAGCATTACGTGTCGGCTCTTCGGGATTTTTTGTCCTCGGACTTTGTACTGCTGTGGCTCTTATCGCCGATATGCCTTTTGCCCTTGTCGAGAGTTTGCTTTTTCTTCTACTCGTCTCATTGGGTATGGTGCTTCCCACTTCTACGGCTCTCGCCCTTGATATGGAACGAAAAAATGCCGGTAATGCCTCTGCTCTTTTAGGATTTACCCAATTCCTTTTCGGAGGTATTGTATCGCCGTTGACAGGAATGGGAAGTATTCTTGTCTCTACGGGTATCATCATCGCTGTATGTTGTGTGGTCATGTACGCGACCAGCCGTGCTGTTACGGAAAAGTAGGTTGTGGCTTAAAATCCCGTATCGGCATTCGGCGGTTTACATTTGTGGGGATTCCACTGCTGTGGCAAGTTTGTTTTCGGGTGAGGGCAATGAAGCAGAGAATCTTTTCGTTCGGTATGGGATAAGAATTCTTTGCTCTTATGACACGGAGAAGTTTCATTTTGTATACGGGTTTGCTTATCCGGTTATGAAATCAGGCCGGTTTTTTACAGGGAAATGCCCGGATTTTGAAATTCTTTTTACCCTATTCAAGAGCAGTTTGGTCTTTGAAAAAATGTTTTGAACAATGTGTCGTACCGGTGAGTGTCTATGGGGTATGAGGGCTCGTTTGAAAAGTAAGGTGGGTGGGGGAGAATTTCTCCTTTTATGTTTGGGCTTTCTGGTGCTGTTTTTGTTTGTATTTGTCAGACGGAGATGGTATATTTGAATTATATAATAACTTTTCTAACTTAAATTTAATGGTATGGAAACATTTATGGCTATTGTGTTCTTGGTATTCGGGATTTTGCAAATAATCTTGTTTTTCAAAGTGTGGGGAATGACAAACGATGTAAAAAAAATCAAGAACAAACTTTATGAGGACGATTTTCCTGCCGAATATCTTTACGAAAAAACTAATCTTGTAAAAGATGCCTTTTATGCCAATATCCGAAAAATAGATAAATTAATCTATTTGGGAGACAAAGAGGACGCAAGACGCATGCTACTTTCGATGAAGTATGATTTGGAAAAGTGTTGTAATAGTAAAGATGAATTTTATGCGAAAAAAATGCAACAATTAAGTGAATCTCTTTTCAAGAAGATCGAAGAATTGCTCGTAAAGTTGTAGACAGATGTTCTATGGTTTGGGTGTGGCAGAGAAAAAATTCTTCTCTGCCATTTTTTTTTGTGCTTTATCCGAAGAAAATAGATTTTTAATTTGTGTCTATGAGGTATATGTACTATTTTTGTGTATCAATCTTAAATTTATTTCTATGAGAAAACATCTATTTCTTATCGCTTTTATAGTATTGGGTTTGCAACTTAGTGCCCAAGTTCGAGATTCGATGAGTAGAGAAGCAAAAATTTATACGGAAGAAGCCGGTCTTGTGTATGATCATGTAAGTGAGTGCTACATAGGTAAAAGGGCTTATAAAAGGAAATATGGAAAACATTTTTTTCATGATGTGAAACGTTTGTCAAAAGTTGTATGTGATGCGCCAGAGTATACGCAAGAGCAATTTCTGAGAGCAGTTGCTTTGCATCAATCCTCTATCGACAAAAATTATGAAACGCTACAAAAGTTGAAACGAAAAAATCTCAAATTCAAACGTGCCGGAGCGACACTTTTTACGACTTCTCTTGCTGCTGATATTATTTCTTCCGTTGTCATCAGCCGGAAAAAAGAGGTTGATCTGAGTTATAATACAAAGAATGGAAAACCTGTCTCTGTAACTACCCGAATATTTAATAAAGCGAAAGCGTATCGAATTACTCAATGGGTTTGTTGCACAGGTATGGTTACGGGTATAGCACTGCTTATCCGGTATGGGAGTCATATACGTCATTATGATCCGGGATTCTCTTTGGCAAACGAACTGTATATTCAAGAGTGCGGACTTGGTGTGTCGTTGACAAAGAAATTTTAAAACCGAATATTAGGGAAAATAACGAGAGAAGACCATTTCTTCTTTCGTTATTATTTTTGCTTGTATAGAGAGGATTTTTGAGAAGCGAAAGTTTCCTTATCTCTCTTTTTTATTCAAGGAGATAAGAAGAAATTGAAAATTTAAGAGGTATTATTCGTTTCGGCCGGACGCCAATCGGTCTACAAAAGGGCCTAAAAAAGCGACCGGTCTGCCTATTTTATGATTTCGGGAAGAATCCGAAAGATTGAGTGTGGGTCGTAAATCTTTGATACCCTGTTAAATGGCGAAAGGGTGGGTATCTTTCGATATCCACCCTTTCGGGAAATTGAGGTTCCTAGCAGATTCGAACTGCTGTAAACGGTTTTGCAGACCGGTGCCTAACCACTCGGCCAAGGAACCTTATCGTTTTTGCGATGCAAAGATAGGTAAAAATTCCGATTCCGCAAGTACCTTATGCTTTTTTCTTTGAATTTTCTCCCGAAATGCTTTTTCCATCGCAACAGCCAGAGGTGGACTTGCAGCCTCCGCAACCACAGTGGCACGCCGACGATTTGCCTCGTATTATGCGTGTGATGCGATACACGACATAAATGACGACAGCTACGCCTATGGCGGCGACAATAATTTGTTGTAACATATCAAATAAATATTTTACCTATGTTGAATATCAAGAATGAAACAATCCATGCGAAAGCCGTATTGTAGACCATGGAGAATATACCCCACCACCAGCTGCCGGTTTCTTTGATGATGGCGGCTACGCTTGCCAGGCATGGGAAGTAGAGCAATACAAATACCAAGAAAGAAATGGCGATGAGCGGTGTGAAGTCGGGTACTCCGGTTTCGGGATTGGCAGCCATAAGTCGCTCGCGTAAGGAGGTATCATCTTCGGTAAGGTCGGAGTCTCCCGTGTACAATACCCCCATCGTGCTGACGACGATTTCTTTTGCCGCTACACCCGAAAGAAGGGCTATATCGACTTTCCAATTAAACCCGAGTGGCTCCATAACGGGTTCTACGAATTGTCCCAATTTCCCTAAATAGGAATTTTTCTGTTGTTCGGCCACAGTTTCCGTTTCTCCCGTAACGGGATCGACTTGGGGACGAGGATAATAACTCAAAAACCACACGACGACAGCCGCTACGAGAATGATACCGCCCATTTTGCGGAGGTATTGTTCGGCTTTGTCCCACATATGGCGCATGGTCGCTTTCATGGTAGGTATGCGGTAAGGCGGCAGTTCCATAACAAATGGTGTCTCGTCTTTTTTGAAATAGAAACGGCGTAACAACCGTGCCGTTACCACAGTTGCCAATATACCCAAAATATAAAGTCCTAAAAATAAGAAACTTGCGTAGGCCGAGAAGAATGTACCGATAATGAGAACATATACCGGCAATCGTGCACTACACGACATAAAGGGGTTGATGAGTATCGTTATGATGCGGCTGCTGCGGCTTTCGATGGTGCGGGTTGCCATTATGGCGGGTACGTTGCAACCGAATCCCATGATCAGCGGTATGAATGACTTTCCGTGCAACCCTATTTTGTGCATGATTTTATCCATGATAAACGCCGCCCGTGCCATATAGCCGGAGTCTTCCATAAAGGAGATGAAAAGATATAGAATAAGGATGTTCGGGAGGAATACGATGACACTTCCCACACCACCTATGACACCGTCTACAAGTAGGTCTTTCAAAGGTCCGGGCTCCATGAATTTCTCTATGAGGCTACCCAGCCATCCCACACCCGATTCGATCCATTCCATCGGATAAGCTCCGAGTACGAAAGTGGCTTCGAACATAACCCACATCAGGAACAGGAAAATGGGAAATCCGTAGAATTTATGGGTTACCAAAGAGTCGATCAGACGTGTGGTTTTGAATTCATCTCGTTTGCCGGGAACAAGAGTCTCCCGTAATGCACCCGAAATAAATCCGTATTTTTCGTTAGCAATGACGGTTTCTATGTTTTCACCGAGCGTTTCTTCTATGCGTTTATCTTCTGTATTGCGTAATTCGATCCATTTTTCATATTCGGGTTCTTTCGACAAGAGGTGTTCTGTCTCCTTATCCCGTTCGAGCATCTTTATGGCCAGATACCGAGGAGAGAGGTAATAGATCGATTGGGCTTCTTTCTTGATCGCATCTTTTACGACGGTTATACCCTCTTCTACGACTTGCCCGTGATTGATGTGTATATGCCGTACGACAGGGTCTTCCCGCTCATATACTCGTATGATTGTGTCGAAGAGCGAATCGACTCCCCAACCTGTGCGCGATATGGTCGGTACCATAGGTATGCCTATCATTTTCCCGAGCATTTCATAATCGAAACGGTCGCCGCTGGCTTCCAATTCGTCATACATATTCAGGGCTATGACCGTGCGCAAGTCCATATCAATCAGTTCGGTCGTCAAAAACAGATTTCGTTCGAGATTCGAAGCTACGACGACATTGACGATTACATCGGGTTGTTTGTCGATGATATGGCGACGCACATACAGTTCCTCGGGCGTGTAGGCCGATAGCGAATATGTTCCCGGTAAGTCATAAATGTTGAACCGATATCCTTTGTAGTCGAAGTGCCCCTGCTTGGCATCGACCGTTACACCGCTGTAATTGCCCACATGCTCGTGTGCACCCGAAGCGATGTTGAAAAGCGATGTCTTTCCGCAATTGGGGTTTCCGACCAAAGCTATATTTATCACTTTTCCCGAGCGGACGGCTGCTTCCTGCATGCGAATGTCTTCATCGACAATGACGTCGGCCGTCTCGGCCGGAAGTATGTTTTCTGCCTCTTCTGTGGTTACGACCTCGATGAGAGCGGCTTCGCTGCGGCGCAGTGAAACTTCGTAATCGAGAATTTTGTATTTTACGGGGTCTTTTAACGGGGCATTGAGCAGTACTTTTACTTTTTTACCCCTGACAAATCCCATTTCAATAATTCGTTTGCAGAAAGCTCCGTAGCCAAGTACTTTTACTATGACTACTTCTTGACCGGTGGGAACCTCGGAAAGTCGCATATATTTATCTCGTTTCTGATGTTTATTATTTTGCTGCAAAAATCGTTATTTATTTTCATTCTACATAACAACTATGCGATATTATTTATATGCAATATAAACAATAACTTGTTTTAACAATTTTGTGTAAAAATATTTGGATATTATATCGTTGTAAGGAAAAATAATTTCTATCATGAAAAAGACTTTATGCTTATTTACACTGTTTTTCTTTGCGCCTACAATTTGTTTTTCTAGTACGGGAAGCGTAACCGAAGTAAGTGCGACTAATCCGACTTATTCAAAGTCGTTGCCGGTTTTATAATAATAAAATACCGATTGGCTCGATTCACAATGGGGCGTATCGGCTTCTACTCGCGGGACGTTGTCGTCTGATAGAAAAATCGGTATTATTTGCGATAAGGGGAGTATTTCGATAAAAACAGATGAATCTATTTCTGACATAGCTCTTTATGACTTGTCGGGTATTCAATTGCCTGTACAAAATATTTCCGATAAATCTATTTCTATATCCGTTCGACAAGGTATCTATATTGTTGAGATCAGCTTTTCCGATGGGAAGGTGTATCGTACTTTCTGTTTGATCGAGTAGGGTAAATTTATGTCG
>ERZ779885.2492-NODE-2492-length-16830-cov-3.475887_pt1 | contig 16830 bp, 17 predicted proteins | sample MGYA00511554_ERZ779885 | MGnify/ENA primary metagenome ERZ779885 (study PRJEB29588, sample SAMEA2160998) | human gut metagenome | biome: human gut; feature: human-associated habitat; material: faeces | place: Denmark | collected 2008/2010 ... | reverse complement strand
ATAAACGTCATCAGCGCGGTGGGGACGCGCGAGTACTATGCGACCCTCGGCTTCGAGCAACACGGCCTTTACCAGCAAAAAGAGCTTTAAGCTTGCAAAGCACGCAGGGGCAGCCACCTAATGACCGGCGCCCCCGCTATTCTCGACGTCGGCCCTTCCCAAGAAGCAGAAAGCGAGATAATCACCCGATCCCGCCTCACCGTCGAAATTATCGCCGGCAGAGAGCTCACCGCACCCGCAGCTCCCAGAAGGCAACGGCGCTTGCCGCGGCCACGTTCAGGGAGTCGACATCGTGTGCCATGGGTATCTTCACCGTGTAGTCGCTCGCGTCGATCGTGGCTTGAGACAAGCCCTCGCCTTCAGTTCCGAGGACGATCGCGAGCTTCTCACAGGAGCGAAGAGCCTTATCATCAAGCGAGATGGATTCGTCGGACAGGGCCATCGCCGCGACCTTGAACCCCAGGTCGTGAAGGAGCGGAATCCCCTCCCCCGCCCAAGACTGAACGCTTCCAATCCGCGTCCAGGGAACCTGGAACACCGTACCCATCGACACGCGGGCGGCGCGGCGGAAAAGCGGGTCGTGGCACGACGGGGTCACGAGGACCGCATCGACGCCGAGCGCGGCGGCGGAGCGGAAGATCGCCCCGATGTTGGTCGAGTTCCCGATATCCTCGAGCACCGCCACACGACGTGCACCCAGACTGTCCAGCAGCTCGGTCGCATTTGGTAAAGACGGACGCTCGAACACGGCAAGTGCGCTTCTGACCACCTCATACCCGGTAATTTCCTTGAAGAGCGCCTTCGGCGCGACGTAAATCGGCGTCGAGGCATCTGCCGCAAGCGCACGCTTGATGACGGGCATCGTGTCCTCGAGCAGCTTTTCGGGCAGCAGCATTGCGCGCGGGACGGCGCCGGCGACCATCGCGCGCTCGATCACCTTGAGCGACTCGCCGATGAACAGCCCTCTCTCGCGCAGTTCTGCGTCAGCCGTGCGCGTGAACAGGGAGAAGTCCTCGCCCCTCTCGACATCTGCGTCGCCCGTCTGCTCCAATGTGATTACCGGCATTGCTCTCCCCTCTTGCGACAACGCCTACCGGCCACCAATCCACGCCTCCCACGAGGCTGCCTCGCGTTGCGCCTGCGCGTAGCCCGCATCGTAGGATGCGCAAAGCTTCTCCCAATTCGTCTCCTTGTTGTCAACGGGCATCTCGTCGGGATAGAAAACGCAGGCAGCGCCTTCCCGTTCGAGCCGCTCCACCTCGTCGCACAGGGCGTTATAGCGAGATGGCCTCTCGATGGTGCGCTCGGCAACCAGGGGATGGTTCCGAAATGCGGCGCGGAACACGGCACGAGGCAAAGCACCAAGGGGCTTTTTGCGATACCCCCGCGGCTGCGTTCGCACAATGAAGAAGCGCACGAAACCGTCACGCCGCGCCGCGTCGAGGCAAATTCCCCAGCTCGTCCCCATTCCGCCGTCCATATAGGTGCGGCCGTCGATCGTCGTCGGCGGCATGAACAGGGGCATGGTCGAACTGGCGCGCACGCGCAGCATCATGTCGAGCATCGTCGGCATATCCGCCTTCGTCCATGCCACGGTCTCGCCGGTTTCCCAATCGAATCCCTCGATGTGCACCTCAGCCTTGTTCGCAAGGAACGTCTCGAAGTCGAATGCCATCACCTCGTCGGTGCCCGCCAAGTCCTCCGCGATTCCCTCGTAGAGGTGATGCGCGTTGAAAAACCCTCTACCAGATAGGAAGCTACCGACACCTCCGAACTCAGGGTCGCGCACCAAATCGGTGAACGAGGCGCGCGAGCGCTCGATATCGCGCGACACGTAGTTGACCGTATGGCTTGCACCAGCGGAAATGCCGTAAACCTTCGGAAAGCTCAGCTTGCGTTCGAGCAGTGTCGTCACCACACCGGCCGTGTAGCTCGCGCGCATGCCACCGCCCTCGAAGATAAGCGCGACGTCGTCTATGTTGGGTTCGTATTGAGACATGGCAGGGATTATACCCCGACAAAGCCCTGATTGTTGTTTGCATCCATGCGATTGGCCGCGCTTGCGAAACCTCTATTCGCCGCTTCCAGATACGGTGCCGTTGGAAGCAGACGACGCCCCCGATGCGGAGTCCTGGCTAGATGAGGTATTCCCGCCGCTCGCGCTCCCCTGCTCTCCCGATGAACTTGCGCCTGCATTTGTGCCCGAAGATGTCGAGGTGCCGCTTTGCCCCTGGCCGCTTCCCTGCGCTCCCGATTGAGAGGACCCTGACTGATTTTGCGAAGCCGAGCTGTTGGTATCCGAGGAGTCGCTTTTCGCCGCATTCGAAGTTGCGCTCGACGCGGACGCGCTCTGGGAATCGCCGCTCGCCTCAGAATCGGCCACGTGCTGCTTGTCCACCTGGGCATCTTGCTGCGCGTCCGAATCCTGGTTCCCCCGAACAACCTGCTCGATCGCCGCTGGCTTCGTGCCAAGACCCTGGCCTTGCGTGATCAGCATGACAAATCCCGCGCTCACCGCCACCGCGACGAGTGCGGACACTATCGACACGGCGACCACACCTCGCTGCATGCGCTTATCATGCTCGCGCTTCTCGCGAACATGCTGCGCAGTGATGTCCCCAGCGAGCGACTTATCACCCAGGTGAGGCGTCGCCGTGGCACGGCCGGGCACTCCCCCAGCAATCACACGCCCCGAGGCAAGCTGATCGACGGCCCTCATCGAACCGCCCGCAAACTCGGTTTGTTCGGTTTGCCCCGCTTTCGGGCCATCGACTCGCACATCTTCTTCCGTCGAGGCTGTGTCATCTTTCTCCGTCCCAAATGGGACCGCCTCTAAACCTTCCAAACCCTTCAGCGTCGCCAACGCCGCCAGTACTCGATTCCTCATCCGAGTCGCGCATGCCGCGCAGCTTAGTCGCCGACTGCTCCAGGAAGCGCTTGTATACCTGCGACGCGACCGTCGAGACGACCGAGCCAACCGCAACGCCGATCACCGACCCTGCGATGCCAATCTGCGCCGACAGCAGCATCGACGTCACCGCGGCAAGCGCGCCCGCCGTAAGCTGCGCGCCAGAGAGCCCCTCGAACAAGCTCTTCGCCGTGAATGATGTGTCCTTTGCCCGTTCAGCCATGTTCAACCTCGTGCTTATCATCTTCTCGCTTGCTTTCCGAAGGTAGAACATATCCTCCTCATGTGGTGGGAATTTGAACCAGGGGAACTCTTCGCCAGATTGATACCCAACCCTCACAGATATGTCACTTTCGTTCCGCTGCAAGGCTCTACCGCGATCGAAGCCGCCAAGAAAGTTACCTAAGCGTATACTTGCCGTAGTGTTTCCGACTGAAAGGATTCTCGATGGAAAAGCCTGTTCTTTATTACTGGGCGCCCTGTTCAACCTGCTCGGTTGCGGTGAACCTCGCCGATGAGCTGGGGATAGAGCTCGACAAGCGCGACGTCGAGCAGGAAGCCCCCTACCAAGAGCTGCTTGCGCTCGGCGGCGACGCGAACAAGATTCCCTACCTCTATGTGGGCGGCGAGCTTATCGAGGGGCAGGAAGCAGTACTGGCGAAACTCGAAGCCATGAAATAAAGGACCTCATTGCCTTGTGCCGCGCGGCCTCCTGAGAGTGCGTTGCCCATCTCTGGCGTCGCGCGGTTTTGTTCTACCAGCCGTCATCAGCCTGCCCGTTTTCCCGTTGTTGTGCTAACCTCCGAACATAAGTTGCACCACTCCCGTTTGGAGGTATCTATGAATCAAACCGAAGGCCCTATCGCCTACACCGCCATCCCCGACAAGGTCACCCGCAATGCACATGCGGCCTTTGCCTCGGACCCAGCCGCGCGCATCGCAAAGAATGCCGTTTCCGCAAGCCCGATACGCAAGGTCGCCCGCGTCCCCGAAGCGCTCAGCCTCGATGCGAGCACCTTCGACGTCCAGCTCTCCCAAGGCGACATCACCAACCAGAAGCGTTCGGGTCGCTGCTGGATGTTCGCAAGCCTGAACACCATGCGCTTTCGCATCATGAAGAAGCTGAACCTGAAGACGTTTGAGCTATCGCAAGCCTATCCCCTCTTCTGGGACAAGTACGAGCGCGCCAACTGGTTCTTCCAGAACATCATTGCCACCGCAAATGAGCCTGTGACCTCGCGAGATGTTTCGTTTCTTCTCCTTGACCCGCTTTGCGACGGCGGGCAGTGGGATATGTTTCGATCCATTGTGAAGAAATACGGCGTCGTGCCGAAGGACGCCATGCCCGAAACGCACTGCTCGTCGAACACGGGAGATATGGATGCCTTCCTGACTCGCTTCCTTCGCGCTGGCGCTAAAGCGCTTCGCGATATGATCGCGGGCGGTGCCGACAAGGAGACCCTTGTCGCAAAGCAGGCTGAGCTTCTCGCGCAGTTCTACCGCATGCTTGCGATTTGCCTCGGCGAGCCGCCGAAGTCGTTTGAAGCCCGTATCCGCGACAAGGACGACAAGCTGGTCGTTTCGGGGACCTTCAGCCCAAAGCAGTTCTTTGACGAATACGTAGGTATGAACCTCGACGACTACATCTCGGTCATCAACGCTCCGACCGAAGACAAGCCGTACTTTCGTTCATATTCCGTAAGGTTCCTTGGTAATGTTGCCGAAGATGAAGGGGTCCATTACGTGAACCTTCCCGTCGAATCTCTAAAGAGAGCGGCAATCGCCCAGCTCAAGGACGGCCTTCCTGTATGGTTCGGCTGCGACGTCGACCAGAACTACCTGCAAGACGACGGCATGATGGGTATCAGTACCATGGATGCCGACGGGCTGTTCGGCGTGCCGGTAATGGCAGGCTTGGACAAAGCGGCTCGACTCAATTATGGCGAATCGCTTATGACACATGCGATGGTATTTCAGGGAGTGAACTTCGACGGCGAGGGGAAGCCCACGCTTTGGCGCGTCGAGAATAGCTGGGGCAAAGACCACGGCCATGACGGCTATGATCTTATGACCGACGATTGGTTCTCGGAATACGTCTATCAGGTCGTCGTCGACAGGAAATATCTCACCGAGGATGAGCTTGCAGCCTACGACAGCGCCCCCACTCCCCTAGCACCATGGGATCCCATGGGCGCGCTTGCGTAACATTTTGCCTGCTAGATTCATTTTTTCACCACATTCCTGATGTTAGTGGTGACAAACCGAATCCGCAACGATTACAATGTGACCACTCTTTGCACTGCATTGCCGCGACAGTCAACGCGACAAGCTTTTACAGCGCAAACTGATCAGGCCGTGGTGTAGCGCCATGGAGCCGGGCCGGCGGGGACGTCGGCAGCAGATGCATCTTTTGGACGCGCCTGCGGGACAGTTGCCGTTCCGCAGGCGCGTTTTGTATTTTTCGAACGCAAGTGCGGGTAGCTAAGAGACACTGTTCCCTACCCAAGGAGTTCGAACCATGGCAGACAACCCCAAAACCAACCCTAGGAATGACGAAGGCCCGAAGTCTCGCAAGGACAGCCGCATTCCGGATAGGCAAAAAGTAACCCGGCAAGTCGCCACTGTCGGAGTGGGCGGAAATATCTTTCTTGCAGCCTTTAAACTGTTCGCAGGTATTTTCGGTAATTCCACCGCAATGATATCCGACGCCGTCCACTCGCTTTCGGACGTGTTCGCGACCGCTATCGCATTTGTGGGTGTGAGACTTGCCGAGCGCGACGCCGACAGCGACCACCCTTATGGACACGAACGGTTCGAAAGCGTTGCATCCCTCGCCTTGGGTCTGATTCTTTTGTTCACGGGCTTGGCAATCGGATACTCCAGTTTGGAGAGCATTGCGACCGGGTCGTATCTCGATACCGCCACGCCGAGCCTCATTGCTCTCATCGCGGCAATCGTGTCTATCGTCGCAAAAGAAGGAATGTTCTGGTATACCCGCCATTGGGCGCGCGCCATAAACTCGAGTGCATTCATGGCCGACGCATGGCACCATCGCTCTGACGCGCTCTCCTCTGTTGGCGCGCTTGCCGGCATCGGCGCCTCGATGCTCGGATTTCACGCAGGCGATGCAATTGCCAGCTTGGTCATCTGCGTCATCATATTGAAGGTCGCATTCGATGTCTTAAAGGAATCACTTAGTAGCCTAACTGATACCGCTTGCGATTCAGCATTCGAACATGAGCTCGGAGATGTTATCAGCAATACACCGGGTGTCATCCGAATCGACGACTTGCGCACACGCAAGTTTGGAAACAAGGTATACGTTGACGCAGAAATCGCCGTTGATGGCTCGCAAACACTTATTCAAGCTCATGAAATCGCTGAAGCCGCTCACGATGCCGTTGAGTCTCATTTTGACAATGTGAAGCATATTATGATTCACGAGAACCCCGCATAGAGCCCCGATATGCGCCTCGATAGAATCAAGCAATTGAGCCTTTAAGATAAGGCCGCCACATCTCTCGTGGCGGCCTTATCTATCTTGAAGCTTATATCTTACGATTCGATTAATCACGATTCATACTATGCGTCGCATAAGTTGGATCGTCTTCCCAAAGTCGAAGCTCCCCCTCCGCTCTTGTTTTTGCAAGATCGATAATTCTCTGATTGGACGATCCTTTAAACCTGAGAGTAATGTCATGCTTATCTTGTTCAAATGGGCCATCCACCAAAATATCAACGAGAGACAAAATCTTCTGGGTTTCCTTGCAGCTGCATCGAGACCGAGAGTCAAGCAAGTTCTCATAAAGCTCGCCTGTATAGCACCAGATGGTTTTTTCAGGAAAGCGGCTTCTCACCCTCTGGAGAAACGGCAGCAGACCCGCTTGGTTCTCCGGCTCCATTGGCTCACCGCCAAGAAGTGTCAACCCATCAACGTAAGAAGCGCTTAAACTCTCGAGGATTTCATCTTCGATCTCGCGAGTGAATGGTTTCCCTGCTGAGAAATCCCACGCTTCTGCGTTAAAGCAACCAGGGCAGCCTCGCCGGCATCCCGACACGAACAGCGTCGTGCGAACTCCCTCACCATTAGCAATGTCGAAATATTTGATTGTGGAGTAATTCATCTTTTCACCTCTTCCCTTTTACCTTTGAATTATCTCATTGTTTCACTTCCCTGCTTCCACAATTTCTACGTCTCCGTCAACGAGGGTATCAATGTCATTTCCGATGCCATCCATTATCTTCCCTCCTTATGACAGGATTTCATCTTTCATTGACTCCTGTCATCTCGCGTCGATAACCAGATGCATAAACGTTTACTGTGCAGCGACTGCACAGGGCCACGACGAGCAACTTTTAATCTTATTTCAGAAGGCACGTTCCCCTACTGTGCAGCGACTGCACAGTACTATATTGCTCACTCGTCTTTCAATCTCATAAAAGGGGATTACTGCAACTGTGCAGTCGCTGCACAGTTGCAGTAAAGCGTAGAATTGCAAAACGCGGGCATCTATAATTAACAATAAGCGAAAAGATATGTAATATCTTGCAAGAAAAGAAAATAGCGAGTAAATACGCTTGTCGAATAAAAATGATGCGTATAGAATGATGCAAACGACAAAGTGTGCAGCGACTGCACAGAGCCAAAATCAAACGAAACAAAAACACAGCAATGATAGGATACGGCATGTCGAAAAATCAGTCGGAAACGAAAGAGGTCAAAATGGCCACCAAAGGTAAGTCGAAAGGCGGAGAAAAGCAACAGCAATCGCTTTCTCTGGGCAGGGAGACCGTAGAAGAACTTGAAAGGGAAGCTGAACGCCGGGGCCTTAACAAGTCGCAACTTGCCGATTTGCTCCTTAACGGACAGCTTACACAATCCGCAGAGAAACCGACAATTATTTCGATCATGAGCTACAAAGGCGGCGTCGCAAAAACCACAACTTGCACCTGCCTTGCAGTATGCCTATCTGAAATGGGATACAAAGTTCTGGTAATCGATATGGATGGCCAGGGAAACGTAAGCCAGAGTCTCAGAGTATACGACCCACGCTCCGAAGAAGCATGCATCGCGGACGTTCTCTACCAGACAACACCGAACGGACAGAGGAAAAGCCTCCGAGATGTGATGAAACCGACCGATTACAATAACGTATTCTGTGTCCCATCGAATTTCCGATTTGCAGACGCAGATACACGTCTGAAAGCAGAAATCGCAGGAGGCGTCGATACAAGACTATGTTATGCAATCGAGGACCTCGTAGAAGAAATGGCAAAAGAAGGCGATGATCGCTTCGATTACATTATCATCGATTGCGGACCACGCTTGGATATGACAACTACAAACGCCATCGTGGCGCTTGAAGCTGGAAACAATGCTTCGCACATTATTATCCCGATCAAAGTAGATGGTTTTGCGATTGCGGGGCTATCTCAGACAATTGACACCATTAACAGGACCGCAAAAGAACGCCGCCGACTCCCGCAGCATTGGAAGATTCTGCAAACGATGATCGAACGAAAGACCTCTGCCTACAAAGTCGGATGTGAATTGCTTAAGGAAGCAATTCCGAACGCAGAGTACTTCAATACCAAGATTGAGAAAAGTACAGTGGTCCCAGAGGCAAGCCTTGCAATGGAACCGTTGATTACCTACGCGCCCGACAGCAAACCTGGAATGCAGTATCGTTTGCTCGCTCAAGAAATCGAGGAAATGAATGCCTAAGAAAAAGCTACAAGCTGCCATAGCTCGAAATGGGGGAGCAGTGGCAAACGTTGTCACAAAGCACGAGAAGCTCTCGGAAGAAGAACTGCGAGTCGCTGCATTTAATGCAAGAGACAACCAGAACGCATCAATTACTGACAAAATGGCCAACGATAATCGACGGAATACGCTTTTGAGCGAGATGGGATTTGACTGGTTCGACATCGAAGACATTAAGCCAAACCCGAACAACGCGTACAAGATTACCGAAGAAGACGTAAAAAACCTCGCCGGTCTCATCTACAACAGCAAAGAAGTAGAGCCGCTCATTCTGCGCGAAACCGAAGACGGTGTTCAAATCGTCGACGGAGAAAGACGCTGGCGCGCCTGCAAGCTTCTGGCAGAAAAGTATGGCGATGCATGGCGTATGGTTCCCGGCCGCTGCCATAAACTTGGGTCCCTCAGTGATGAACAAGCAGAGTTCATTATGCACTCAAGCAACATGGGGCAAAGGAACATCACACCCTCCGAAAGAGCCCAGGGTTTCAAAGTGCTTGCCGACAAACTCGTCGAGTGGAGAAAAGACGACCCAAGCCTGAAGGGTCGCAATACCAAAACGGTGCTCGCAGAGCATTTCGGAGTGTCGGAAAGAACAGCGCAAGTGCTGTTAAACATTGCTCGCAATCTGACAAAAGAGGGCAACGACCTACTCGATGAGGGGATGATTACCCAAACTCAGGCTGAAGCAATCTCAAAGCTGCCAGGAGACAAACAGAACTTAGTCATCGAAGCGGTAAAAGAAAATAACTACGACAGCGACGAAATCACAGCACTTGTACTAGAAGTCAAAGAAAACGACCTTTCTACCGAAGCAAAACATAACAGTAACAAACCGTTACAACATAAGCTGAAAACCTCCTCAAACACGCAATCCAGAAAACCAAAGGATATCAACGGATACCTAAAGACGGCCAAAAATGCACTTAAGAGAGCAGATAAAGTCTCTGGTGAAGCAGACTACAAACTAATCGGAGAGATTAAGATGCTTCTAAGAGAGATAGAGCAACAACAGGAAGCACTCGATAAATCGAGATGATCACACCACCCAACGTGAGTCAAGATCATAAAGAGGCACAGGACGCACTACGTTTAAACACGTATGACAAAAAATTGCATAGTTACCGAGAATCTTGTTAGACTTGTTTTCATGTTGTTTGTTAAAAGAGTCTTCTATCTTTCGGTTGCGGGTGTTCTGTAGGTCATGATTAGGCCAGGTAGCGCTGATGCTCGGCCTACTGAATGCGAATGCGCGGTTGGATGTCAATCGCATCTGCAGCAGCTTTTCATTATGTAGATGCGATTGACTGATGCTGCATAAAACAATCCCTCTACGTTGTTGCATAACAAAAGGAACTGCTATTTGCAGCTTCGGAAGTGAACTGAAGTGTTGTCGTCTTGCTCGCGAAAGAACGCTTGCAACAGTTCTTAATGAGCAACCGACCCTTTGCGCGATTTCGTTTTGAGTGAAATCGCCGCTTCGATAAAGATTGGAAATCTTTTTGTCTCTTGAGGCCCGGCGCGACGCAGTGGCCTCCTTCGCCTTCTCCCGAATGATTGAACGAGTTGACGTGTGGAATCGGATCCTTATCTTCTCTTGCTCGGTTAGTGCGAGCATCTCCACTATTCTTTTTGCGCTCAAAACGTAATACCCTCGTTGACCCCGTACATTCACAACTCGATCGACCGAGCGAACAACACTATCGAGCTCAGCTTGCGAAAGAGGCTGCGTGAAACGAGAGTTGAATGAGCTAAGCTGGCGAGAAGCGTCGTTCGGCCCGACAAGTTGAACAGCAGTGTTGTAGAAAACAAAGCACATGAGCTCACGCGAGCCTTCGCAGTCGAAATTTCGAAGAGCTTGCAGAGAAATCACATTAGCTAAGCGAGACCGCAAGAGCGGACTGTCGTCACCGCGTTTCTTCGAGAATAGTGCGTTAGACGAATACCCCACCTCGGGTGAAACGACATGCTTCGCAAATCCGCCAAGGCTCACGTTAAGATCGCTCAGATTGTAGTAAGAGTCGCTTGACAACAAAAGGCGAGCATAACGCTGGGCAGCAGGATTGTAACTCCCCGGCACACGCGAGACACGAGTGAAGTCGAACACCTTCTCGTCAACGCCAATGCAATCGATCGGTTCCATGAGGTGGGAGAGGGCTCTTGATAGTTTTTGCTGAACTAGTTGGAATAAACTGAGCGCCTTCTCGTTGACAGGACCGTTAGCAGAGCATCGATAGGGGATGGAGCGGTTCAAGACATAGTAAAGGTGCAGACCGCGACCGGAATCGACGGTGAGCGTTGGGCGAGGAAGCTTCTCAATCCGTATAGCCTCGCTGATGATTTCAAGTGCATTAGAAATCGCGTTGTCGGTTTGCGAGCGAGACGATCCGTGGCAATCAAGATCGAAGAAAAGGGCATTGATCTGCCTGAGCGAATCGAGGCGACGTCTATCTCCGGAAAAACCGTTCACGGAAACATAGAGCGAGCCATTGCTCGGCGCGCCGATGAAAGAAAGGTGCGAGTGCTTGTGCATTGACTCACACCAAGTGCCGTCAATGCAGGTAGCAAGGGCATAAGAGCTGTTGCGGTCGTCGTGGAAGAGGGCACGGAAAAACGTGTCCCTCTCATCGAGATCGCAATGCGAAGAGTCGCTATATGAAAACCCTACCGACACAATGCACCTAACCAACGGTCGAAGCAATGCCCCAACCGTTAGACGAGCGAACAATTCCTTATGTCGATATGGAAAAGTGACGAAGAAGACGCGCGTATTGCACGTATATCGTCTAAGTGATAAAATACTCATTGCGACGTGAGTGATTTCGGTCACTTATTAAATCCCCCTCAGTTGGCGCTGAGGGGGATTTCTTTTTCTTATCGACCGAATGCTTTCGCATCCAACTTACAGCGAGAGATTATAACAAGAAACATAGAAAAGTCCACCGTTATTTGTTAGCGAAGACGGGGAAACGCCTGATGCAGAGTCGCTATCAGTAAACATAACAAGAATTAACGCGTAAAGCAATGAAAAGAAATAATGGGCCTGACTAGCAGGAAACGATAAAAGAAAAAGAATTTGATGAGGGAAAACTAGGTAAAAGAACGCTAAGACGTTGTTGCTCAACAAAAATGATCAGAGATCAGGTTGAGAGAATCGAACTAAATCTAGAGATTCAGGGTTGTAAGAGACTCTCCACAATTCCTTCACATATCAAATCATGACTGCGGACGGTAAGGTAAAGGCCCGAAGGGGGCAATCGAGGTACAATAGATCGAGTTCGAGAAAGCTGCCAGGAAAGGAAGCAAATGGCTGCCTACGATTTTGAGGGCCATATAACCGACATCCCCGACTATCCGGAAAAGGGAGTGGTGTTCAAGGACATCACGACGCTGTTGAAAGAGCCCGAAGGGTTCCATGCCGCAATAGATGCGATCGCTGACCATTTCAAGGACGCGGGAGTTACGAAAGTAGTCGGCGCTGAGGCGCGAGGGTTCCTCATCGGGGCGCCGGTCGCATACCGCCTTGGAGCAGGATTCGTGCCTGCGCGCAAGCCGGGCAAGCTGCCTCGTGAGGTCCGAACGGAAAGCTATGAGTTGGAGTACGGCACCGATGAGCTCCAGATGCACGTGGATGCCCTCGACGAGGACGACGTGGTGTTGATCATCGACGATTTGGTCGCTACCGGCGGCACGGCAGTCGCGCAAGCGAAGCTTGTCTCGCAATACGGTTGCAAGCTGGCGGGGATGGGCTTTCTTATGGAGTTGGAATTCCTTCATCCGCGCGAGGCTATTTCGAAAGAGACCGACGTGGACGTGTTCGCGCTTGTGCAGGTGAAGTAGGGAAGGGTTTTCCTCACGGTGAGCTGGGTCTTCTTATAAGATTAAGTTCAATAGGGTGCAAAAAGATAAGGCCTCGTTGAGAGGCCTTATTCATGGGTTAGAAATGATGAGGAGCCTGTACTCCTTTACGAAAGCGTGGCGTCGACCGCCCTCATGACGGCTCCGCGCATCCCCGCATTTTCGAGTGCAGCGACGCCTTTGATCGTCGTGCCGCCGGGGCTGCAGACAGCGTCCTTCATGGCGCCGGGGTGCGTGCCCGTGGCGAGATGAAGCTCTGCCGTGCCGGCCATCATCTGAGCGGCGAGGCGATAAGCAGTCTGACGTGGGAGCCCGTTCTTCACGCCGCCGTCAGCGAGTGCCTCAAGGAACATGGCAGCGAAAGCGGGGCCGCAGCCGGCAAGCGCGCTCGCGACGGAGAGCAGGTGCCCGGGAAGCACCTCGATAAGCGCGATGGGGGAGAAGAGCCCGACGAAGGTTTCCCATTCATCAACGTTGAGCGTATGTCGTTCTTCGCAGGAGATGACTCCCTTGCCGATGGCGATCGGTGTGTTGGGAATCGTGGAGAGATGTCGCGACCCCTCGCCGAGCAGGTCCTCGTAGAAGTCGAACAGAAGGCCGGCGGCGACGGAGATGACCGCCTTCTCACGAAGGGCCTCGCGAACAGGGGAGAGGACCTCGCCGACAAGGTAGGGCTTCACCGAAATAACGACAAGGTCGCAGTTTTCGACTACTTCAGCAGGCGATTTGAAAGCGCGAACACCAAGGGACTTGCAACGCTTCTCGAGCGAATCGAAATGTGCGGCGCATGCGCAGATATGGGACCCTTCTATGCCAGCGCACTCGATAAGCCCCTTGGCCATGGCGCTTGCCATGTTTCCGAAACCGATGAATCCGATTCGTGCAGATTGAGCGTCCATGATGCCCCTTTCAACGGGAAAGCTGAGTTTTGGCCATTGTAGCGCAGCTTGTTGGATGAGCGATTCGCGCGATATTCGAAGCCGGCGAAAGCGTCAAAATAGTGCAGCATGGCGTGAAGGAGCGCATCGAACGCGGCTGCGTCTCCTCTATAATGGCTACCCAAAAAGAGAAAGGCTCACCTATGAAGTACAAAGTGCGTTTCATCAAGGATTCCGAGCGGTCGGACGTGTCGTTCGTCTTCGAGGAGACCGAGCTCGAGGCCGAAGACGAGGCTGCGGCGCGTGTTGCTTACGAGGCTGCAAAGTCGTCTGCCCCAGAAGGCGCTCTGCGCATCGATTTAGTGCGCGGCGAGGGCTACAACTGGGAAAAGGTGACAGAAGACACCTTGTAGACAGGGGCGCATTCCGCTTCGGCGAGCGACCGGGGGTGTCGTTGCACGCGCCGCTCACCGACGCGATAGGCGCCCAACCGCGCTTTACACGGACTTTACAATTACAAGATGTTTCCCAGACACGCCCTCCCTATTGTGTTCATCGGCCTCGGAGGGATGGGTTGGGCTTGCGCCCTTCGAGCGGTGAGAAAACTCGAAGGGAGAACAAAGACACATGGATCCGGCAACTCTGGTTGTGGTGGTGCTCGTCATCGTCACGGCTCTCACGTTCGACTTCACGAACGGATTTCACGACACCGCCAATGCCATGGCGACATCCATTGCCACAGGAGCGCTTAAGCCGAAGACCGCCGTCATCGCAGCGGGAACGCTCAATCTTATCGGTGCTTTTTTGTCTACCGAAGTGGCGAAGACCATCTCGGGCGGCATCATCAACGAGCAGCAGGTCACCATCAGCGCGGCCTTCATTTTTGCCGGATTGGTCGGCGCAATCATTTGGAACCTCATCACCTGGCTGGTCGGCCTGCCGTCGAGTTCCTCGCATGCCCTGTTCGGTGGCCTGGTCGGTGCCGTCATCGTGGGTGCAGGCGTTGAAGGCGTGAACTTTGCGGCGGTGCTCACCAAGGTGCTCATCCCCGCGCTCGTAAGCCCGGTGGTGGCGGGGCTTGCGGCGTTCTGCGCGGTGAGGCTCATTTTCTTCGTGGTGCGCAAGATGGAAGAGGGGCAAATCGAGTCGGGATTCCGCCACGGCCAGACGGTGACGGCGTGCCTCGTCGCGCTCTCACACGGCACCAACGACGCCCAAAAGACGATGGGCATCATCACGCTTACCCTAATTGCCGTGGGCCTCCAGCCGTCGGGCACGGGTCCTGAGCTGTGGGTCGTCGCCATTTGCGGGCTTGCCATCGCGCTCGGTACCTACATGGGCGGCTGGCGCGTCATCCGCACGCTCGGCAAGGGCCTGACCGAGATCTCGACGCCGCAAGGCTTTGCTGCCGAGGCGGCATCTGCTACCACGATTCTCGTCTCCTCGCACATGGGCTTCGCGCTCTCGACTACGCAGGTGTGCTCCGGATCCATCATCGGCACGGGACTCGGCAAGAAAGGCAGCAAGGTGAACTGGGGCGTTGCGGGCAAGATGCTCATCGCATGGATCGTCACCTTCCCGGCCGCCGGCATCGTGGGCGCTCTTGCCTGCGCGCTTGCGAAGACGAGCGTGTGGGGCACCGTTGCGGTCGCGTTCATCGCGTGCGCCGTCGCGTTCATCATCTGGCGCTTGTCCCGTCGCAACCCGATTAATTCCGCAAACGTCAACGAGCGAGCCGATGTGAAGGTCAACGCCAACCCAGGAGCGAAGACCGTCGCCGCAGCTGCTTAGCAAGCGCCTAGCAAGGAGGAACTCGTCACATGCTGACCCAAGAAATCGTTAGTTTTATCACCGTTCTCGTTGTTGCCGTTTGTGTTGCGTGCTCGATTAGCGTACTGTATGCATCGGGGCTGCGCTTGTGGGCGCGCGCCGATGGGGACGTGGGGCGCGAGCTTCGCTTGATGACCCGTCTCGCGTCGGCCGTCTGCTTAGCCGCCTGTGTGGCCATTGTGCTCTTCGCGCTGTGGCTCATGATTCCGATGTTCCACTAACTGGAAGAGAAACGGAGGCCTCCTATGGCGAGCATTCTCGTTGGTGTTGATGGAAGCGAGCGCGGTCGTCGCGCACTGGATTGGGCGGTTGCGCGTGCCGAGCGTACGGGCGCACGTCTGATGCTTCTCGCGGTCGTGAATTCTGCTGAGGCGAAGAAGCTTGGTGCCGAGGCCGAGATGGTGCACACAACCGTCGAGGCGGCACTTCACGAGAAGAAAGAAGCGCTCGCGGCCGAGCATCCCGGCGTTACCGTGGACACGAAAATCGTCGATGGCCCTACCGTGGAATCGATTGTGGAGGAAGCTGCCAACCACGACATGGTGGTTTTGGGGTCGCATCACGGGGCGTCTATCACCGAGACGTTTGGTGGCGCGACCGGTCTTCGCGTCTCTGTGCAGGTGACGATCCCCACGGTCGTCGTGCCGTGCGACTGGGACGTGACCTGCGCCGGCAAGTCTGGCGTTGTTGTGGGCGTGGGCCCCGACAACGTGTCGGATGCCGCGGTGGCGTTCGGCGTCGGTGAGGCAATCGATTCCGCCCAGCCGCTTGAGCTGGTGAGCGCATGGGGCATCCCGGCTTGGATGTCGCGTCCCGCAGAAGGCATGGGCGGCGGTCTTGAAGAGGTTGGCCGTCAGCGTCAGGCCGAGGTCGACGAGTTCGTTGCGCGTATCACGACCGCAAACCCCGCTCTCGAAGTGACGGGTCGCTCGATCGAGGGACCTTCCCCCACGCGCGTGCTTTTGGATGCGTCGAAGGATGCGCAGCTGCTCGTCTTAGGCACGCATTCCCGTGCCGCGCTCGGCCGCGCGCTGTTCGGCTCGGTCACGCATAGCATGCTTTTGAACCTGGCTACGCCGACGGTCGTCGTGCCGAAGGCCTAGGGCTTAATACAACGTCCCTGCGCAAGCTAATCTTGCCCTGACGGGGCCCGCAATCGCAGCTCATTGCTGTCGGTTGTGGGCCTTTTTACGTGAAAATGAGCACGTGTAGCGTGCCCGTAACACACGCGTATGCGAAGTGTAGGATAATAAGGCTCGCAACCATACACCACAAGCTGGAAATCACGAGGCTGGCCGCGAGGCCCGGGTGAGATAGAGGGGTTTCTATGATCAAGCTTTACGATGGCGGAGTGTTCCTGCGCGAAGGAACCGAGATTGTTCCCGAAGCGGAAGCGGCGGCGCGCGGCATCTCGAAGACGCCCGACGAGGCGCGGCGGGAGACGATCGCATATTCGATATTGCAAGCGCACAACACTTCGGGCGATCCGAGTGCGCTGAAGATTCGCTTCGACGCGATGGCCAGCCATGACATCACGTTCGTCGGCATCATCCAGACCGCGCGCGCATCGGGCATGACGGAATTCCCCCTGCCCT
>ERZ779885.2481-NODE-2481-length-16878-cov-8.760150_pt1 | contig 16878 bp, 13 predicted proteins | sample MGYA00511554_ERZ779885 | MGnify/ENA primary metagenome ERZ779885 (study PRJEB29588, sample SAMEA2160998) | human gut metagenome | biome: human gut; feature: human-associated habitat; material: faeces | place: Denmark | collected 2008/2010 ... | reverse complement strand
CGCATCAGCCTGTCCATGAAGGCTCTGCTGAACGACGACGCTGAGTAATCAGCCCATCGTGCAAAAAGCATAGCTTCTGACACAATGCGATCTGCAGCCCCGTTGCCGGGAAAACGGCGGCGGGGCTGTTTTTGTTAACAAAGCCATGATGAAATTTTTAAAAAAGCACTGGGAAGTGCTCAGTTACCTGATCTTTGGCGTGCTGACCACCCTGCTGAACATCCTGCTGTACGCGCTGTTCAGCCGGCTGTTCGGCTATACTGCCGCCAACAGCTGGGGCAATGTGCTGGATAACGCTTTATGCATCCTGTTTGCCTACTGCACCAACCGGGCGTTCGTGTTCCGCAGCAAGACCACCGGCAAAGCGATGGCGAAAGAGTTCGGCACCTTTGTCACCTGCCGTCTGGGCACTATGGTGCTGGATGCCGTTATCATGATCGTGGGCGGCAACCTGCTGGCGGCGCAGGGCGCGGCGCTGATGGAAAGCCTGCTCGGCGGTTTCCTGACAGTATCGGGCAGCTACACCGGCGCGGCGGCTTCGGCAGCAGCATCAGTAGCGGGCGTTGCCATCATTGGCGGCGCAGACGGCCCGACAGCCGTTTTTGTCACCACCCGCATCACCGCGCAGGAGATCTGGGGGCTGTGCGTCAAGGTATTCTCCAACGTGGTGGTCGTGGTGCTGAACTATGTGTTCAGCAAACTGATCATCTTTAAGAAAAAGTAAGCAAGACCCTCCCCGGTGGCGCCGGAGAAGGTTTTCAAATCAAATCATCTTAGGAGGTACGGTATTATGAAACGTGGTCTGAAAGGGTTCGCATTCCTGGTTTCCGGTCTGGTGCTGGGCATCATTGGTGCAACAGCATCGGTGACTGCGATCGCACTGAGCGCTGTGGGCATGGCAAAGGTGCGCCGTGCCAGCAAGTAAAACAACGGAGGAACGAACATGAACCGCGAAGAGATCCTGTCCCATGTCGATCATACCCTGCTGAAGCCGGAGGCCACTTGGCCCCAGATCCAGCAGCTGTGTGACGAAGCCATTGCAAACCACACCGCATCCGTCTGCATCAACACTTGCTACGTCAAACAGGCTGTGGAGTATATGGCAGGCCGCATCCCCGTGTGCTGCGTGGTGGGCTTCCCTCTGGGTGCCATGGATACCGCCAGCAAGGCCTTTGAAGCCAAGACTGCCATCGCCAACGGCGCAGCCGAGGTGGACATGGTCATCAACATCGGCCGCCTGAAGAACAAGGAGTACGATGCTGTCCGCGAGGACATCCGTGCCGTGAAGCAGGCTGTGGGCGATAAGATTCTGAAGGTCATCATTGAGACCTGCCTGCTGACCGAGGAAGAAAAGGAAAAGATGTGCGACATCGTCTGCGAGGCCGGTGCCGACTACATCAAGACCAGCACCGGCTTCTCTACCGCAGGTGCAAACTTCCACGACGTGGAGCTGATGGTCAAGGGCGTGCATGGCCGCTGCAAGGTCAAGGCTGCCGGCGGCATTTCCACCGTGGAGGATATGGAGACTTTCCTTGCACTGGGCGCTGACCGTCTGGGCACCTCCCGCGCTGTCAAGATCCTGAACGGCGAGCAGGCAAAGGGCTATTAAGTTTTCTGCAAAAAATGTATTTCGGCAAAGCTCTGGGCTTGGCTGAACTGCAAAGGATGATCTCTCAAGGGCTGCTGCACAAATTGCTGTGCAGCGGCCTTTTTTGCGCCCAAGCCTTGCAAGCAGAGTGTAGCAGGGTGTATAATATAAATAGGTATTGTATAAAATAGGGGCTGCTCGCTTTATGGGGCAAGGCGGGCAGAGGAGGAAATGCAATGAATATACCCGAGATCCTTGTGGCCAATGGCACAGGGGCGGTGCTGGTAAGCTTTCTGCTTTTATTGCGGGTGCGCGGCGAGAGTAAAAACAGCGTGGGAACAGCGCTGTTTTGCCGGATTCTGGTGGTGACGCTGCTGGCACAGGCCACAGAGACGATCAGCTTTCTGCTGGACGGCGTGCCCGGCGCGGCAAGCCGGTTCTGGCTGTACCTGACCAACACCGTCTGCACCGGCGCTACCGTGTGCGTGGGCTATGCGTGGTGTTTGTATGTGGACTTCCGGGTCTACCGCAGCATTGGACGCCTGCGCAGAAGGCATCTGCTACTGGGTGCGCCGCTGCTGGCGCTTTTGGTGCTGCTGGTGGCAAACCTTTTTGGCACGGGGTGGATCTTTTCCATTTCGGCGGACAACCTTTACCATCGGGGCCCGCTGAATATCTTGTTGTATCTGCTGCTGTTCAGCTATTACGCCGAGAGCGTGTGGCAGGTGCATAAGGCAAAGCGCGATGGCGTTACGGTGGAATTTTTTCCGGTGTACTACTTCGTGGTCACCTGTGCGGTGGGCACGGTGCTGCAGGGCGCATTCTACGGCATGGCCTTCGGCTGGCTGTCGGTGGCCATCGCCTTTGTGTTTGTGGACAGCCAGACCCGCAGTCTGCGCGGCTATACCGATGAACTGTCCGGCCTGTTTGGCCGCAAGTACATGAACTACTGTCTGGACCGCATCCACGCCACGCAGGAGAAGGACGTTTACGGCATTATGATGGACGTGAATTGCTTCAAGGAGATCAACGACACCTACGGTCACGCCGAGGGCGACCGGGCCATTCAGGAGATCGGGCACATCCTGTCCGGGGCGCTGGTGGCAAACTCGGTAGCCATCCGCATGAGCGGCGATGAGTTCATGGTGTTGATCCGGCACGGCTCGGAAGAACTGCTGGACGAGATCTGCGCCGCCATTGAGCAGCGGGTGCAGCACTATAACGCCACCGCTCCGGCGGGCAGCTTTCAGCTGTCCTTTTCCACCGGCGTAGCAAAGTATGAGGGCGGCAGCGTGGAGAAGTTTCTGGTGGAACTGGACCAGCGGATGTATGCGGAAAAGCGCGCTTTCCACGCCGCGCGGGACGGCCATGCCGCACCGGAGCAGGGGAATGCTCCATCAATTTAAAAGGAATGTCTAAAATAAGTGCGACTTATCTTGACAATCTGACGCTGCAATGATAGAATATGGGACGTACCAATTGAATACCGACTTATCAAGAGCGGCTGAGGGGACAGGCCCTGTGAAGCCCGACAACCTGTGCGAAAGCATAAGGTGCCAAATCCTGCGGGAAACCGGAAGATAAGAGTGCAACGCTCAGAGCTTTCGGCTCTGGGCGCTTTTATTTTTCAGAACAAACTTGATGGAATGGTAAATACACGCAACTGCAACATTTAGGAGGCAAAAAATGGCTAGACACCTGTTTACTTCGGAGTCCGTCACCGAGGGACATCCCGACAAGATCTGCGACCAGATCTCGGATGCAATTCTGGACGAGATCCTGACCCACGACCCCAACGCCCGCGTGGCCTGCGAGACCTGCGCATCCACCGGCCTTGTGCACATTATGGGCGAGATCACCACCAGCTGCTATGTGGACTTCCAGAAGGTCGTCCGCGAGGTGGTGGCAGATATCGGCTACACCCGCGCAAAGTTCGGCTTTGACGCCGACACCTGCGCCGTCATCTCCAACATTGACGGCCAGAGCCCCGATATTGCACTGGGCACCAACGATCAGGTGGGCGGTGCAGGCGATCAGGGCATGATGTTCGGCTATGCCTGCGATGAGACCCCGGAGCTGATGCCCATGCCCATCAGTCTGGCTCACAAGCTGGCAAAGCGCCTGACCGAGGTGCGCAAGAACGGCGAGATGGACTATCTGCGTCCGGATGGCAAGAGCCAGGTCACTGTGGAGTACGATGAGAACAACAAGCCCGTGCGTGTGGATGCTGTGGTCATTTCCAGCCAGCACAGCGAGAGCGTCAGCATGGAACAGCTGCGCGCCGATGTGATGGAAAAGGTCATCAAGGCCACCATCCCCGCTGAACTGCTGGACGAGAACACCAAGTATTATATCAACCCCACCGGCCGCTTCGTCGTGGGCGGCCCGCAGGGTGACACCGGCCTGACCGGCCGCAAGATCATCGTGGACACCTACGGTGGCGCAGCCCATCATGGTGGCGGCGCGTTCTCCGGCAAGGACCCGTCCAAGGTCGACCGTTCTGCCGCATACGCGACTCGCTGGGTTGCCAAGAACATCGTGGCCGCCGGTCTGGCCCACAAGGTTGAGATCCAGATCGCCTACGCTATTGGTGTTGCCGATCCGGTGTCCGTCAACGTGGAGACCTTCGGCACCGAGCAGGGTGTGACGCGAGGCCAGATCGCCGCCGCCGTGCGCAAGGTCTTCGACCTGCGCCCCGCCGCAATCATCGACAAGCTCGACCTGAAGCGCCCGATCTACTTGAAGACCGCCGCGTACGGCCACTTCGGCCGCACGGACGTTGAGTTCCCGTGGGAGAAGACCGACAAGGTCGAGGAGCTCAAGGCCGCGATTGCTGGGGAGTGAGCTGAATTAAGTTCCAATTGAATTAAACGGGTGCCTCCCACTTGTTACGGTGGAAGGCACCCGTTTTTCAAGCACTGCTAACATGCCTCTCTATTCAGAGGCATGTTAGCAGTAAACCCAGTAGTATATTCCAGTGCGCAGTAGCATGAAAACATATCTCGCCTAAATGCCAAAGGAGCCTAGCATGGAACGCGTCAGACTTGTCGACTGGCTAAAGAGCGAGCGAGACCAGCATGTTGGTGGAGGCCTGTACTACAACTCACAGATTCTATTTGCCTACAATTCCAATCACATGGAAGGCTCCACTCTTTCACCAGAACAAACCGCGCAGCTGTTCAACACGGGTGCCTTGCTCCCCGACAACATCAACGATGAAATCAGAGCAGACGATGTCGCCGAAACAACGAACCACTTCAATGCGTTCAATTGGGCCTTAGATCATGTAGACGACCCAGTAAACAAAAGCCTTGTATGCAGCCTTCATGGAATTCTCAAACGCGGCACCAGCCAAGAATTCGACGCCAACCGCAACGTCGGCGGATACAAAATAGTGCCCAACGTCATCAGCCAACTTGAGGGAATTCATACGGTACTCCCCGCGGATGTGCCTCTTGCCATGAAACAGGTATTCAGCTTGTACTCACAATTGGAAGATGATCCTTTTGCAATCGCAAAAGCACATTGGATGTTCGAATCCACGCACCCATTCTCCGACGGTAACGGTCGAATTGGGCGACTCGTCATGTTTAAAGAACTCTTGCGCTTAGATTCCGTTCCAGCTCTGGTATTGGACGAACACCACAATCTTTATACTCGCGCACTAAAGAATTTCCCAAACGAACCCGGATATCTGGTGGACCTGCTTCTTAATGAACGCGATTACTATCAACGAATGATCGAAACATACGCACCGAACCGTATCCGATACTCATACGTTGACCAGTGGAACCAAGCTGGTATCCTAAGACACCTCAATCATCATCCAACATCTCACGCTCGAAATCGTCAAGATCAGCCTCAGTATGCAGAACGGTATCAGTGGGCAAAGCATGCAACGTCTTGCCCATAGCCTCAGCCGAAGCGTAAGCCGACAAACTGTCGGCAATCGTCATAGCCACATCACCTTTCATCACTAGTAGCTTTCAACGTATCCCTACATCCTAGGACACGTCATAAGCGCCTAGACCAAGGGAATCCGGCACATCTCAGACCAACCGCACGCCCTTTCTTGTGTACAGATCTAGTGGTGCTTGCCCTCCATCCCGTCTTGAGTATCAGTATCATAGGCATCGTCGATGTCGAATCCGCCTATAAGCACAAAGCGCCTCAACATATTTGTGGCACGCATGCGTACTTTGAACACCGGCAATGGTGTGTGATCGCATTGCTCGAAGAAAGCTTTCGCTCGATGTACGTCAATCGAGGAGCGCAGCACATCGAAACGCCCGAACTCGTTGATGTTCGCTTCATCTATACGTTTGGCAAGGAACTCCTCGACCACCGACCTATTAACGCCCAGCCGATCGACTAGTTTGTCGACTTGCTCGTTCTTCTCTCGCGCAGCATAGCGAGTGATGTAATCACGTAGCGTAATGCCGGCTTCAACCTCCACGTCGCCACGCTCCACGTCATGCAGGAACAGTTCGGCGAGTCGTTGTTCGTCCCGCGAGAGCGCGGCAAAGGAACGGTGTAGCTGCGCAGACATCTCCGCCAATTCCGGGCTATTCTCCTTGAGCGCCTTCAGCCATTTATTGAAGTTGGCATTCATGTAATCGGTATCGATGAGTCCGGTATTGATTTCGGTAAGATAGCCATCCAATTCATATGGCGCTTCGGGATTATTTTTTACGCCATCATCTGAATCACCACCGCAGCTGCTATTGCCATAGAACAGTTCTTTATAGCGTTGCGCAAGAATGAGGTATGTACGTTCGTCGATTTGAGGACGCACTACTTCAGACTCGTCATGCTCATCATTGTCCTCATTCGTATCGTCAGTATCCGTACTATCGACCTTGTATTCTGTGGTACTCCAGTCAAAGCCCTGCACTTTCGCCGCTTCAAGGTACCGGTTCAACTCCACGAACTCCTTGGCAAACTTGCGCCTAGCCTCCACCGATTCCGGCAACTGCATAAGGTCTGATTCCCCGTTATCCGAGAACACGTCAAGAATCTCCCGGTACCGCGTATCCATGGATTTTACGTTCGCCGGCAATTTCTGTACGAACAGGTCAAGCGGCCGATCGCCCGAATACAGTTTCACCGCTGCTTCAATGAAGCCATGCATGGTGTGCGGTTTGCGGTAGTAGCGAATGACACCGAACGGCTTGTCCGGTCCGAACAGACGATTCGTGCGACTGAATGCCTGGATGATGCTTTCGTAGTCGATAATCTTGTCGAGATACAACGTATTCACCCATTTTGAGTCAAATCCGGTAAGCATCTGGTCCACGACAATGAGCAAATCGAGCTGCTGACTGCGGTTTGTTGCTATGCCGCCGTACGGACTCTTATGCGATAGTCGCGACGAAATATCTTTCTTCATCGCCGGCCATGTGGGGATGATGAACTCTTTGCCGAACGCCTCATTGTAATCGGTGATGATTTCAGTCAGCGCATCTTCTTTGTCCGTTGCTCCTTCGTTGTTGTCGATGTTGGGATCGAACAACGCCGTTACATGCAACTTAGGTGCTTGCTGCTTGAACAAGTGATAATAGTTGACAGCTTCAGGAATGGAGCTAGTGGCGAGCATCGCATGGAATTTGCCCGCATGGCTGAGCACCGGGAACTGTTCGAGAATGTCCGAGACCACCATGTTCGGATGCGGGGAGTCGATGCCATATTGGTCTCGTCCAAGGAAATCCTCGATGCCGCTAATACAGTTTCCAGCGCCATCAACCATCGGCCCCATGGGGACCTCAGACTTATCCATGTAATGCTGGAATACTTTGGCCTTGACCGGGTCGGCGAGCGCATCTTCCGTACTCTCCACCTTCGCCTTGTCGAGAGCCACGGCACGTCTGACTTCAGAATCCTTGTACGTGGTCACCATGTACGGGTCGAATCCGAGTACATTATGGTCACGAATGCCGTCGGCGATGCTGTACCGGTGCAAGCAACGGCCGAATACCATGGCAGTGGTGGAATTCTTCTTCTGGTTTTCGTCCAGAATTGGCGTACCGGTAAATCCGAAGAACAGCGCGTTTGGGAAAGAGCGACGGATATTCTGCAACATGTCGCCGAATGTGGAACGATGGCATTCGTCCACAATAAAGACGATACGTCGTTCAGCTAGCTGATCCAGCCAGGTCTGTGTGACGCCTCGCTCCCCTGTTTTCACGTTGCTCATCTTCTGGATAGAAGTAACGATCAGGGTGTCGTTGACATTGGTGCTGTTGAGTTTGTCACGCAAAACACCGGTGTTCTCGGTGCCTTGTACTTCCGTCTCGCTGTCGGCAAAGCTGCGGTATTCCTTCAACGATTGAGTACCCAGCTCGATGCGGTCCATGAGGAACACGACTTTATCGGCGTCATGCGAATCGGCGATGAGTTGCGCCGATTTGAAGCTGGTCATGGTTTTCCCGGAACCGGTGGTGTGCCATACATAGCCGCCGGGTCGTCCTGGGGTAGCTGGCCGCTGTTCCCAATCACATTTCCTCACCACATCAGAGATGGCGTTTGCCGCGATGTACTGATAACTACGCAGCACCTTAAGGCATCCATCCGCTGAATCAGCGATGGTGTAGAAGCCGATGAGCTGATGCGCCATGGGAATGGACAGCAGGCCTGCGGTACCGGAGGTGCCTCCGATGAACAGCTTCCATTCGTCTTTGCCAGGGTTTTGCCCGCCGCAGATAGGCTCATTGTTGTAGTCAGCCCAATGGAAGTAATAGCTTGGATTGAATTTGTCTACACCCGGATTAGCGAAGTAGACGGCGTCATCGGGGTTCATGGCCACAAAAATCTGTACTAGACGGAACAGGCCGGTGAACACACCTTCGTGCGCATATTTCTCGATCTGATTGGTTGCTTGGCTGACCGGTATGCCACTTTTCTTGAGCTCGATATGGATCAATGGCATGCCATTGATGAGAAGCACGAGGTCGCCGCGCCGCGAGTTCAACATCTTGTTCTTGGCTGGATAGACCGGTTGCTGAGCGATCTGATAAGTGCTTTTGCCGCCCGCGATTTCCTTGCGGTCATAGATGTAGAGACTGACTTCCTTGCCGAAATGCGCCACATCTTCTTTGTTGTCACGCGTGATAGACACGGTACGCCCGTTGACGAACGAATTGAGCGCGAGCGGCGTTCGCAGGGTCTCGATCTGCTCGATTATCTGGGTCATTTCCCCGTCCGTCAGCGGGTATTTGCCAAGCCTGTCTATGTCGTTGTTGTTGCGGTACAGTATGTCTTTCCAATTGTCGAGCAAATCCCGCTCAGTTGGATAGCGCAGGACACCGTCCTTCCATCCATGCTGCTTAAGCACGGTGATGACGTTTTCCTCAAACACCGATTCGCTATCGAATATCATGATTCTTCTCTCCCCGAACTTCCCAGTGTCCTGCCTTTCGCGAGCCGACGCGCTTAAGCAATCCACACCCAATGAGTATTTCAGCATCCCTTCGCACAGTCGCTGATGAGACTCCCGCGGCACGTGCCATGTCGTCATATGTCGCGCTGGGGCTCTTTTCTACAAAACGTAGAACAATTCGCTGTCTCTCGGTTATCTGCTCATTCAAACCATTTAACTGCTCATTATTGTCAGTTATCTGCTCATTCAAACCATTTAACTGCTCATTATTGTCAGTTATCTGCTCACCACGGATGAATACATGCTCATTTTGATCGAGCTTGGCATCCGGCTCCAACATAAGCGTGAGCACCGTACGATCAGCCTCGCCGAAGCTCTCCTCAATCTGCGGTTCAGGAAGTCCTGCATTCGCCCATGTGGCAAACACATCGGGAACACCCGTACCAGCTCGCTCGCCCACATCGATTAGGCTGAACATCTTCATGACAAGACCGTTGCGCGGATCGGACACCCCGCCAAGACGCATCTGCTCAACGCCCGTTCGGATATCGCCCGGATTTTCGAACACCAATCTATCGGGTGCGCGTCTGACCACCACACCACGCACGCCATAGTAATCAGCGTTGAACAAACAGTTGGCCAATGCCTCGCGAATTGCCTTATGCATGGGAGTGTCATCAACGCGGAAGATGCCATTAAGTTTGAAAGGGGTCTTCAGAGACTCGGCAAGTTTGAGATTCACGCGGAAAAAGAAATCAAAGAGGTTGCCTGACCACATGCCATCGCCGGAATGGACACGATCAGTCCAACGAATCGTCGGATCTAGAGTCTCCTGATAATCAAGGAAATAATGCGGACATTCGCGCACGATGTCATAGTCGTTGCCGAACATAAGCAGACCGCCGAACGTAGGATGAAGCTTACCGTCTTCTCGGCTCACCATTGCCGCGCCAACAGCACGCAGAAAACGCTCGTCATCGAGATCGGTCCAAGAACTGCCCTGACGTACCGCACGGAAACGATTGCGATATGCCCGCACTGTGTCTGTATTGAAGTCGGCAACAGTGAGATCGTCCAGCACCTTGGAATCCATCGTCTCAGCTCCCTGATCCCGGAGCATTGCTGAGATCTCCTGCCGCGTGCAACGGTAGTCGCCCTCACCACGCCGACGGTAGGTTCCCCCGAAGAGATCATTATTGATATACACGGGGCGTTCGTCACGCGGAGCGCGCGGAACGTGAATAGCCAGCACTATCCCACCATCCGCTTCGAGCACTTCAACTTCCGATTCGATGGGCAGCACGGCGCTCACCTTGGACCGGTTGCTGACCGTGTTCCAAAAGTCCTGGCGAAGATGTTCCGCTTCCACTGGTGCGAGCCCGACTGTTTCAAATGTGCCGTCTTCGCGTTCTTTGACACCAAGCAGGATGACACCGCCATAGGTGTTGGCGAAGGCGGAATAGGTCTCCCACATGCTGCGTGGGAGACCGCCTTTCGCTGCTTTCGCTTCAATCCGGTTATTCTCGCGATATGAGGCGAGCTTCACGATATCGAATGTCTCCATTGCTCTACCTCCCTTCACACAAACATCTTGTCAAGCAAGGATTTCTTGATATTCTGCAGCAATTCCAACTTACGCTGATGAAGGGTGATGAGGTCGTCAAGGTTGCTGAAGAAAGAGCCAATTTGTCGCTGCTCATCTAAACTTGGTTGAGGAATACCTAGCTCTTTGATGATTGCGCCTGAGAGGTTTCCCTGCCCACCTTGAAGAAAGGTTTCGGTTATTGATTTCTTCTGTCTACGGAGCCAGTAAGCTATGAAACGATTTGCTGCCATATCAGATGCATCCATGGCAAGAATCGCCTGGTTAATTGCCCCTTTTATCTTCGAAATAGCGACTTCTCCGCTGGTTGCTCCATACATGGCATAGAGAACCATTCCTTTATCAACAAGCTTTGCTGATGAGTTATTTAAACCCGCAACCGTAAGTGACAATTCGGTTGAATCGCAATCGATTTCAGCAGATCGGATAAAAGGAATTTCGCCTCCATAGTAAGCAGAATTGCCAGCGCTGGGAGTGCCTCCTGAATAAGTCAGCGCCAGCTCTCCCAACTTACGCTGTTCCCAAGGGTCAGTAAAACCAGCGAAACGAATCGCGGGTACTTTTGCCTGTTCAGCCATCATTCACCTCCCAACAGGGTCTTCAGCTCGGCAATACCAGCCATGTCGAACTCATTGCCGGTTAGTTGACCAAGCATATTGCCAAGTTCTGCCTCAGTCTGTTCGATCTGTTCGCACACATCGGAGTAGGTAGTCGAATACTTGTCGTTCAGCGCATTCACCGCTGCAATCAACTCATCAACAGCCGTCTGAGGGAGCTCCTCAAGCTTGCGCTGCAATGGTTCCACCCACTTGGCAGCAAGCAAGTCATCAGCATGTTCATCGCTCAGTCCTTCAATAACGGTCCGGGTCTTTTCATCAAGCGCTGAACGGAGATTCTTAACGTTCTTTTTGACTTCACGCTCTTCATCAAACAACCGCTGTGCACTCACAAGAGCACGGTCAAAGTCAGTCTCGGGATTCTTCCCAATCGATTTCACTGCTTTCTTCAATTCAGCGGCAACGAAAGAATCTCCATCCTCGCTGACGGCATCAGTCGAACTTTTGTCATCCTCATCCAGATTTTCAAGAATGTCAGCGATTTCGCCGCCAATCTCACTCAGCCGAGATTCAAATGTGGCAATTTCCGCAAGATCAGAGGTAAGAAATTTCCCCTGTACGAGATCGAACGGCAGAATATGCCCGACCCAGCCGTCCGGCACTTCGACATCCTTACCGCCTTTCTTCTTGACGACCATATTGGCATCGACTTTGCGAACGGCGTCATGTCCCTCGGCCTGTATGGTTTCAAGGTCGATGGAGATAGTCTTTTGCCAACTATCGTCAAGCACCTGATACGCCGCATAGGCGTCTACGAGAGGGATACCAGCCAAACGACGCAGCAGATCATTTGTCAGAGTCTCCTCTTCGGCGGCAATGCTCACATTGGCGGCATTACCCACCAGTTCATCACGCAGATAGGCAGGATAATCGGTGAATACCTCACGATATCGCTGGATATAGGCACTCACACCAGAATCAGCATTCACTGCCTCGCGAACATCTTGCACAGCGAGCCTGGCCGAATGGCCGTTCTCCTCAGCAAAGAGACGTTGGAGCAATCCCGGGAACACGTTCCAATACTTACCGAGCGCATCGATATCCTGCTTGGGAATGCCACCAAACATGGTGGAATACACGTCCCAACTTTCGGCACTTTCAGAGGAATCCACATATCGGGGAATATTGAGGTTGTAATCGTTCTGCCGAATCTCATCAATGCTCACCAAACGGCTGAACTTATCGATATCACGATTCCCCGTCACCGCATCCACGATGCGTTTGATATCGCTCGCACGCAGCTTGTTGTTCTTGCCTTCCTTGGTGAAGTATTTGGAAGCGTCCACGATGAGCACATGATCGTCGTCGCGATGTTTGCGCAGCACCATCACGATGGTGGGGATGCCGGTGCCGAAGAAGATGTTCGCGGGCAAGCCGATGATGGCCTGAATGTGGTGTTTCTCCACCAGGTTCCGGCGAATAGTGCCTTCCTCACCGCCACGGAACAGCACGCCATGTGGCAATACGATGGTCATGATGCCGTCGTCGCGCAGATGATAGAGATCATGCAGCAGGAAGGCATAATCAGCCTTGGACTTAGGCGCAATGCCATATTCGAAACGGATATCTTCGCCCGCTTCCGGCGGCTCCCAGTTCTGGGAGTAGGGAGGATTAGAGACCACGGCGTCCACAAACAGCGGCTCATAGGTCTCGTCCTTCGTTTCGTCGGTATCGAACCACGGCCAGTCACTTTTCAGTGTGTCTCCGTTGCGGGCCACGATGTTGTCCGGCAGGATGCCGCGCATGACAAGATTCATACGCGTGAGATTGTAGGTATTCTCCTTGAGTTCCTGTGCGTAATACTTGATGTCATTCGGATTGCCATTGCGACGGGCCACAGCCTGACCGATATGGATCAGCAACGAGCCCGAGCCACTCGTGGGGTCGTAGATATTGATTTCTTCACGGCCGGCGAGATGCCAGGCCACTATTTCGCTCATGAGCTGAGAGACTTCGCTCGGCGTGTAGAACTCACCGGCCTTCTTACCCGCGTTGGAAGCGAAGTTGCTAATTAGATACTCATAGATGAAGCCGAGGGTGTCGTAGTCCTGCCGGCTGTCCATCGGAATGTCCTTGATGAGGTAGATGAGGTCGCGGACAGCCTTGCTACGACTTTTTTCATCGGTGCCGAGTTTGGACAGACCGGTTTGCAGCGTGTCGAAGATGCCGACGAACACACGTTTACGAGCCGGATCAATGTTGCGTTCGAAAGCGGAAAGCGCGTCACGTACATCAGCGATGGTGAAATCGCCCTGGCTGGCAATCCACGTGGAGAACAGGTTGTTGTAGGAGATGAAGTAGCCACATAGATCACGTACATACTGTACAGTTTCGGCATCATTCTCATCCAAGCCCTTGAGGTCTTCGGCTCCCCAGTCTTCAGCACGCAGACGAGCAATCTCCGTCTCCGAGAGGAACTTATAGAAGATAAAGCCGAGGATATAGTCCTTGTATTCATTCGCCTCAATCTTGGAACGCATTTTATTGGCGGATTCCCAGATTTTGGCGGCAAGCTGCTGCTTATTCATTCATATGCTCCTTGTTTCTGTACACGTAATCAAGGGTCTGTCCTTGTTCATTGACCCATTCGGTCCAACCGTTTTGACTGCCACCAAGAACAAATACAGCAGCAGCGGAAGGGCTTGACAGTTCAATGTCATCAGCAAGAGTCGCCTTGCCCGTCTGCGTTCCGAAAAGATGCCGCCGAGCTGCCACGGCTCCCTGGTTTTTGATAACTGGATGCACGAGATCCACTTCAGAACCGGAAAGAACAGTGAAACGACCTGTACCTTGGCTATATCGCCCAGTGGCCTGAACACCGTTCTTCTTCGTATGGAATACGGCGTTCACCATAACCGGTGTCTTTTCTTTTCGATCAAGGTCATATCCGAGCACTCGCATACGAAAGAGGATGTTATTGTGCAGTCTTTCCACCTGTTGCTCTTTGTATGGATTCATGCGAGGAGCAGGAGTATACTCATTGTCGGTCTCATAAGAGCCATGTTTGTCCACATAATCTATGGCTGTTGACTCAAGAGAGTCCAAAACATCACGATCGATATTGACATCATTATCGAGGAACATGATGGCTTTGTTCCAAAAATCTTTCTTAGTCTTGTGCGCATCAAGCCGATTAAGCCCCTTCGTGGTTTGTCCCACATACGCACGGCTCAGAACTCCATGATCTTCATCAAGAAGATAATACACACCGCGATCCGGCAAATCGGGAAGACTTTTCGCCTCACTCAACATATCCCGGGGCACCACAACCGTGACAAGCGACTCCCCATCCACACGACGAATTCGAATGCCATCAGGATTGTTGTCAATAATTTGTATGGTCATAGCAGTGAGAGCAATCATCACTTGCCGCCCTTTGCTAGTTCATTAATCATGCATGTTCTCACGAATGCCGAAAAGCTCATCCCGCGAAGAGATGCGGCCTCTTTAGCAGAATCTCGCAAATTAGCGGGGATACGCATAGTAACCGGCACCACATCACCGTTTACCAGATACGAACGTATCTCTGTTTCACCAGCATCATGCTCAATCAGATCGGAGTACGTCATTGCATTCTACACTTTCAAACTGCAATACAAATGCAATAATTCTACACCCGCTTGGGAACAGCGTAAGTTTGGGGATTGCTTCGAGTTCTTGAAGAGCAACACTCTTTCACGTGCCGGTTTGAATGGCGAGAATGGCACTGCTCGCAATGTTCATTACGGAGATATTCTTATTAAGTTCGGCGATTGCCTCGATGGCGAACGAAGCGATTTGCCGTTCATTACCGACGATACCGTGCTTCCCAAATTTGCTGGGTCGATACTTCGCGAAGGTGATGTCATTTTCGCTGACACGGCAGAGGACGAAGCGGCTGGCAAGTGCGTTGAACTGCGAAAATTACCCAAAGAGCCAACTATCTCGGGGTTACATACGATACCGGCGCGGCCTCGGTTCTTCTTTGGGACGGGCTACCTGGGGCACTACCTTAATTCCGATGCATATCACAGACAGCTTCTTCCTTTAATGCAGGGGATCAAGGTGATTTCCGTTTCAAAGGCCGCACTGCAAGATACACAAGTAAGATTTCCGGGCTTGTCGGAGCAAGCTGCCATAGGCGCAGCGTTGAGTGAGATTGACAACCTCATCACCCTTCATCAGCGTAAGCGTCTATCTATTCGTCAAAGGAGCCCCGTGTGGTCATAAACACAATCAACGAAGAAATGTCGTTCTGCGATTACTACTCGCAATGGGTCGACGTCTACAAGGAAGGTGCGATTCGGGAAGTGACAATGAAGAAATACAAGCTCACACAGGCGTGGCTGAGAAAACTTATCCCTGATCTCAAGCTTTCCGAGTTCGATCGTGTGAGCTATCAGAAACTCATCAACGGATACGCTGAGCATCACGAGCATCAGACAACAATGGATTTTCATCACCAACTGAAAGGAGCCATCCTCGATGCCGTTGATGAAGGTCTGATTCAGAGAGACCCAACAAGAAAAGCAATCATCAAAGGAAAACAGCCGAGACAGAAGAAGGTGAAATATCTTAACCAGTTCGAACTTCATGCTGTCCTTGCTGATTTGAAGCTTGATCCGATACCTAACTGGGACTGGTTGATACTGCTAGTGGCAAAAACCGGGTTACGTTTCTCCGAAGCATTGGGGCTTACTCCTGATGATTTCGATTTCGTTCACCAGACTTTGTCCGTCAATAAGACATGGAATTACAAGAATGGAGGTGGCTTTGTTCCAACAAAGAATGCTTCTTCGGTACGTAAAGTACAACTTGACTGGCAACTCATCATGCAGTTGTCTGTTCTGTTGAAGAGCTTACCCGGTGACAAGCCTATCTTCGTGGATGGCAAGGTATACAACTCAACCGCCAACGGTATTCTGGCCCGGCATTGCAAACAAGCCGGAGTACCTGTGATTTCAATACACGGATTGAGACACACCCATGCTTCACTCTTGCTATTTGCCGGCGTTTCAATTGCAAGCGTCTCTAAACGGCTTGGACACGCAAGCATGAACACAACGCAGGAAATATATCTGCATGTCATCCGCGAATTGGAAAACAAAGACGTTGACATCGTGATGAGAGCCTTATCCACCCTTATTTAGCAAACCACAGACGCTTACGCTGATGAAGGGTGATGAGGGAGTCGAGCTTAGCAAAGAAGTCACCAATTTGCTGTTGTTCGACGGTGCTTGGCATATACAAAAGCATGTCTTTGATCTTGCCAAAGTCAACACTTTCTACGGTTGTTCCAGTCTTGCCAAACTCAAGCAGCAATTCCTTGTTATGCGAAATAAAGAACTGAAGTAGCCATTCTCCACAGCACTCGCCTTGGGGCAGAATGACGCGAATATCCTGGTTAACAGTTGAAGGTTTGCGCAGTTCAGCCACCGGAAGGGTATGGCGAAGAATCCCGCTCCTCGTTACCATTACTAAAGATCCGGCAGGATAAAGAGTCAACTCTTTTGCGCCCTTCTCAGTTATCTGAGTCGTAGTTCTATCAAGATAATTAGATTTCACGTCCTGGGACGTAACCCACAGCACGTATCCATCTTCATAGTTATCGGGATCTGCCATTGGCGGAGTATGCCCGCCGCCAAACGTTGCTACTTCACTCAACTTACGCTGTTCCCAAGGGTCAGTAAAACCAGCGAAACGAATCGCGGGTACT
>ERZ779885.2471-NODE-2471-length-16916-cov-3.304549_pt1 | contig 16916 bp, 15 predicted proteins | sample MGYA00511554_ERZ779885 | MGnify/ENA primary metagenome ERZ779885 (study PRJEB29588, sample SAMEA2160998) | human gut metagenome | biome: human gut; feature: human-associated habitat; material: faeces | place: Denmark | collected 2008/2010 ... | reverse complement strand
CAGTGGCTTGCCGCTGGGTTAAGTCAGTGCTTAATTGCTGCAGTTCACAGAACCAAGTTATGAACCCCCATCGGTGCAATGATTTTGTTGCTGAACCAAATTTATTACAGCGCACACCGGATAGTGATCCGACAGGTATATTCCATTTTCTTCATCCGTCCACTTATACACTGTTTCACACTGCCAGTCTCCCTTTAAAACAATGTAATCTATACTGCATGGCGGATCATTTGGATCGTTTTTATAATATCCGTGAAACGTGATTCCTATATCCTTTGTCAAATTGTTAAATAATGAATCCCTGCTAATAATTTCCATCTCTGGTGCATTTGGTTCTGCATTAAAATCACCACACAAAATTACAGGAATATCCTTCCAGAAACGTTCCTGTTTTAGCTGATTCAAAATCTGAGTCAACCCTTTCTCTCTTGCCTGTGCACCAATATGATCAAGATGCGTATTAATAAATCGAAATACCTTACCGCTCTTAATATCTTCAAATACTGCCTCTGTTGCTGTGCGAGGACAACTACTCTGCTCTTCATAGCGTGATCCAGGCACATCTGGTGTCTGAGACAGCCACCAGGTTTCCATACTGATCAAATTAATTCTGTCCCTGTGATATGCAATGCTCATCTGCTCATCACGAAGATTTGCTCCGCGTCCGCAGCCAATCACATAATACTCATTCAGATTTTCCTTAAGCCACTTAGCAACATGCGGAAGCACCTCTTGAAATCCTATAATATCTGGTTTTTCCTGATTGATTTTTCTTAAAATCAGTTTCTTTCGGTTTGCAAATTCATTAAGTCCGTCCTGACCGTAATCACAGCGGATGTTGAATGTTACTACTTTCATATTTTTTCACCCCGGCAAATGTCTTATGTTTTTTGTAGAAAATTTACAATAATTCACAGTGAGTTTTGTCAACTGATGATGATATTGTATCACATATGCAATATAGAGACAAGGTGGAAAATATTTTGTAAAACGAAAAATTGCTACAAAACAATCTTCAATATGTTTTATGTACTGATTACATCGTATTTTTACATAATTCATCATATTTTCTCCAATTACTTATTCCATCATTTTCAATACGTAACCTTCGCTAGGACGGCCGAGGCGGATGAACTTTACGAGGCGATTCCCGTGTGGGAGCGGGCTTACGCAGTAACTAAGACAAAAAGGTGCGTAAAAGGCGCCGCGGGAACAAGGGGCGCCGACAAAGTCATCGCCGAGGACGCCCTTCTCAGAACTTACGGGTTGCACTCCTACCGCCCTTTGTAAAACTTCCGATGTGGCATTCTAGTATTCTGACATTCTCGTAAAACTTTCGGGGCACCAACATCACTTCACCACTTCCACCATATTTCCCTGGCTCCTGATCCACATATCAATGCCATCTCCAAACACCTCTGCGCTGATCAGATAGCCTTCTGGTCTCTTTGCGATAATCTGTGCTGTTGGCAGTCGATCTAGTACAGCCTCGACGCTGCTTCCCTTATAGATAAAGCGAATGCTGCGCAGCCGTCCGCCATACATAAACTGGATGCGCTTGCGAAACTCTCCTTCTTCGAAGCGGTCACGATATGGAATTTCAAATGTCTCTTCTAATACCTCAAAAGAACGGATTCTATCTATTCGATAAATTGTTGGAAAGCTGTCATCTTTATTTGTAAAATGAGATTCCTTGTCAATATCAGCTATAAAGGCTGGCATATAAAAATAAAATTCAGAAAACATAATGCCAACTGGCTTAATCTTTCTTTCCACAATCGCACCATTCTGCTTCTGATATGAAATCTTCATCATACGCTGTTCTTTGACTGCCATTCCCAAATCCCACAATTTTTCAACAAGGTGCTGTCTATGCTGTGGCTCTATATAATGAAACAGTTCATTTGAGATCAGTTCTTTGATTGCCTTTTGCTTTTCTCTCGGGACACCATTATTTATAAGCTTTCGAAGCATAGGCTCAAGCTCATCTTTCCTAAATGCACGACTTTCCAAAAGAATTTTGCAAACAGCCAGCACTTCACTGTCTGTAAAGGTCGGTGCTTCTTTTGTATGTAAAAGATAGCCATGCTCTTTACGGCTGTATACAAGCTCATAGGAATCTTTTCCATTTGCTGCCTGCTCATCAAAAAAGGCCCTCAGATCATCAAGATCACGCTGGATAGAACGCTCTGTGACATTCGCAGCTGCTGCCTCCTTTGCCTTGTTTATCACCTCACCTTTAAGTAATCTGGTGTAAAGCTGTAAAATACGCTTATATTTGAAATCAGAGTTTGCATTCTGCGCGCTCTTTCTGATTTTTGCGTTTTCATTGCTTTCTTTCATACTCTTTCTCATATCCCCATTCCTTTCTTTTCTTCTGCAAGCTTTTTACATCCTGCCAATAATTCTATCATAATTGCTCTATGTTTTCTATCTGATGGTCGTTTTGCAGTTAAAACATTCTTTAATGACTGGCAGCCATAAAACATATATGACAAATCTGCCGCCTTTGAGCAGTCAAATCCACGTAAATCCAAATACTTAAGACACTTACATCCATAAAACATATTTTCCATATGAAGTACTCTTTGTGTCTGAAAATGACTCACATCAAGTATTTCTACTTTTGCACAGTCTCTAAACATTCTTGCAAAACTCTCTGTATGTGATGTATCAAAATGACTTACATCAATACTTGTAAGGCTTTCACACCGACAAAACATATTACTCATATCTATCACATTTGCTGTATCAAAGCTGCTTACATTAAGCTTCGTTAACTTACTGCATCCGCAGAACAAATATGACATGTTAGTTACATTTTTTGTATCAAAGCCTAATAAATCAAGTGTCTGTAAACAATTGCAATTGTGAAACATTTCCCTCATGTCCTGCAGTGCTCCTGTCGAAAATGAGGATAGTTCGATATATCTTAACTGCTCGCAGCCTGCAAACATATTTCTCATATTGATAACATTTTTTGTATCAAAACATGATAAATCAATTGCGGGGAGACTTCTGCAGTTTTCAAACATCCCACGCATATATACTGCACTTTTAGTATCCCATCCGCTTAAAACTAGCTTTTCTAACTGAATACATTCTCCAAACATTGACGAAAAATCAATTACATGCTTGGTACAAAATGAACTCAAATCCAATTTTTTTAAACTGCTGCAATAATCAAACATGCTTTTCATATTGATTACATGTGATGTGTCAAAATAACTCACATCCAAAGTCTGAAACTTACTGCACCAATAAAACATTCCTTCCATATTAACTACATTTGATGTGTCTAGTCCTGATACATCCAATTTTTTCAGGCTATGGCATCCACAAAACATATAACTCATATCTGATACACTGCTTGAATCAATCCATTTATCTAAATTGATTTCACAGAGATTCTCATATCCCCAAAACAGTCCTCTGGCGTTTTGCAGCTTTATTTTGGTATCTGAAGCTATATATAATTCATACAACAGTTTAGAAGAAATGAAAACCTTCTTTGCCCATGCCAAAATGCTCCGATCATGTGCTGCAGACACATCCCACATTTCTCCCTGACATACTTCCAATGGCATTTTAGAACAAAATTGAATTCTAACAATTTGACTGCGAAGAATTGTGCTGCCAAGTACGCATGACTCTCCTGATTCGGATGGCGTATCCAACATCAAAACAGCTTCTTTTGTATGAACCATTTGCGTTCCTCCTATATATTCATGTGCAAATCATAGTTCCAATAATGTGTAGCTATTCATACCCATTCGCAAAACGCAATTTTTTGTGGCTATGAATAGTTACTATAACAATATTATAGCTGCGTTGAATGACAGTCACTGTCTATGGCACAATTTTTCTTTAATTTCAGCAATTATTTTTTTGCTTATGCCATAATAATATCTATAGCATACATTGTCAATCTCTATATATGTAATTTTCATTTTTGTTTTCTGCTATCCTAGGTTTATGATCTACTTACTATGAAAGGACTGATGCTATGAATATTGGAAAACGCATTACTTTTTTTCGCACCGCAAAAAATTATTCTGTAAATAAGCTTGCAACACTGTCTGGTATCTCGCAAAGCTATCTGCGCGATATTGAACTAGGGAATAAAAATCCTACAATCGAAATCTTATCCTATATCTGCGAAGCATTAAATATCTCACTGCGTGAATTTTTTGATGAGCAGACAAATGGACAATTTTGTGATGATCCACTTATTGCTAAAGTATACCGCCTGACGCCAAAACAACGCGAAGCTTTACTTGTCTTTCTCGACTCTATATTAGAATAAAATGTCAAAAACAGCCCTCTGCTGATATGTAATATCTTCCGCAGAGAGCTGTTTTATTAAAAAAACATTATTTTGAAATACTTTTGCAAAAAGTCTTAGATTTCCTCTTTTCCACCTGTCTTTGCGCGAATTACACAAAGTGCTCCTACTAAAATCACAATACAAATCGGAAGTGAAATAAGAGAAAGCTGTGCCATACCAACTGCCTGCAGCACACCAATGATAAAATATCCTACCATACATACAGCTGCCACGAGTGCAACATATGGAATCTGAGTTGCTACATGGTTGACATGCTCACAATGACCGCCTGCTGATGCCATAATCGTTGTATCAGAAATTGGAGAGCAATGATCACCGCACACAGCACCTGCCAGACAGGATGAGATTGAGATTGCCATCATCTGACCAGACGGAAATACACCGATTACAATAGGTATAAGTATACTGAAAGTTCCCCATGATGTTCCTGTTGCAAATGCAAGAAATGCCGCAACGAGGAAAATGATCATAGGCAAAAAGCCCTGCATTCCCTGTGCAGAATGCTCCACCAAATCTGCAACAAATACCTTCGCACCAAGAAGATTTGTCATACCTGACAATGTCCATGCCAAAGTAAGAATCATAATAGGTGCAATCATAGATTTAAATCCATCTGGAATACACTCTGTAAATTCCTGGAAAGTAAGAACATCTCTCATCATATAGTAAACAAATGTGAATGCCAATGTCACAGCACCGCCAAGTACAAGTCCAACAGACGCATCAGATCCTGCAAAGGCGTCTACAAATGATGTACCTTCAAAAAATCCACCTGTATAAATCATTGAAATAATACAGCTTGCAATCAAAACGGCTACTGGAAGAATCAGATCAAGCACATGAGAATTTTCCTTAATAACTTCTTCCTCATTGCCCTCATATGGCCTTCCTGGTGTAGTAAATAAATCACCTGCAATTGCATTCATCTCGTGGCGCTTCATTGGTCCAAAATCAACGCGAAGAAGTGTGATAGCAACTAGCATTACAAGTGTAAGAATCGCATATAGATTGTATGGGATTGTCTGAATAAACACGGCAAAACCATTGATTCCAGAATCAGATGGAACAGATGAAGTGACTGCTGCTGCCCAAGAGCTGATTGGTGCAATGATGCATACTGGTGCTGCTGTCGCATCAATAATATAGGACAGTTTTGCTCTTGATACCTTGTGGCGGTCTGTCACAGGACGCATAACACTTCCTACTGTCAGACAGTTGAAATAATCATCGACAAAAATCATTACACCAAGAATCATAACACTGATCTGTGCACCGATTCTTGTCTTAATACGCTTTGATGCCCACTTTCCAAATGCTGCTGAACCGCCTGCTTTATTTAACAGTGACACCAAAATTCCAAGCATAACAAGAAACACAATTATTCCGACATTCCATGCATCTGCAAGCTTATACACCATACCGCCCTCTTCATGAAAGAACATAGTGTTGACCATTGTTTCCAGATTTCCATTAGAATACAGCAATGCACCTGCAAGGATTCCTGCAAGAAGTGATGTATATACTTCTTTTGTAAAAAGTGCAAGACCAATTGCAATAACTGGCGGAAGCAGTGAAAAAATGGTAGCATATGCGATGCTTGTATATTCACCGTCTGTCTCTTTGCCTCCTGTTATTATTGTGACAACAAGTAATGCTGCAAATACTGCAAGCAGCACAAGCATTACCATTTGTTTTCTTTTAATTTTCACTTATAGTCCCCCTTCTTTAGACTTCTTAAAATAAATTCGTTACCATTATAACTGCTCATAAATGCGTTGTAAAGTTTTTTCTAAAAATTCTATATCAATTGGTTTTGCAATATGTGCATTCATACCAGCAGCAAAACACTGCTTTGCATCCTCTTTAAAAGCATTTGCTGTCATTGCAAGAATGGGAATTGTCTTTGCATCTGGTCGTGTGAGACTTCTAATCGCCTTTGTTGCTGTAAGTCCATCCATAACAGGCATCATTATATCCATCAAAATTGCATCATACGTTCCAAGCGGATTTTTTGTAAACTCATCAAGTGCCTGCTTTCCATCTGATACATTCGTTACAAGAGCACCTCTGTCAGTCAGAAGTGTTGTCGCAATCTCAGCATTTAGTTCATTATCCTCTGCCATCAATAGCTTCATACCCTCAATACTGCCAGTCGACTCTTTTTCCTGCAGCTTTTGTGGTGGTGGGGCTATCTCAAATGGAATTGTAACAACAAAGGTTGAGCCAACTCCCACTTCACTTGAAATTTCAATTGTTCCTTTCATCTGATTAATCAGTTCCTTTACAATTGCCATTCCAAGTCCTGTTCCCTGATAAATGCTTCTTGCATCATTTTTTTCCTGTACAAATGGTTCAAAAATATGAGACAAAAACTCCTTGCTCATACCCATACCGTTATCTGAAATAGTCCATCTGTACGTACAAATCCCATCCTTATCTCCCAGTGACTCTACAGATGTCATTATAGTTCCATTTTTCCTGTTATATTTGATACAGTTTCCGTAAATATTTAAAAAGATCTGGCGAATATGAAGAGGGCTTCCGTAAATATAAGGATAAACAAAATCTGTTTTTTTCTTCTCATACTCCCATTTAATTCCTTCACTCACTGCGCGTGATATAGTGATTGTTTCAATATCATTCATCAATTCCTGCAAACAAATCTGTTCATGCTTCAAAGCAATATTGCCTTCCTCAAGCTTACTCATCTGCAGTATATCGTTAATCAATGAGAGTAAATGGTCTGCTACAACTTTCATCTTTTCATGATTTTCCTTCACAAGCTCTTCATCATCAAAGTGCTCCTCATCAATCTTTAAAAGACCAATGATTCCATTAAGCGGTGTACGAATGTCATGACTCATGCGCGCCAAAAACTGTGTTTTTGTGCGGTTTGCCACGCGCATTTCATCAAAAGCCGCCTGCAATCTTGCGTGCTCCTGCTCATCGCGCTCATGCAGCTGGGTAGTATCCTGCAAGAGAACAATTGCATGGACAACATAAATCTCATTCCTTGTTTCTTCGTCAAACACAACTGTCTGAGTCATCAAAATGGTTTTTTGTATCCAGTAAACAATGCCATTATCTCCATAAATACAAAATTCAACTGACAAATATTTTTCGCCCGCATCAAAACGCTTTAACAGCTTTTCACAATCATCTGCCATACGATAGCTTCCAAGAGTTTCCTGCGTGACTATTCTTTTATACTCACTGCAATAATCCCTATATGAACCAGGAATCGGATAATCAAAAAGCATATCCAGACTTTCTTTTTTTCTTTTACCTAAAAGGATGATTCTTTCCAAAATATCATTTGTGAGATTTACCGTATAAATGACATCAGCTTGTTCGAGAAGTGCATCTACGTAGCTGTCGTTCTCCAAAATAGACTGCTTTAGCTGTTCATAATAAATTGTCAGCTGTTCCTTTGCATCTGCATGGCTTCCTGCACCCTGACGAATAGTTTCAAATGCCAAGAGAAAATGATGAAGCATTCCAGTTTTTTCCCAGTCTACTGGAATGAATGTCAGGCGGCTGTAACTCTCTTGCTCATTTACATCATACTTAAGCTCCATAACGTCCTCTTTTGTGCGCATCTTTTCACACAAATAAGAAATCTTAAGGCATTGACGGAAACGATCTTTATCCTGTTTTCCTATCTTCTCTTTAACAATCTGCTCTGCAGCACCAGAATAGCTTCCATCCGGTGCCAGAAAAAAATTGTTGTTTGCACGAATTGTACGATATGTATCTAGCTTTACATCACAGTACAGACAATACGTGAAAGTTTTTCCATGCATATTCAATAGCTTCAACAGCTTGTAATCCAATTGTCTTTGCGCTGCTGCCTCCTCACGTTTTACATGATTCTTATTTATATACATATTTTTATCTGCGTAATTAAACAGTTCCTGCATTGTACTTCCAGGAAACTCGCTTGCAAGTGCAAAGCCCACTGCATAGCTTAATGGAGTATCTGGATATGACTTAGATTCTTCTGCCATCTGTTCTCTTACTGATGCAAGGCAGGCTTTCATCTCTTCCTTACCCATTCCGTGAGTAACAGCAATAAATTCATCTCCTCCTGCTCTCCCCACAAACTGTTCTGCCGGCATGGATGCGCGTAAACAGACGGCGAAGCGGCGAATATATTCATCACCTGCCTCATGCCCCATACTATTATTGATTATGCGAAGATTATTCAAATCAAAGCTGCACACACCTATATCCTCTGGTGCGGCATCTGGCTGACTTAACAATTCATCACATTTATTTCTATTAGGAAGCCCTGTCGCACCATCAATATATACTTTTTTCTGCAAAACACGATTCATCGCCGCATATCGCACAGCTTTAATAAATTCATATCCTATCAGAAGTATCAACACAACAATATCTGCTGTTATATATTTTTCAAGTACTGATAATGATGATGCCTTTCGCTGAGAATACACCTCTGCCAGTCCTGTTGCCTCATCACAAATTTCAAAAAAATGTTCACTCTTTGAAAGAATCTGTGTTTTATCAGCTCCATACGCACGCACCTGCATAATTTCCTGTTCTAACATTAAAAAGTATTCATTCAGTTCTTCCATCTTTGTCTGAAAATCACTATCCTCCAGACGAACCAAGTTCAGCTCTTTGTTTCCATTCATCAATCCATCGATAAATGACTCAATCTCCTGAATCATATCATCTTCCTGTTTTCCAGAAATTTCAAGCTTTACGATACGCTGCGTTTTACCACGAACAAGACCTGCATAGTTAACTATACGAGCCGTTCCCTGGATACTAGATACAATCATCATCATCGCAATAATTAATACAACTAAAATAACCGTAAGTATACCAATGCTTATTTGAACAATACCAGCTGATTTTTTCTTTGTACTGCTGTAAGCCATTATCAACTCTCCTTTATTTCTTCCCTATTGTTTCAAACGTAATTTATCACCTATCAGTAAATTTATTTTTCAGTGCCTGAACAAGTTCTTTAATTACGATTGGCTTTGACAAAAAGCCATCCATGCCTGATTCAAGTGCTTTTTTTCGATCTTCATCGAATGCATTGGCTGTCATTGCCAATATTGAAATATTTGCTAATGCAGGATCCTTCAGCTTTCGAATACATTTCGTAGCCTCATACCCATTCATAACAGGCATCTGCACATCCATCAGCACCAAATCGTAAGTGCCTGGCTTTGAAGTACTTACCTTCTCTAGCGCCTCAGCTCCATTTTCTGCTGTGTCAACAATAAAACCATACTCGGTAAGAATCTCCGTGGCTATCTCACTATTTAATTCATTATCTTCGACAAGCAATACCCTTTTCCCGGAAAAATCATATTCCTGATAAGTCGTCCGCTCTGTCCTCCGTCTGTCCTCTTTTGCAGTCTTTAATGGAACCGTCACGACAAACGCGGAGCCTTTTCCTTTCTCACTGTACACATCAATCTTACCGCCCATAAAATCAATAATATTTTTGGAAATGGTAAGTCCTAATCCGGTTCCACCGCTTAACGTCGTATTTCTGTCATCTTCCTGTGCAAATGCATCAAAAATGTGCGGCAGAAAATTCTGTTCCATACCGATTCCATTATCCCGGATCTCGAAACGGAAGATCGTTTCCTGTTCTCCTCTGGTAAAAAGCTCTATAATAAAAAATACGCTTCCCTCCGGCTGTGTATATTTTACAGCGTTTTCTAAAATCGCTGACAGCGCCTCATTTAATTTTTCACGGTCAAACAGATATTGATCCGCAAATGAACCACGTCTCTGTACAGAAAAAGAAATCTTCTTCTCCTGCGCCTTATCTGAAAACTCTTTCTCGATATGTGTGAGGAATGCTTCAAAATCCGTACTTTCCTCATGGAATGCAACACGGCCGCTCTCTAAGAGCGAAAGGTTTAAAATATCATCCATACAGGAACGCAGAAACTGTGCCGACATCTCAATCTTGTCAAAATTTTCCAGAACCTTTTTTTCATCGCCAAGATTTGCCCTGCTCAGATAGGAAAGTCCGATAATTGAATTAAGGGGCGTACGGATTTCATGGCTCATGCGCTCTAAAAATTCACTCTTGGAACGATCCGCACGCTTTGCCGCCAGCATTGCATCATAAATCTCTCTCTGGCGATTCTGTTCTTCTTCATAATTATCCGTAACATCTCTGCGCACAAAAACAAGGGTCATTTTTGTCTTGTCATAATAGTGGATATTCATTGATTTCCGACGGTATTCCCCGCCGCACAACAAACGGTAATTGATGACCAGATGTTCTTTTTTCTGTAAATTTTCCTGCAGATGCTCCAGCCTAAACTCTCTTCCGCACCTCTCTCTGTCTTCCGGATGTACATACTCTGGAATTGCCATATCATTGACTTTCTGATAATCTCCATCTATTGGCGGCATAACATCCGCATCCTCATTGGTAACGATGGTATGCACCATCCCGTCTGCCAGATCTACATATGAAATAAAATCAATTTCTTCTTTTATAACGCTCTCCAAAATTGCCCGCTGTTTTTCCATAGTAATCCCCATTCTGTGCTACTCTGATTTTATGAAACCTGTTTTTTATTATAACAGTTTTATTTCCTGTTTTAAATAGAAAACCAAAATAAACTGTATCTAAAGTCCTATTTTTGTTACTATTCGTAATCTTCCAGAAAACTGTGAAGTCCCATACCTGTATGATATGCAATCACAGTATTTAAATTTACATTTTCCACACTTTTAAAGATATTTGCCGCAATTCCGGGATTTATGTTTTCAAATTCCTCCAGCAGACGTTTTACTTCTTCCTGCTGGTCTGAAAAGTCCTCTTTCGTTCCTGTTACCATTCCAAACTCCATATTCCATTCTTTCAGATCCTGCTTATGCACCAGATAAAACGGGCGGATAACCTCTATGCCGCCAAAGTCACGCTCCTTTTCTTTTGGCATCAGAGTACTGATTTCTCCCCTATACAGTACGCCCGTAAGTATCATTTCTATCACATCCTCATAGCAGTCTGCCACCGCTAACTTATTACAGCCGGAGTTTTTTACGTCATCCACAGAGTGGAGTTTTTGCACCGGAATACCAGTCTCTTCTGCAATCCGGATAAATTTTCCGTTATTCTCCTCTTCGAATGAAAAAAAATCCACCTCGAAATCAATCTTTCTGTGGCGTTTTATCTCCTGAAAACATTTTGCAAGGATCAGTCCATTCCCGCCCTGTGCAATACAGACTGCAACATGATCGCCGTCTTCCACTAACCGGTAGGTGTTGATTGCTCTTGCAAAACGTGAAAATATTGTCTTATGATATTTTTTGCGAAGACTAAACTCCGCTTCTTCTTTTCTTGTATCTCCCATGGAAACTCCATTCTTGTTTTTTTGCTGAAAATTCACTCTATAATAAATTGTACACGTTCAAACACACTGTCATCAGGAACAATAAACAATCGAATGCGCGTTCCCCAGACATTCCGGTGCCAAGAATCAGTATAATTTCTCCGCAGAGGGAAGTCAATTTCTAATATCAAAAAAAGAACTTCCCGGTCTGAAAAATTTTCATGACCGTTCCGTTCTTTTTCCGTTGTGCTAATAGCAAAAATAATGCCCACCAATTTTGACCTCCACATGTTCCGTCAGCGGAAATGTGGAAAAATACATTGTATCATCTCTTAATATTCTGGTTTTTCCGTCCAGCACCTGCTGGATGGAGTCATATTCCTTCTGTGTCGGTTTTGCCCTGTCCCTGTTTTTAAAAGAACAGAACTGTACCGGATTTTTCTGGCTTAAAACCTCATAAAGTGTATCCGGATACACATCACTTCTCATACGGTTAAACACAACCTCCACAACCGCCTGCTGTCCTTTCACCGGTTCTCCCTGTGATTCTAACCAGACGATCCTTGCAAGCAGCTCTGTTTCATCCGGCGATAAAGTGATATGCCAGCGGTTTTCCGGTGCAGCCGGTGCAGCCTGCGTTTCCTGCACGATTTGTGCAGTCTGCTCTGCCGGAGTTTCCTGCACCGCCTGTGCAGCCTCCTCCATCTGTGTTTCTTTTGTGGTTCTTATTTTTTCCTGCATCAGATCATCATCATATGCAGATGTTACTATCATACTTTCTTTTTTTTCGATTCCTGTTTTTTCATCTGATTCTGGCGTAAATGAATGTGCAAAACGTATTGATCCTGCTGCAAGTCCCTCCATTGCCGGAACTTCTTTGATCTTTACGTCTTCTTTCATGTTGGATGCTGCAGTCAGACTGACGATAAAACTAAACAGCACTGCCGCGCCCAATATTCTCTTTCTCATTTTGCTCCTTTCCTCAAGAATGATACATATATGTCAACATGACGAATGCCGTCATTTGATACAGGCACATATCATACTTAGGTTATATCCAAAAGTCAAATTTTTTATACATGTTTTCCCGAAAAAAAATTTGCTTATTTTTACTCAATTTTTTGATATGTGTCCTGTTTTTTATCAGCCATTCATCCATCCGAAATTATGTTCGAATAAGGTAGAACTGACCAGGTAAACAAAAAAACACCCGTTTTTTCGGATGTTTTTTGAAATAATTGCCAAATTTATTACTACGTTTTTCGGATGTTTTTTATAAAAAACAATCTTTTTATCTTCGATAAGCACATTCTTTATTGCTGCAGGATGCACAGATTCCGGTACTTTTGTCACCACATTTTTCTGTTTCAGCAGCATTCCATTTTACTCCTGCACCGGAACTTTCCCCGGATTTTTCCCGGAAATTCCGCTTAGATTCCACTTTCAGACTTCCACCGGAAAGTTCCGCTAAAAACATCACGCTTTTTTTGGGTTCCATGCAGTATGCCTGATTGCAGGTAATCCGATTCTGTCCCATCTCTGCTAAAAGCTGTGCCATTTTTTCAAAAGGAAGCCCCTCCTCCGAGCCAAAAAAATGATAAGATTCAAGGCGCTGTTTCAAATGTGCCTCTGCCCACCTCTGAAACATGTCATATCCTTTCCGCAAAAGCTCCCAGCAGATCGTCTCAACTGCATATGCTTCTCTTAAACGCTCTGTGCTGCTATAACGGTTCTCGAGCTCATCTACCCTGCTCCCCAGCGTAAATATCCCGATTGCATAATTTTCTTCTCTGCACAGATTCAGGATCTGTTCACACTGACGCCTCGTCATGCAGTAAAATCCTTCCTCCCCGGCAAGGCATTCGCGCAGTTCCCCTGCAACTTCCTTTAGCATTTCCATATCTTTTTGCTCATAATGGTAATGCTTTAAAATTTCCACAAGGAAATCGTGTGTCAGTTCGTTTTTTAAATTAGTATGAATAAATTTCTCTTCTGTCACTTATTTTTCCGTCTCTGCTTTCTTTTTTAAAAACTGCATGATAATATCATAATTTTCCGCTTCGTGGGGAAATGTGCAGTGCATGCAGGATTTGATGACTCTGCCCTTACTGTTAATATATTCCGGATTGCCCGGACAGTGTTCTCTCTCATACAGCGGACAAAAACAGAACAGGCAGTTCATCTCATCATTTTCCACCTCATGACACGGATAATATTTACATGCCCTGTTTTCAAAATAACGATAGGAATTTTCCAAGGTCAATGCTCCTTTACGATCACAATGGTAAGATAACCGGAGGTATCATCTAACTTTTCCACCTCTGTGGTTATTTTTTCATTCATCATACCACAGTTTTCTACCGAATACACTTCCAGTCTGCTATCTTTTTGCTGTTTTTGCAGCATCTGCTTTAATTCTCCTAATTTCTTCCCGGACTTCATATAAATTCTGGTTCCGGAAAATTCTGCTGTTTTTCCTATCTCATAGGATGCCGGTATCACATGGATCTCTTCTTTATTGTCCGCTAACGATATTCCAAGTGTCCCCGCCGCCGCACAAAAAGACGGGACTCCGTTTACGATATGTGCCTCATAGCCGCCTTTTACCATACGTTTATGGATATACTGGTAAGTGGAGTAAACCGTCGGATCTCCGATCGTCAAAAAAGCCACCTGTCTGCCGTTATCTAACAATTTTTTTATCTCAAGACAGATCTGCTCATGCGCCGCAGTAAGTCTGCTCTCATCCTTTGTCATCGGAAAGGGCATACATATCAATTCTTTTTCTGCAATTTTCCCACATGCCTCTTTCATGATTCCGTAGGCGATGCAGTCCTCTTTGCTTTTTGCCGGGAGTATCACGGTATCGCACTCTCCAACGATCCGTACCGCTTTTAATGTGACCAGCTCCGGGTCACCAGGTCCGACGCCGATTCCGTAGAGGATCCCTGTTTTTTCTGTATTTTTCACGGTTGTATTCCCCTTTTTTTACTTAAATTCTGTTCCTGTGTTTTCACTTCATATTTTTTGTATTTCACAACAATTTATTTATCCTGCTGCATTAAAATGCTTCCTTAGCTATTTACTTCTGACCTGTCCGCATAATTTTTTGCTTTTTTTACAAAATTTTCCGCAAATTGCGGCGCAGATGGATAATAAAGATGCGGAAATCCCACAAAGCATGAATTTTTATCAAAAACACAGTCATATTTTTTCCCACTTACCGGTTTTAATGCCACACAGTCATCACCGTTTGCGGTACTGTCGAAATAATGAAATTCATGCCCTTTTATGCTGCCATTTTCCGGCAGAAAGTTTGATTCTTTTTCCGTAAGTTCGATGTACCCGAAACGAACCAGTTTCCCTGTGTAAAAGCAGTCTCCCGGCACAACGCCTGCCATCTCATAAACATGATGCTCTGTATCTTCCATCGTCTGATGCAGATACATAAATCCGCCACACTCAGCAACGATCGGCATCGCGAGTTCCGCCTTTTCCCTGATATCCGCAAGCATCGTCTTATTTTCAGATAATTCTTTCGCATAGAGTTCAGGGTACCCTCCCGGAAGCAATAGACCGTCCGCTTCTTTTGGCACACTTCCATCATGAAGCGGTGAAAAAAATACAATCTCTGCGCCGGCTTTTTCAAGTGCCTTTAAGTTGTCCTCATAATAAAAACAGAACGCTTCATCGCGTGCCACGGCAATCACGGGTCTTTTTCCGCTTTTTTGCAAATGTACTTTCTGCTTACCGTAACTGTCTTTTTCTAATGTGCTGCCTTCCGGCAGTTCTGATGCCCCCTCCGCGATTGCAAAAAGCCTGTCTATATCAACGCTCTTTTCTAACATATCCGCCGTTTTATCCAGCAGTTCTGCCATCTTTTCTACTTCTTCCGGGCGTTTAAGTCCCAAATGTCTGCTCTCTAAAAGAATCTCCTTCTGGTTTGGAAAATATCCAAGAACTTCTACTGGAAAACTCTTCTCGATCTCCGGCCGTATCGTCTCAAAAAATGCGCCGGAGGTGCGGTTTAAAATAATTCCACGGATCAGATGAATCGTATCATAGGAAAGAAAACCGGCGATCAGCGGAAGAATGCTCCTCCCCATTCCGTGCGCATCGATGACTAAAATGACCGGCGTGTCTGTCACCGTCGCAAGATCATAGGCAGATCCTTCTTTCCGGATCCCGCCTAACCCGTCATACAGTCCCATTACGCCTTCCATCACAGAGATATCTGCATTTACTGCAGACTCCATAAACAGTTCTGCCGTCATTTTCTCCCCGGTAAAAAACGTATCCAGATTTTTCGATGGTATTCCAAGTACCGTGCGGTGAAACATCGGATCGATATAATCCGGTCCACACTTAAATGCCTGTACTTTTTTCCCCTGTCTTTTTAATATTTCAAGCAGTGCACAGGTGATCGTAGTCTTTCCGCTTCCACTTCCTGTCGCGCCAATCAGTATTCTTGGTGTCCTCATGACTCCGTCCCTCCTGCAAAATAAAACGACAGGATAAACACCGGATTTTCCGCCTGCATCAGATGATAACGTCCCGCCTTTTTCGCACGGCTGACTGACATCTGGATGATTTCTTCCTGTTCCACCGGAAACTCATTTAACATAGAAGAAACAGCCCCAACCGTCTCTAACGTAATTGCCGTCACTACCACACGCATACGCGGATTTTTCCGGTATAAATCCGTTAATATCTCCTTTAAACTGCCATTGCTTCCACCGATAAATGCATGAGTTGGAACCGGAAGCCCTGTAAGTGCCCCGGGTGCCTCCCCACAGATCGCTTTTACATTGGCAAGTCCATACTTTGTGCAGTTCTTTTCGATCAGTGCGACAGCCTCCTGTTTTCGCTCAATGGCATAGACGGTAAGATTGTCTGTCAGCCTTGCCATCTCGACCGCGATTGAGCCTGTCCCGCTTCCGATATCATAAACCACCGCGTCGGGTGTCAGGTGCATTTTACAGATTGCCGCCTCCCGGACTTCCTCCTTTGTCATCGGCACCTTATCCCGGCAAAATGCGTCATCCGGCAGACCATGCGTCAGGAATTTTGGATCAGAATTCTTTTTTTCTCCCGAAATCCCCTGATTCTGGATCAGACAGGTATAAAGTCCCTCGTCGGTAAGCTGCATACATTCTTCCGGGGACAATGTTTTTATCTGTTCCGCCGGATAGGACAGCGCATATCCGACCGTCACAGTCGTCTCTTTT
>ERZ779885.2467-NODE-2467-length-16931-cov-4.989749_pt1 | contig 16931 bp, 17 predicted proteins | sample MGYA00511554_ERZ779885 | MGnify/ENA primary metagenome ERZ779885 (study PRJEB29588, sample SAMEA2160998) | human gut metagenome | biome: human gut; feature: human-associated habitat; material: faeces | place: Denmark | collected 2008/2010 ... | reverse complement strand
GGCTGTTATGTCGAGATTCGCGCAGCCCGCCAGTCCTCCTCCTGCCCGGCGATTCCGCCCCGCTGGAGCGGGCAACGGAGCAAATAAGAGCTTTTTGCTTTGTGTTTTCCCAGCACATGATGTCAGGCCCCCTTGCGGGCATCCAAAACACGGATGCCCGCAAGGGGGCCTGTTTTTGTTTCGAGCCTCAGCGGGCGAGGGGGCGTCGTCCATCATTCCACCGCCCTCCCGCGGCGAGAAAGACGGCGCAGGAGAGAAGGAGAGCCGCCGCAGCGGCCGGGGAGGCGGCAAGAGCGGGAGCGGCCTGTGACGTGGTGTTTGAAAACACGGGCTGGGCGGCGACATCCGGCGGAAGAAGGGTGCAGAGAGGCAGAGAGACAAGGGCTGCCAGCGCGGCGTGCGCAAGGCGGGCCAGAGAAAACTTCCAGAGAGGCAGGCGCGGTGTTCCGGGTAGGGAAAGAATTTGCAGCTGTACGCACAAACCGCCCCAGCCGAGAGCGGCGGCAAGAGCCCAGGGCGGCGCTCCGGCTGCGGAAAGATCGCGGCAGCCGCCCGTTACTTCAAGTACGGCGGAAAGACAGGAGAAAAACATCTCCGGAGGGAGCAGAAGCGAAAGAAAGGCAAGTACGACGGAAAAAAGTACCACGAAGCAGCACATGACGACAAGGGAACGGCAGGCATCTGAAACGGAGGCGACAAGGGCTTCGCCTGCACCTGTTCGTGCGGCTTGCGAAGCTGTCCGGCGTGGGAGGCGCACGGATCCACGGCCGCGCAGGAGAAGGCCGAGCAGGAGACTGGCTGTCAGGCTGGAGGCAAGGAGGATCCCTCCTGACCGCGCGCTGTGAAGAAAACGCGCTCCGACCGCGCTGAGTACGAAGGCGGGACCCGCGTTGACGCAGAAAAGCGTCAGGCGTCCGGCCTCTTCTTCCGTGACGTCGCCTGTGCGCAGCAGTGATGCGGCGCCGCGCGCCCCGACAGGATAGCCGCCGATCATCCCCATTAAGATAACAGGGGCACAGCAGCCCGGCAGCCGGAACAGCAGACGTGTTGGTTTTTCCAGGATACGGCCCAGCAGGGACGACGCTCCGGAGCGCACAAGAAAAACGCTGAGCACAAGAAACGGAAACAAAGACGGAACCAGTACCGAAAGACAGACGTCCAGTCCGGCGGCTGCGCCCTGCGAGGCTGTTTCCGGATACAGGGAAAGTCCCAGTCCGGCGGTAAGTGACAACGCAAGCAGCGCGAGGCAGCGCAGAAGCTCCTTTTTCCGTTTCATCGGCAACGCCCCTTTCTGGATCAAACAAACCTTCCCATGATTCCCTTCGCATGCCTGAGAGCGCGAGGGCCGGAGAACGACAGGCGGCGGGTTTGGGGAGGCCATATGCCTTTTTCATCGTATGCGAAGGGATTTTCATACATGACTGGCCGGATGCATATGGATTGGACAGCGGCCCGCCTGCAGACGGGCGCAAAGGGGGCGGATGCGCTTTGGAGGAACAGAGTGCAGGACAGAAAGGCGGTCTGACGCTGCTGCACCGTGCGGTGGGAGGCTGTCACATTGAGCTTCTCGGCAATCGGGAGGCTGTGGTGGAAGGGTGCCAGGGAATTCTGGAGTACGACGACGATGTGGTACGGGTACGCGCCGGAAAGCTGGTGGTCCGGTTTACCGGCCGGAATCTGAAAATTCGCTGTATGACGGCGGACTCACTTGTGGTGGACGGTTTTCTGCGCGGGATGGAATTCATGGTATGAGGAGGCGTTGATATGCTGGTGCAGCTGACGCGATGGTTCTGGGGATCGGCGCGTTTTCGGGTAGAGGGCTCCGCAGAGCGTTTTTTCAATCACTGTGCGCGCCGGGGGATCACCCTGTGGGGGATGCAGGCGGGAGAATCGCCCGGAGCCTGGGTACGTGCCGGGCAATATCCGGAGCTCCTGGCCTGTGCGCACAGCGCCCGCTGCCGGCTGCGCGTAGAGGAGAAACGTGGACTGCCGTTTCGTACCTGGTGGCTTCGCCGGAGAAAGGGTCTGGTGTTTGGAGCGTTTCTCGGCGTGTTGATTTTGTCCGTGCTTTCGCAGCAGATTTGGTGCGTGCAGGCCGAGGGTCTTGAAACGATTACACGCCGGGAGCTCGACGCTGCCTGCCGTGAAATCGGTCTGGTGCCCGGCGCATGGAAAAGCGAGGTGGATCCCCTGCAGGCTGAACGCCAGCTCATGCTGCGGTTCCCGAATGTTTCATGGCTGACGGTGAATACGCAGGGGTGCGCGGCGTACATCAAGCTGGCGGAAGGAGTCGAGAAGCCCGACATGGAGACGTGGAAAAAACCGGGCAACGTGAAGGCGGATGTTTCGGGTCAGATTCTGCGGATCGAGGTGTTCGCCGGGGAAGCCCAGGTGAACGAGGGGGACGCCGTGACCGCCGGTCAGCTGCTGATCAGCGGGGTGGTGGAGGATACGTTCGGCAATGTGACGCTCCGGCATGCCTCGGGGCGTATTTTTGCTTCAACCGTTCGGGAGTTTACCGCGGAAGTTCCCATGACGGAAACGGTACAGGTTGCGACGGGGCAAACGCTCACCAGGCGGTGTGCGGAGCTGTTCGGGCTGCGTCTCCCTCTTACGCTGTCTTCGGAGCCGGGAGAGGGATGGGAGAAGCAGGCGGTGCGTACGGTCCTCAGCGCTAATGGAATAGAGCTGCCGGTGGCCTGGCTTGAGGAAACGTGGACTGAGACGATCGGGGAAGAACGTCTTCTCTCGCCCGAGGAAGCCCTTGCCGTTGCGCGCGCGCAGGCGGAGGAACAGAAAAGCAGGCTGAAAAGCCTTGTTATCCTCAGCGAGGAGGAGACAGTAACCGAGGAGAACGGCGTCCTGTATTACACGCTTCGAGCGGAATGTGAAGAAGATATTGCCGTGGAAACGGAGATCCTTGTAAATTCACCAAATTGATCCCATGGAATTCATCACATTTTTAGGGGGAAAGCAGATGACGAACCGGAAAAAATGTGATATAATCAATACGATCAAATTGAATAATAATTTATTAAATTTATGTGAACACTATACAATAATTGCAAAACTCCTTCTGCCATAATTTTTGAGGACAGAGCAGGGCAGGTTTTGGAACTATTGTCAGAGATCATTTGGGAGCGATGGAATGTTTGAGCAAAGGATCAATATTGAACGGATGGAGCAGGCTGCTGCGCTGTTCGGGAGCATGGATGAAAACGTCCGGCTTTTGAGCGCGGAGTTCCATGTTTCCATTGTGGCGAGGGACGCTGAAATCAAGGTGTCCGGTGAGCCGGAAGATGTGGCTCTGGCCGTGCGTGCTATCGAGAGTCTGCTTGGCCTCATTAACCGGGGCGAGGGGCTGACGGAGCAAAATGTTCGCTACTGCATTTCTCTGGTGCGAGAGGGCGGCGAGGAGAAAATTACGGCTCTTGCCGGCGACTGCATCTGCATCACCAGCAAGGGAAAGCCGGTCAAGCCCAAAACACTCGGACAAAAGCGCTATTGCGGAGCCATCCGGGATCATACCATTACCATCGGCGTCGGACCGGCCGGAACGGGAAAAACGTATCTGGCGGTTGCGATGGCCGTAACGGCTTTCCGCGCGCAGGAAGTGAACCGCATTATCCTGACGCGTCCCGCGGTGGAGGCGGGAGAGAAGCTTGGTTTCCTGCCGGGCGATCTGCAGCAGAAGGTGGATCCGTATCTCCGGCCGCTGTATGACGCTCTGTTTGATATGCTGGGGCCGGAAACGTATCAGAAATACGTGGAGCGCGGCAGCATTGAGGTTGCGCCTTTGGCGTATATGCGCGGCCGCACGCTGGACGACAGCTTTATCATTCTTGACGAGGCGCAGAACACCACGCAGGAGCAGATGAAAATGTTCCTGACGCGCCTTGGATTTGGTTCCAAGATGGTGATCACGGGAGACATCACGCAGATCGATCTGCCGGATGGCAGAAAGTCGGGCCTCAAGGAGGTCATGCGCATTCTGCGTGACATCGACGACATTGCCCAGGTCCGGTTTGACGGACGGGATGTTGTGCGCCACAAGCTGGTGCAGGATATCATCAAAGCATACGAGAAGGCGGAGGAACGGCACTGAGCCGCCGTGCTTTTTGATGTGAGCATTGCTTCCTTCAGACAGAACCGTATGGTTTTGCCCTGATATAATATTATACCCTGAGCCGGTGTACGCAGGCGGCGGATATTTTTGCGGGGCCGGCAGGGATACTGTAAACGGAGGACGCCGAAAATGGAAAAAATCAGAGTAGTCATTGACAACAAGCAGAAAAATGTTAAGATTCCCACCGGTCTGCGCATGCTGGTTCGCCGCTGCTGCAATGCTGTATTGCGGATGGAGAACTTTTCCGGCCCGGCAGAAATCAGCGTGACATTCGTCAACAACGAGCAGATTCATGAGCTTAACCGCCAGTATCGCGACAAGGACATGCCTACCGACGTACTGTCCTTCCCCATGGGAGAGAACGGGGAGTACGACGTCAATCATGACACCGGCGCGAAGATTCTGGGCGATATTGTGATTTCGATGGAGAAAGCTGTGGAGCAGGCGGAGCGCTACGGGCATTCCCTGGAAAGAGAAGTCGGGTATCTGACCGCTCATTCCATGCTGCACCTGCTTGGCTACGATCATGAAAAATCCGGTCTGGATCGTGTTCGTATGCGCGAAAAAGAGGAGCAGGTTATGTCTCAGCTCGGCCTGCCCAGCACGAGCAGCTATGTCCTTGGTGACGAATGAATTTTCCGTTTCATAAAAGCGTTCTGTGTGCGATACACGGGATTGCACACTGCCTCAAGCGGGAGCGGAATATGCGGGTTCATACGGTGGCAGCGCTGTATGTTCTGTTCTTTTCGGTCTTTTTTCGCTTTACCCCCGCGGAATACGGCGTGCTGATTCTGACCATTGGCTCCGTGCTGTCCGCAGAGCTGTTCAATACAGCGGCGGAGGATCTCTGCGACTTTGTGTCGCCGGGCTTTGCGGAACGCATTGGTTCGGTGAAGGATTTGGCTGCAGGGGCCGTCCTTGTCTGCGCTCTGGCAGCCCTTGGTGTGGGGGCGGCGCTGTTCTGGCGGCCGGAACAAATCGCGGAGTTGGGAGCCTGGCTTCTCGGACAGCCGTGGCGTCTGCCGATCCTTTTGCTTTCTCTGATCCCGGCGATCGGTTTCATCGTCCTGCCGGGGCGGGGAGGAAAGGACGGAAAGCGTCCGCTGCGGCCGCGTTAACAATGAGAAAACCAACAAGAGAAAGGAATTGACAATTTGCCGCAGGATTTTACCTTTACACAACCCAACAGAGAGGGACGCTGTGCGTTTCTGGCGATCGTCGGCCGTCCGAACGTGGGGAAGTCCTCTCTGCTCAATAAAATGCTCGGTCAGAAGGTAGCGATCGTGAGCAGCAAGCCCCAGACGACGCGCACGCGCATTATGGGCGTGCTCACCGAGGGGGAGGATCAGCTTGTTTTTCTCGATACTCCCGGCCTGCACAAGCCGCGCAGCCGTCTTGACGAGTATATGGCGCGCTCCGTGACGGAGTCGGTCGCCGGTGTTGACGCGTGCCTGCTGGTAACGGAGGCGGGCGCTTCCGTTTCGCACGCGGATCGGGAGCTGCTCGAGCGCTGCCGGGCACAGCAGCTTCCTGCCGTGCTGGCCATCAATAAAATTGATCTTCTTCAGGATAAGAGCGCTCTCATGGCACAGATTGCCGAGTGGAACGCCCTGTATCCGTTTGAGGCCGTAGTGCCTGTGTCGGCGCAGGACGGAAGCGGGATCCGCAGCGACCTGCTTCCCGAGCTGAAAAAGCTCTGTCAGCCGGGCGGCCATTTCTTTGACGAGGATACGCTCACCGATCAGCCGGAGCGTGTTCTGGCGGGCGAAATGGTGCGGGAAAAGCTCCTGCGCCTGCTGGACAAGGAAATTCCCCACGGTGCGGCGGTTGCTGTGGAAAGAATGCGGGAGCGCGACGACGGCAGCGGCATCACGGATGTGGAGGCAACCATTTATTGTGAGAAGGACAACCATAAAGCGATCATCATTGGCAAGGGCGGTTCGATGCTGAAAAAAATCGGAAGCTATGCCCGCGCGGACATGGAGCGCTTTTTCGGCTGCCGCATCAACCTGAAGCTATGGGTCAAGGTCAAGGAGGACTGGAGAAACCGCGAGGCGATCCTCAGAAGCCTTGGCTATGACAAAACAGATTTTGATCTCTGATTTCGGACGCCGGAAAGACGTCTGAAGCGAGACAGAAATTCCCTGACATACCTTTTGCCGGAACGCAAATACTGAAAGCAGTACCGTACCATTCACAGCCCGCGCTTCGGGCGCGCATCTGCACACGGATTCGCGGCGCGGTATTGCCTGAAAGAAAGGGGACGCTGCGGCGCCGCCTGTTGTTTTGACGTTTCACCGGCGAAGGGGGATGTGTGGGAAATGGACGAAAATACGGCCTGGGAGCGGTTTGCGCAGACAGGATGTGTCGGGGATTATCTCCAGTACCTGCAATGCAGGGGAGAACTGCCGCCGGCGTTCCCGCAGGCCCTGGAGGACATCTATGCAGCTGGAGACGGACGGACTTGTGATCGCGGAGCAGAGTATCGGCGAGAGCGATCGCCTGGTGACGGTGCTCACGCGTGACGAGGGAATTGTGCGCGCCTTTGCCCGGCAGGCGAAAAAGTCCGGCAGTACAAAGGTATCGGCAACGCAGCTGTTCTGCTATTCCCGCTTTACCATTTATAAGGGGCGGGAGAAATACATCATTGACGACGCGCGTCCGGCGGAGCTCTTTTTCGATTTGCGCAGGGACATCGAGTGCCTGGCCCTGGCCCAGTATTTCTGCGAGCTGGCCCGTTCGCTGGCTCCGCAGGAAGCGCCGGCCGGGGATTTTTTGCGTCTTCTTCTCAATGCCTTTCATTTCCTGGGGAAGGGAACGCGCCCTCCTCTGCTGATTAAGGCGGCGGTGGAAATGCGCATGCTGGAGTTTGCAGGCTATATGCCGGATTTGGTGGCCTGCCGCGGCTGCGCCTGTTATGAGGCGGAGCCGATGCTCTTTTATCCGCGGGAGGGCTTCCTTTCCTGTCCGGATTGCTCGGGGGAGTACGGCGGTTCGCCGATTCCGCTCGGCCCGGGCGTACTGACGGCGCTTCGTCATACTATTTACGCGGATTTTGAAAAGCTTTTTTCCTTTCGGCTGCCGCCGGCGGGGCTGAAAGCCCTGGCCGCCGCGAGCGAGCGCTACACGCTCTGCACGTTGGATCGCGGCTTTCAGACACTTGACTTTTTTCATGGGCTTGTGCCTGTATGACGCACAGCCCTATGGGAGTAGAACATATGACAGAGATGATGAAACGAAATATCCGCTCTCTGGAGCTGGATAAGATCCTTGCCCTTCTGGCGGAGGAAACGGCGTGTGAGGACGCCGCTGAGCTGGCGCGCTCGCTGGAGCCGTCGTCCTCCCTCAAGGAGGTTCGCCGCCGTCTGGCGGATACAGATGAAGCGCACAGTCTGATGGCTCGTTTCGGATCGCCTTCCTTCAGCGGGCTGCGCGATGTGACGGGCTCTCTGCGCCGCGCCGAGGCGGGCGGACTGCTCACGATGGGCGAGCTGCTGCGCGTCGCCGGCGTGCTGCGCACTCTGCGCGGAATTGTGGAATGGCGGGCCCGCAGCGAGGGCGTTAAAACCGTTCTGGACTGGCGCTTTAACGCTCTTATGCCGAATAAATATCTCGAGGATCGGATCAATACCTCGATCATTTCCGAAGAGGAAATGGCCAGCGAGGCTTCACCCGAGCTTGCCTCGATCCGCCGCAAGATTCGAAATGCTTCCGCCCGCGCGAGGGAGCAGCTCGATAAGATGATCCGTTCTCCTTTGTACCAGAAGTTCCTGCAGGAGCCGATTGTCACGATGCGCGGAGGGCGTTTTGTGGTGCCGGTCAAGGCTGAATGCCGCGGCGATGTGCCCGGACTCGTGCACGATACCTCGGCTTCCGGCGCGACCGTTTTCGTGGAGCCTATGGCCGTTGTGGAGGCGAACAATGAGATTCGCGTCCTTCTTTCGAGCGAGCAGGCGGAGATCGAGCGGATCCTCGCCGAGCTTTCCGCCGAGGCGGGGAGCTTTGCCTCGGGAATTGTCAGCAGTTATGAGGCGGCGGTGCAGCTCAATCTGATATTTGCAAAAGCCAATCTCGGCTATAAAATGAAAGCCGCTTTGCCGGAAGTCAACGATGAGGGAAAGATTGATCTCAAGCGCGCCCGTCATCCACTGATCGCAAAAGAGAAGGTGGTCCCGACGGATATTCAGCTGGGACTGGACTTTGACACCCTGGTGATTACGGGCCCGAATACGGGCGGCAAGACCGTCTCCATCAAAACCGTCGGCCTGATGACGCTCATGGCGATGTGCGGCCTGCTTCTGCCTGTGGCGGACGGCAGCCGTGTTTCCGTGTTTGACAAGGTGCTATCGGATATCGGAGACGAGCAGAGTATTGAGCAGTCGCTGTCCACCTTCTCCGCACATATGACGAACATCATTCGTATTCTCGCGGAGACGGATGAGCGGAGCCTTGTGCTTCTGGACGAGCTTGGCGCGGGTACCGATCCGGTCGAAGGCGCGGCGCTTGCCATGTCCATTCTCGAAGCGCTGCGGCAGCGCGGCGCACGCATTGCTTCCACGACGCATTATGCGGAGCTGAAAGCGTATGCTTTGCAGACGGAGGGCGTTGAGAACGCCTGCTGCGAGTTTGACGTCGCTACCCTCCGTCCGACATACCGGCTGCTGATCGGTGTGCCGGGCCGTTCCAACGCGTTCGCGATTTCGCTGCGCCTCGGCATGGAGGAGTCTATTGTGGAGCGTGCGAAAGAGCTTGTTTCCAGCGAGAATACACGCTTTGAGGATATTGTGCAGAGCCTTGAGGAAAGCCGTCAGAAACTTGAGGCGGAGCGCGCCGAGGCGGAGGCGCAGAAGCTGGCTGCCCGCCGCGCCAACGAGGAAGCGGAGCACAAGCTGGAGCGCCTCGAGGAGCAGGCGGAGAAGGAGATGGAGCAGGCGCGCCAGCGGGCTTCCGAAATCATTTCCCGCACGCGCGCGCAGGTTGACGCGATGCTCAACGAGGCTGAGGAGCAGCGCAAAAAACAGAACAAGCTCCTGACCGCCGAGCAGAAGGCCAAGCTCAAAAGCGGGATGAAGCGTCTTGAAGACGAGGCCGATCCCGTCAGACGGCGTCAGGACAGCGGACCGTATGAGCTGCCGCGTCCGCTTCGCCCGGGCGATACGGTTCTGATCTATGACATCAACAAAAAGGCCAGCGTGCTGGAGGTTCCGGCGGACGGCAAGGGATCCGTGCTGGTGCAGGCCGGCATCATCCGTACGCGTGTGCCGATGGAAAATCTGCGGCTTACGGAGCCGGACAAGGAGAAGAAGGATCCGCGCACCCGTGCCCGCAATGTGACGCGGCAGGTGGAGTCCGCCGGGCGCGGAGCGATGGAGATTGATCTGCGCGGTCAGATGGTGGAAGAGGGCCTCCTCAGCGTGGACCGCTTCCTCGACGGTGCGTCGATGACCGGCGTGCATCAGGTTACGATCATTCACGGTAAGGGAACGGGCCGCCTGCGCGCCGCCGTGCAGGATCATCTGCGCCATCATCCGCTTGTGAAGAGCTTCCGTCTCGGCGCTTACGGTGAGGGAGAAGCGGGCGTTACCATTGTAGAACTGAAATAAGAACGTATGGAAAAGACTGTCCCGGCACGAAGCGGATTCGCGCCGGGACGGTGTATTTTTGCTCCTTTCCTCCCGCATTCACGCATATTTGAGGTGCGGACAGGATACACATGAAGGGAGACAAGCTGCAGGGAGGTTTATACCTATGAAGGAAGAAAAGAACGGAAAGAGAGAGAAGGCAGCGTGGATCACCGCCGTACTGCTGTTTTTGCTTGCGGCGGGGCTTACGGCGGCAGGGATGCTGTTTTCCGATCCGGGATTTGACGGTTCTGAGCCCGAGGCACTGCCGGAAAATGCCGCATGGACGGCGGCGGGCTGTGTATTAACAGGGGAAAGTTTCGAGCTTTCCCAGGGACAGCTGTGCTCCGTCCTGGCAGCGCAGCTGGAGGAAACTCCCGTTTCCTGGCTTGAAAGCAGTGGCCTCCGCGTGCGCACGGGTGCGGAACAGCGTCTGACACTTTATGCGCCGGTCGTCTGGAACGGTATGCGCTTTCATGTGACGGCGGAGTTTGCCGTTTCCTGCGATACACAGAGCAAGCGGCTGAAGGGGGAGCTGACTGCGCTGCAAGTGGGGAGAATCCCAGTCTCTCCTGCCTGGGTGACAGACTGGCTGGCCGACAATCTTCCATCCGGTGTTTTGATGGAGGGAACGACGATCAGCGTTCCCTCGGAGCTGCCGCTTGTGCTGCTGGGCGGGGAACAAACGCTCGCTGCTCTTGAGATCACACAGGCGGACCTTTCGACGGAAGGGATCGAGTTTACCTTTACCGTCAACGCGGACGGAACCTCCCAGCTGCTGCAGGATGGTTTGGGATGGCTGGAGGGAATATTCGGCGGAAACTGATGGTGTATGATGCAGCGCCGGCTTCTTTTATATCGGAAAGAAATATGAACATCCTGTAAAAAAATGGGTGGGATTGTTTTTTCTCATGTTATTTTCAGGAAAAAGGCGGTATACTGAAGAAAAGCCCCGGCGGCACACAGGATTGGTGGCCTGTATGCTGTCCCGGCGGATGATCGGAGGTCTGATACCATGAAAAAGAGAATCCTGTCCTTATCCCTTCTGTGTCTTCTCGCTCTGAGCTGGGGAACACAGAGCGCCTGGGCCGCACCTTCAGCCTCCGTGCCGGTATCGGATGCCGTCGTGGCGTCCTATGATCCAGCGGATTATGCCGGCGGGGAGATTCTGGTTGTCTACGACAGCGGAGCGTGCGAGGTAGTGGAGACCGGAGACGGTTCGCTTGAGGATACACTGCGGGCGCTTGCGTCGCAGGACGGGGTGGCCCTTGTGCAGCCGAATTATGTCTATGAGGATACATCCACGGCAGGAAACGATCCGCTGTTTTCCCGGCAATGGGCCCTTTCAAACGACGGTACTCTCATCAACCTTGCGGATCATACTTCGGCGGTCGCCGGTATTGACATCCATGCCGAAGAAGCCTGGAAAATATATGGGGAAGGAAAGCGCGACGTTGTAATCGCACTGATCGATACGGGTGTGGAAATTACGCACCCCGAGCTGGCGGATTCCATCTGGGTTAATGAGGATGAAATTCCCGGGAACGGCATCGACGACGACGGCAACGGGTATATCGACGATACATACGGTTGGAATTTTTATTACAACAATCATCAGGTTTACAACGGGAGCGAGGACAGTCACGGAACGCATGCTGCCGGAACGATCGCCGCTTCGTCTGATAACGGTCAGGGAATTGCCGGGATTGTTCCGGGAGATCGTGTGTCTGTCATGGTGCTCAAGGTGCTTGGCGGCAGCTCCGGCAAAGGCAGCACGGTGGACGTCGTGCGGGCCATCCGGTACGCGGAGGCGAACGGTGCTTCCATCTGCAATTTAAGCCTCGGAGGCACGAGCTATGATCCGGCGCTGTATCAGGCGATGGCAAATTCCTCCATGCTCTTTGTCGTGGCGGCCGGAAACGATGGGGTGGATACGGACGCAGTTCCTACCTATCCTGCTTCCTATTCTCTGGAGAACCTGATTGCCGTGGCGAACGTAAGTTACGACGGAACGCTTAACCCCACCTCCAATTATGGGGCTGTTTCGGTGGATCTGGGCGCGCCCGGTTCCTATATTCTCAGTACGGCGGCGGGTTCCGGTTATGCCTATATGACGGGAACGTCCATGGCAGCCCCCATGGTTACGGCGGCCGCGGCTCTTGTCTACTCCTATTATGATGATATTTCGCTGGCGGATGTGCGTACCATCCTGCTTTCCAGTACTTCGCCGCTGAGCAGCCTATCGGGGAAGACGGTCACAGGCGGCATGCTGGATCTGGCTGCCGCCCTGTCCTTTGACAGAAGCGATCTTCCCACTGCGGGAACATCGGATGGAACGGCGTCCGGCAGCAGCGCTCCGCAGATTTCGGTGGAGAAGGTAGTGCGCGACGGTGTTTCCTGCCTGCAGGTGCGGGTGACGGATCCGGACGGCGATTTGGCTGCTCTTTCGTATGCTCCGGGAATGCTGTTTACAAGTCAATTCGCCGGCGGCAGCCTGGGAACTCCTTTCACGCTGCAAAACGACGGGACGGCGCTGTTTCGGATCCTCACCAGTGGGATGACCTATACCTTTTATGCCAGAGACGCGGCGGGAAACGAGACGGTGATTTTTGCGGAGCTGTAGTGTTTTGAGGGAGGAAGGCGAAATCTGAATCAATAAGAAGAGGGACTGCCGCAAAACATTCCCGCCAAACAAGAATGCAAAAAACCGACCTGAAAAGGCGTGAAACGCTCCTTTTCAGGTCGGTTTTTTCTGATTGTTTTCAATTCCTTTGTTCCAGTTGCTGTCGGCTTTTCCTTTTGTGACAGTCCCTTTTTTGTGATACCCGAGAAGCCTTTGAGGGCATCTGTTTATGTGTTTTCCGCCGTGTAATCCGGTGCTGTGGCGAAGGGGTTATTTTGTCAGGAACAGCACGCCGAGAGTGCGCGGGCCGCAATGTGTGGAGATGGTGCAGTTCGCCCGTGTGACAATGATCTGCTCAAAATTCGCACAGCGGGATACCTCGCGGCAGACCGCACGGATATCGCTTTCCGGCGAGCCGGAATGGGTGACAAAAACGCGGCGCAGATCAAGATCCGTGCGTCCGTCAAGCTTGTTGTGTACATACTGGAGCAGGCACTGCTCCATCTTTCCGCGGTATTTCTTGCCCACATGCATGCGGCTTCCGTCGCTGTTGTCCACCTCGATGCAGGGCTTGAGCTGCAGGATGGATGCGCCGAATGCGGCAAGAGCGCTGCACCGGCCGCCCGCCTTCATAAATTCGAGCGTATCGAGAAGGAAGCTTGCGTGCGAGCGGGGGCGAAGCTCTTCAATTCTTTCCCGGATTTCCGCGGCGGAGCAGCCTTTTTCCGCAAGCTCGGCGGCTTCCACCACGAGCAGACCAAAACCGGTTGAGAGATTCTGCGAGTCGATGGTAATGACGTGCCCGGTTTCTTTTGCTGCCTGTACAGCGTTCTGATACGAGCAGGAGATGCCCGATCCAAGGCCGATATGAACCACCTCATACCCCTGGTCAATCAAGGGCTGAAAATGGTTTTTATACTCTTCGCAGGTGGCTCCGGTTGATTTTGGAAGAACGCCGCGTTCCCGCCAAGCACGGTACAGATCGTCCGGCGTGATGTTCACGTTGTCCAGATACTCCCGATCGTCCAGCAGGATTCTCCAATTGAGAAGCTGAACGTTGTAGCGCTTCTGCAGCTCCGGCCCGATATCGCAGGTGCTGTCGGCGCTGATAATGACCTTTCCCATCGATGGTTCCCCCTTTATCGGACAGGCCGGCGGACCGGTCTGACTCTGACGGGAGGCTGTGTTTGTACCCCTCGTCTCACGACGCATATTTTATCATACTTCAACAGAAGAGACAACAGATCTCCGAGCTTTTCTCTGCATGTTGTAAAATTTGTTTGCGCTTTTCGTTGTAAACTCTATTTTTTCGGGGAATTTCTCGCGGTTTTGTGAAAAACATAGAAAATACGCAAAAACCTTTGGAAAGCTCTGTCAGCAAGGTTTTGACCTTGACAGAAGACAAAAAGTGAGGTATAATTCACTACTGTAAAGAGAAAGACTTTACAGTACAGCCTGAAGGAGGCCGCCATTGTGGCCAAGAATCTGGAGATCTCCTTCCTGCTCGATTTCTACGGCGAAATGCTGACGCAAAAGCAGCGGGAAGTGATCGAATACTATTATAACGATGACCTTTCGCTCGCGGAAATTGCAGATAACGAGGGCATTACCCGTCAAGGGGTGCGCGACTCAATCAAGCGCGCTGAGGCGCAGCTGCTCGAAATGGAGGAGCGTCTTGGCCTGGCCCGCCGGTTCCGTGAGATGCAGGCGGGGCTCAAACAGATCACACGCGCCGCGCAGGAGATCATTGCCTGCAACGAAAGCTTCGCCTATTCGAGAGATATTTATGAGCGCGCCGTTCTGATTCGGGATACGGCGAGCCGGTTGAATCAGTAAGGAAAGCAAAGGAGAGATTCCGTTGGCATTTGAAGGCCTCGCAGACAAGCTCTCAGCCGCTTTTAAACGGCTGAAGTCCAAGGGAAAGCTCAGCGAAAGCGATATCAAGGAAGCCATGCGGGAAGTGCGTCTCGCGCTTCTCGAGGCTGACGTCAACTATAAGGTAGCCAAGGAATTTACCGCAAAGGTAAGCGAACGCGCCATCGGCGCCGAGGTCATGGAGAGTCTGACGCCCGCGCAGATGGTCGTCAAGATTGTCAACGAGGAGCTTACCGCTCTGATGGGCGGAGGAGAGGCACGTCTGGCGTCGCCGCCGTCCCCGCCGACCATCCTCATGCTCTGCGGCCTGCAGGGCGCCGGTAAGACAACGCACTGTGCGAAGCTTGCCGTGATGCTCAAGAGCCGCGGCCACCGTCCGATGCTCGTGGCGGCTGATATTTACCGCCCCGCGGCCATCAAGCAGCTGCAGGTGCTTGGTTCACAGGCCGGCGTCGCCGTGTTTGAGATGGGCACGGAGAATCCTGTTGAAATCTGCCGCGCGGCTATTCGCCGGGCAAAGGATTATGGCAACGACTTTGTTATCATCGATACTGCGGGCCGTCTGCAGATTGACGAGACGCTCATGAACGAGCTCGGCGAAATCAAGGAAAAAATCGGTCCGCAGGAGATACTGCTCACCGTCGACGCCATGACCGGCCAGGAGGCCGTCAACGTTGCGAAAGCCTTCGACGAGAAGCTGGATATTACGGGCGTTATTCTCACAAAGCTTGACGGCGATACCCGCGGCGGCGCCGCGCTGTCCGTGCGCGCTGTGACCGGCAAGCCGATTAAGTTTGCGGGCGTCGGAGAAAAGCTTGAGGATCTCGAGGTTTTCCACCCTGACCGCATGGCGTCCCGTATTCTGGGCATGGGCGACGTGCTGACTCTCATCGAGGAAGCGCAGCTGAAAATTGACCAGAAGGAAGCCGAGAAAATGTCCCGCAGGATTATGCAGAACAAGCTCGACTTCAACGATCTTCTCGCGCAGTTTGCGCAGGTCAAGAAGATGGGACCCATCAAGAACATTCTCAATAAATTCCCCGGGATGGAAAAGCAGCTCAAGGACGTCGAGATCGACGACCGCATTATGGATCGCACGGCGGCCATGATTCTTTCGATGACGCCCGAGGAGCGCGAAAAGCCTTCGCTCATCAATCCCTCACGCAAGCGCCGTATTGCGGCGGGCTCCGGGATGCAGGTGGAGGATGTCAACCGTCTCTTAAAGCAGCTCGAGCAGATGCAGAAGGTTGTCAAGCAGATGGGCGGCAAGAATATGAAGCGCAAAATGCGCCTGCCGTTTTGAACCATGGCTTCATCCGGGCCCAGCCCGATGAAATAAATTTTGAGAAGTATTGTGGAGGTGAATTCCATGTCCGTTAAGATCAGACTGCGCAGAATGGGCGCCAAGAAGGCTCCGTTCTACCGTATTGTTGTGGCTGATTCCCGTTTTCCGCGCGATGGCCGTTTCATCGAGGAGATCGGTACCTACGATCCGATGCAGGAGCCTTCCGTTGTGAAGGTTGACCCTGAGAAGGCCAAGAAGTGGATTGCCAACGGCGCTCAGCCCACGGATACCGTGAAGGCTCTGTTCAAGAAGCACGGCGTCCTGTAAGCGGGGGGAAACACAATGAAGGATTTGTTGACCGCCATTGCCCGCGGCCTTGTCGAGGATCCGGACGCTGTCTCCGTGACGGCTGACGAGCCCGACGAGGAGGGCACCGTTGTGTACCACCTGCATGTTGCGGAAAACGACATGGGGCGTGTGATCGGGAAGCAGGGGCGCATTGCCAAGGCGATTCGCGTTGTGATGCGCGCGGCCGCAACCCGCACAAACGACAAGGTTTCCGTGGAAATCGACTGAATCCGGGGCTGTGCGGCAAGCCGGTCTTCGGAAAAGAAAGGGCAGGCGCAGGAGCGTCCGCCCTTTTGTGTTCTTCGCATGTATGATTTCGGTAAAAAGGGGGAAATGAAATGAAGAGCCCGTTTCTCGAGGCTGGGCGGATTGTCGGTACTCATGGCGTCCGCGGCGAGCTTCGCGTGGAGCCCTGGTGCGATTCCGCCCGTTTCCTGACAGGTTTTTCAGAGTTCTACTGGGATGGCGGCAGGGAGAAGGTCAAGGTGGTTTCCTCGCGTCCGCACAAGAATCTGCTTTTGCTTAAGCTGGAGGGCGTTGATACCGTGGAGGCGGGCGACGCGCTGCGGGGGCGCGTGCTGTATCTTGCGCGTGCCGACGCAAAGCTGCCGCAGGGACGTTTCTTCGTGCAGGATTTGCTGGGGCTTTCCGCCGTCGATGCAGACACCGGCCATGTCTATGGAAAGGTGACGGACGTCTTTCCGACCGGCTCCAACGACGTTTATCAGGTGACGGATGAAAACGGCCGGGATTACCTTGTTCCGGCGATCCGTGAGGTGATTGTGCGCGTGGACGTGGACGGCGGCGTGCTGGAGCTCAGGCCGATGAGGGGGATTTTTGACGATGCGGATTGACCTTCTGACCCTTTTTCCCGAAATGTGCGAGACCGTGATGGCGGAAAGCATCGTGGGGCGTGCGCGCCGCAAGGGAGTGCTGCAGGTGTGCTGCCATCAGTTCCGTGATTTCTCCGGCAACAAGCATAACCGCGTCGACGATAATCTGTTCGGAGGCGGGATGGGGATGCTTCTGATGGCCGAGCCGATTGCGGCTTTT
>ERZ779885.2463-NODE-2463-length-16949-cov-5.923286_pt1 | contig 16949 bp, 8 predicted proteins | sample MGYA00511554_ERZ779885 | MGnify/ENA primary metagenome ERZ779885 (study PRJEB29588, sample SAMEA2160998) | human gut metagenome | biome: human gut; feature: human-associated habitat; material: faeces | place: Denmark | collected 2008/2010 ... | reverse complement strand
ACTCATGTCCAGCTAAGAAACAGAAGCACTCTGTCTCCTCCTCAAGGAGCATCTTACCAAGGTTACCATGTCCTAAACCTACTTTACGATGATCTGCAACAGATCCAGGAATACAGAATGCCTGAAGTCCTTCACCGATTGCTGCGGCAGCATCAGCAGCTCTCTTGCATCCCTTCTTGATTGCGATTGCAGCACCTACAGTGTAAGCCCAGCAAGCGTTCTCGAAACAAATTGGCTGAATCTTCTTAACCTGATCGTAAACGTTCAGTCCAGCGTCCTTTGTAATCTTTTCAGCTTCTTCGATAGAGCTGATCCCATAGCTGTTTAAAACAGCGTTAATCTGGTCAATTCTTCTTTCATATCCTTCAAATAATGATGCCATTATATCGTTCTCCTTTCCAATTATTCCTGACGTGGATCGATAATCTTAACTGCATCGTCCACACGGCCATACTGACCCTTGGCTTTCTCCCAAGCTGTGTTAGGATCATCACCCTTCTTAATGAAGTCAGTCATCTTTCCAAGAGAAACGAACTGGTAACCAATAACCTCGTTGTTCTCATCAAGAGCGATACCTGTAACATATCCCTCAGCCATCTCAAGGTAACGAACACCTTTCTCTTTTGTTGCGTACATTGTACCAACCTGAGAACGAAGTCCCTTTCCTAAATCTTCAAGACCAGCACCTACTGCAAGTCCGTCATCAGAGAATGCAGACTGTGTACGTCCGTATACGATCTGTAAGAAAAGCTCTCTCATAGCTGTGTTGATAGCGTCACAAACTAAGTCTGTATTTAAAGCTTCCAGAATTGTCTTACCCTGTAATACTTCTGCAGCCATAGCAGCTGAGTGAGTCATACCAGAGCAACCGATAGTCTCAACGAGTGCTTCCTCGATGATACCGTTCTTTACATTAAGGGAAAGCTTGCAGGCACCCTGCTGTGGTGCACACCAGCCAACACCGTGTGTAAATCCTGAAATGTCCTCAATTTTCTTGGAATGAACCCATTTTCCTTCTTCTGGGATAGGAGCTGGCTCATGTTTTGCGCCCTTAGCAACAGGACACATGTTTTCAACTTCCTTTGTGTAAATCATTTTAAGACTCCTTTCGCATGTTAATTGTATATGATAAACTTTGTTACCATTTGACATACCGATAGTATTTTTGCATATTTTTTTTCATAAGTCTAGTACTTATTGGCACTTTTTTTCGTACATCTGCGATTTTTCTGCCTTTTCTTTTATTTTTCTATTTTGCATCCTTTTTCACAACATGCTGTGCATCTTTAAAAATATGACCTGCCGGAATCACGCCACGTACAGATGAAAGTGGATAAACATTACAGTTTCTTCCAATCACGGTTCCCGGATTCAATACAGAATTACATCCAACCTCTACATAATCCCCGAGCATAGCGCCAAATTTCTTAAGTCCAGTTTCAATTTGTTCTCCGGAATCATGGCTGTCCTTGACAACGACCAGTGTTTTATCGGATTTCACATTGGAAGTAATAGATCCAGCTCCCATATGTGATTTATAACCGAGGATAGAATCTCCGACATAATTATAATGTGGCACCTGTACGGAATTAAAAATAATATCATTCTTGATTTCCGTTGAATTTCCTACTACAGAGCCTTTTCCAATAATGGCACTTCCACGAACAAAAGCACAATGGCGGATTTCTGCCTCTTCATCAATGATCAGTGGCCCGTTCAGACATGCTGTTTCTGCAACTGTGGCATTTTTTGCCACCCAGATATTTTCTCCACGCTTCTCGTATACTTCCGGGTCAAGTGTCGGTCCAAGTTTTTTAATAAAATCACTGATTCCTTTTAACGCCTCCCACGGATAGGTAAACTTTGCAAGATACTCTCCTGCGATTGTCTGTGACAAATCATACATGTTTGCTATTTTTGCGTTTTCCATTTTTTACTCCTTAATTATATTTCTATTTATTTTCTGGAACATCAGCTTGGAATCTGTTCATTCAAATCCTGTACTTTTTGTTCCGGTTCCTGCTTTTTCTGTTCTTCGCCCGGATTATCAAAATCGAATGTAATCTGCTCATTTTCATATTTCAGACAGGTGTCAAAGACGTTTCCCGCCTTAGATGTAAAGCCGGTTACCTTCTTCTTTGTCTTCCCGGTTGTCAGAAGTTCATTCATAATTTCTTCCGAAAGTTCCACTTTTGCGACCGTATGCCATATTTTGAATCCACAGTCGCACTCATAGCGCCACTGGCTCTTCATCAGCATTTTGCCACACCGCGGACATTTGACTTTTGTTTCTACCGGTTTTGGTTTTTCTGGGAAGTCAAATGTAATATCACCTTCCTCAGTCAGTTTTAACGGTGCATCAAATTTCATGCCTGTCTTTGCGACAAAGCCTTCGATTACATCCGTTTTCTTTTTTGTTAAAAGTTCTTTTAATTGTGACTCTTTTATCTTTACACTCGCAATCTTTCCAACAATGAAGTTACAGCTTTGTGGATCGTCTTTCTTATTATTTTCACACACAAAGCCAAATGGCGCAACAACGATTGCACCTCCACACTTCGGGCAGACAACATCCTTGACCTTTTTGGCTTCTACATTGTCAAAATCAAATTTCAGTCCGGTAACTTTTCCTGCCTCATCTTTGTTCAAAGCAACTCTGGCATCAAACCGTTTTCCGGTTTTTGACTTAAAGCCGCGGATTGTCTCTGTGACACCTTTCGTCAGCAGCTGGCGTACTTGCGCTTCTGTAAAAGATTTGTCTGCCATTTTTCCAATGGAGAAGCGACAACTTGTCTCATCCTTTGAATCATAATTGGCACAGCCATATCCAAAAGAGGTTGCAACAATCTCACCTCCACATAATGGGCACTTGACGTCCTTGACCTTCTTCTGTTCAACATGTTCAAAATCAAACTGTATGCCTATTTTTCCGGTCTCATCCTTTTCTAATACAAGACAGGCATCAAATTTTTTACCGGATTTTGATTTAAATCCACGAATCGTATCTGTCTTTCCGGTCATAAGTAATTGCTTTACAGCACTTGCGGGAAGCATCTTTCCTGCAATCGTTCCAATAGAAAAACGACAGCTCTTCTCGTCATCCGGCCGATAATTCATACATCCATATCCAAAAGCAGTCTTTTTGATCTGTCCGCCACAAACCGGACAAGTCACTTCCGGAAGAATCTCTGGCTCTACCTCATCGAAATCAAAGTTAATCGATACACGATTGGTTTCCTCATCTTTTTGCAGCTTCAAACAGGCATCAAATTTTTTACCTGCCTTGGATTTAAATCCGCGGATGGTACCGGTATGTCCCTTCGTGATCAGTTCTTTCACCTGCTCTTCTTCCAGGTTCACCCCGGCAATCTCTCCGATATTGAAATTACATCCTGATTTATCATTCTTATAATTACTGCATCCATAGCCGAACGGTGTCGTGACCATTTCACCACCACAAACCGGACATGCCACTTTGATTTTTCTTCTTGCTCCCGCACCTTTTGCATTCTTTCCGGCAAATTCACTGATGCGTTCTGCAAGGGGCTGCCTAAGATTCTGTTCAATCATCTTCTGCGTTTCCGCCCGGATAAATGCTTCAAGTTTATTCCGGTAATCCCAGAAATCAACTGTTCCCTGCGTGATACCATCGAGTCCTTTTTCCCAGGAAGCTGTCATCTTCGGATTTAGCAGCGCCGGAACCGTCATGTTAACGACCTCATAAACCATCTCGCCCAGGTTCTCCGGCGTCAGCACCTGTGTTTTTTTATTTAGATTTAAATAACCGATTCGAACTAGTTTTTTGATAATCTCCGCACGCGTTGCTGATGTTCCGATACCAGATCCTTTGATCTGTTCACGGAGTTCCTCATCCTCAATCAATTGTCCGGCATTCTCCATGGCAAGCACCATAGAACCGGAGGTATAGCGTTTCGGTGGAGAAGTCTTTCCTTCTTTGATTTGTGGATCTGATGCAGACACTTCATCGCCTTTATGTAAAAAATCCGCCAAAGCTATCAGTTTCTCCGGATCTGCCTCTTCCTCTTCGCTGTCTTCGTTCGCATTGTATGCCCCGCCTGTAACACGATCCAGTCCACGCTCCTCGTTTCTCGGATCGATTTTGTCGCGTTTCTTTTTTGGTATCCCTGCAATCTCAAGATATCCCGGAATTTTTAATACTTTTGCAGATGCAAAAAAGTTTTCTTTGTGTTCTCCCGTATCTATCGACACAACCATTTTAACATTCTGGTATTCTGCCGGAGGATAAAAAATGCTTAGAAACCGGCGAACGATCAGGTCAAAGACTGCTTTTTGCAACGAATTTAAAGAGTTTAATTCCGTCAGCTGTCCGGTCGGGATAATTGCGTAATGGTCGGTTACTTTGCTGTCATCCGTGTACTGAGTCTTTCCAATATTGGTAAAAAGTTTCTTTTCCATAATCTTATCAGCGAATGCCGAAGTTGGTTCATAACCGCGAAGACGGCTGATATTTTTATAGATTTCTTTTGCTACTGCACTCGAAAGCACACGCGCATCCGTTCTCGGATATGTGGTAAGTTTCTTCTCGTACAAGTCCTGCGCCACCTGCAACGTCTCATCCGGACTGATTTTAAACCGTTTTGCACATTCTGCCTGCAGTTCCGCAAGGTTAAACAGTAATGGAGCACGCTTTTTACTGATATTTTTCTCTATAGACTGAATAACTGCAGGACGATCCTGCAGCTTATCGATCAATGCTCTTGCATCTTTTTGTTCTTTGAAACCATTCTCTTTGTAAAGCAAAGGTGACTCGAAATACTCCGAACATTCCACCGCTTTCCATTCACCTTCCACACCGGCATCTGTGAATTTGCATACCACACGGTAAAACGGTGTCTCTTTAAAATTACGGATCTCGCGTTCCCGAATAACAACCATTCCAAGGACACACGTCATAACACGCCCCACCGCTATCGCCGTATAGGAACGTGTCCCAGCCGCATCATTTAAAAGATTGCCATATTTGACTGACATTACACGAGAAAAATTGATTCCCATCGCATAGTCTTCTATCGTCCGCATAATTCCGGAATTGCCAAGATTCGTATAATCGGACATCGGCTTTGCCTCATGGATACCACGTAGAATTTCTTCTTCTGTCTGAGAATCAATCCAGACTCTAAGTTCTTCCATGCCATCCCGCACACCGCCGAAATTACGAATATTCTCTTCGATGGTCTGTCCTTCTTTTCCGGCATCACCTGCCCAATACACACGATCAATATCTTCACGCATCAGCATTCCGTGAACAACGTTGTATTGCTTGCTTACATCTTTTATTACATCGTATTTATATTCTTTTGGAAGAAATGGCAGGGCTTCCAACCGCCATTTCTTATACTTTATATCATAGCTTTCCGGATATACCAAGCCGACAAGATGACCTACACACCAAGTAATGACATAATTTTGATTTTCGATATAACCATCCTTACGTCCGCTGACATTCAACACCTTTGCAAATTCCTGTGCAACCGACGGTTTCTCCGTTATAATGAGTGATTTTCCCATAGATTCCTCTATTACAGTTCGTTCATATCAATTAATTCAAAACGGGTATCGCGTTTCGCATGCTCCACGAGATCCGCCTCGAACGATTTTGCAGAAAAGAGATAGAAATGCTCCGAATTGATCTTCGCTTTCTGCATGGTTTCATACATGTCTTCACACATCTGCATAGTGAGCTCCGGCTCTTTCCAGTTGCAAAGTCCAACAATATTCTGTCGGTCCGAACTCTGTGCAACAATGTCTACATTTCCTGTCTTGCCGATCCATGTTCCCATTTTGTGAATTGGGAACGGCACTTTTCCAATCTGATTCAAAAGTTGCAGATACTCCATACATACATTGCGGAAATACCGTGACAGATAATCATCCAGTTCTTTTGCAATATGTGCATCATAAAATGCCGATGGTGTCATCAAATACAAATCAGACAAATACGGAAATACAAATTTAAACCAGAAATTAACATAGGTATCTTTAATCTGGTAGACACCTTTCTTGGCATTGTCCCATCCGCCTGTCTCAAAAGAAACGACCTTTTCTACAATATCAAAATGGCTCAGGTTCTTCATATAAACGCTGATCTTCGCACGGGAAAAACCGGTTGTCAGAAACAGATCATTCAGTTTGTTGTGTCCCTGTGCAATTGCAGATAAAATGGTATTATACACCGACAATTCACGAAGTTCCGAAGAAATCAGTCGTTCCGCCATGTCAAACAGATAGCCACCATCTGTCAGTACAAGTCGACAGATATTGTCTTTGAAAGAAGTCCGAGAATTCCATTCATCCATATAGCCCGGAACGCCGCCGATTGATCCATATATCTTAATACACTCGCTTACCGGCAGAGAAGGAAATGCACGGACCACCTCAAGAAAATTCAAATCCTCTACTTTGATCTGTCCGTTAATCTTCTTGAATTCATCTCCAAATGTCTCTTCCAGATCCTGTTCTACCCATACAATAGAAGATGATGCAAGTACGATCATCACCGGTCCCGGATACAGACGCTTTGCCTTGAGTTTTAATATGCTTTTAAGAAGTGTATCATCCTTCTTCATTGCATATTGCGCTTCATCAATTACCACAACAAGCTTGGAACCGTCCCCACTTTTGATACGATTAAAAAACTCATCATATGTTTCTTTCTGTAAACGAACATCATACTGTCTGATGATTTCTTTCCCCATCATGCGCAGCTGATCCTGTGCAGAAGCCTGTCTGCAACGATAATAAAAGAACTTCTTGTCCTTGACAAATTCTCTTATCAATTCTTCTTTCTTACAATCTTTCCGTCCGTACAGTACTACCAGCTGATTACCGCTTTTCTCATAATAGCTCTCTAATTCTTTGATATCTGCTGTTTTTACGTTCATAACGTTTCCTCCGTAATATTGACATACTAGAAATTATATCATTTTTTAATATCACTCTCAATACTGTTTACATAAAAATAGTTAAAAAAAGATAGCAAAACCACCCTTTGGGCAATTTTGCTATCTTCTATGCTTTCATGCAATATTTTTATTTCTTTGTGATATAACCTTGTGCTTTCAAAAGCTCCGCACACAGAACAGCTCCACCTGCGGCACCACGAACTGTGTTGTGAGATAATCCTACAAATTTCCAATCGTATACGGTATCCTCTCTCAAACGGCCAACAGAGATTCCCATTCCATTCTCGAAGTTTACATCCATACTTACCTGTGGACGATTATCCTCTTCCAGATACTGGATAAACTGCTTTGGAGCACTTGGAAGATTTAATTCCTGCGGAACTCCACTGTAGTTCTTTAATGCTTCGATCAACTGTTCCTTAGTAGGATTCTTTTTGAATTTAACAAACACAGCTGCTGTATGTCCGTTCAATACAGGAACACGGATACACTGGCATGTAATAACCGGTGAAGTTGCAGGAACAATTTCCTTCTTTTCATCATCAACATGTCCCCAGATACGAAGTGGCTCTTTCTCAGATTTCTCTTCCTCACCACCGATGTATGGAATGATATTTCCAACCATTTCCGGCCAATCCTTGAAAGTCTTACCAGCACCGGAAATAGCCTGATATGTAGTAGCAACTACTTCATATGGCTCGAACTCTTTCCATGCAGTAAGTACCGGAGCGTAACTCTGAATAGAACAGTTTGGCTTAACAGCTACGAAACCGCGCTTTGTGCCAAGGCGCTCCTTCTGATATTTGATTACCTCCATGTGCTGTGGGTTGATTTCCGGAACTACCATAGGTACATCCGGTGTCCAGCGATGTGCGCTGTTGTTAGAAACAACCGGTGTTTCTGTCTTTGCATACGCATCTTCAATCGCACGAATCTCTTCTTTTGTCATATCTACGGCGCTGAACACGAAATCAACTTCGGATGCTACCTTCTCGATCTCGTTTACGTTCATAACGGCCATCTTCTTCACACACTCCGGCATCGGGGTCTGCATTTTCCAGCGTCCGCCGACTGCTTCCTCATATGTTTTTCCGGCACTTCTCGGACTTGCTGCCAGGGTCACAACTTCAAACCACGGATGGTTCTCCAGCAGAGAAATAAATCTCTGTCCTACCATACCGGTTGCTCCTAAAATTCCTACTCTCAATTTCTGCTCCATTGGTTTCATCTCCTTGTTCTTCTGTGGCGTACATTTGTGCGTCTCATGTCATACTATACCAATTTTTTCAAAATTGCAACTGTTTTTTCAATTTTCCTGTAAATATTTTTTATTCTGCTCGATGACAGCCTGCATCGCATCTGCTCCCGGCGCACCGATCGTGTTGCGTCGTTCTACGCAGTTCTTCATGCTGATGGCATCATAAATATCATCCTCGAAGACCGGGCTGATCGCTTTGTACTCTTCGAGTTTCATATCATCAAGGGAGATTCCTTTGTCAATGCAGTACAGAACGAGACGGCCGACAATGCCATGTGCATCGCGGAACGGAACGCCTTTTCCAACAAGGTAATCAGCTGCGTCCGTTGCATTCGTGAAACCGTTCTTTGCACTGTTCTCCATGCGGTCTTTTTTGAAGTGCATGGTAGAAAGCATGCCATTGAACAGAGCCAGGCATCCTTTTACGGTGTCGATGGCATCGAAGGTCAGCTCTTTATCCTCCTGCATATCTTTGTTGTACGCCAGCGGGATTCCCTTCATAGTGGTGAGCATTGACATCAGAGCTGCGTAAACGCGGCCTGTTTTTCCTCGAACAAGCTCTGCGATATCCGGATTCTTTTTCTGCGGCATGATACTGCTTCCGGTGCTGTATGCGTCGTCGATGTCCACAAACTGGTACTCATTGGTATTCCAGATGATGATCTCCTCGGAGAAGCGGGAAAGATGCATCATAATCGTAGAAAGAGCACTGAGGAGCTCAATGACATAGTCACGGTCGGATACGGAATCCATGCTGTTTAAGGTTGGTCCGTCAAATCCAAGCAGCTGTGCCGTCATCTCACGGTCCAGAGGATACGTTGTGCCTGCCAGTGCACCGCTTCCAAGCGGGCAGAGATTCATTCTCTTATAAATATCAGCCAGTCTCTGTCTGTCACGTTTGAACATTTCAAAATAAGCCCCGAAATGATGTGCCAGCGTGATCGGCTGTGCTTTCTGTAAGTGGGTAAATCCCGGCATATAAGTCTCAATATTTTCTTCCATAATGCCAAGCAGTGTCTCAAGAAGTTTTTTCAGCAGTTTGTCGATCTCACCGATCTCATCTCTTGTATAAAGCTTCATATCCAATGCAACCTGGTCATTGCGGCTGCGTCCGGTGTGCAGTTTTTTGCCGGCATCGCCGATGCGGTCGATCAGATTTGCCTCCACAAAGCTGTGGATGTCTTCGTATTTGTCTGTGATCTTAAGTGTTCCGTTCTCAACATCACGCAGAATGCCATCCAGGCCTTCCAGGATCTGATCACGCTCTGCCTCAGTCAGAATGCCCTGTGCTGCCAGCATTTTCACATGTGCCTTGCTTCCTGTGATATCCTGTTTGTAAAATTTCTGATCAAACGATATGGATGCATTAAAATTATAAACCAGCTGATCGGTCTCTTTGGTGAAACGTCCACCCCATAACTGTGCCATAACAATTCCTCATTTCTTATAAAATATAGTGGATAGAAAGGGCAGAACCCGTCTGCCCCAGATTATTTCCGGCAAAATTCCTGATTTTATGCCGAATTCTGTAGTTCAGTGTATCACAGGCGACTTTTCCTGGCAAGAAAAAACGGCGGATCACTCAAACTCCGCCGTCTTTCCCTGTTGCTATATAGTAAGAGGTTTCTTACTTACTTTTTAATCTTTACTGCCTTCTTTGCACTGTACTGTGTGTAAACTTTCTGTCCGTCGATGACTTTGTAGCCTCTTACACGTACATAGTATTTTTTGCCTTTTTTCAGGTTTTTAACAGTAAGGCTGATTGTGGAAGCCTTTACATTTTTCTTCTTTGCAGATTTCATGTTTGCTTTTGTAGAATATTCTACTACATATCCATCTACATTTTTTACTTTTGCCCATCTAATCGTTGCCTGTTTTGCTTTTTTAGATTTTGCACTCTTAAGCCTGATATTCTTTGTGCGTACATCCAGTTTTGCCTGCAGTTTTTCTACTTCTTTATTTGCAGCCTGTGTTTTCTGGTTTGCTTCACCCAGTTCTTTTTCCAGTTTGTCTGCTTTTTCCTGAGCTTTCTTCAGCTCGTCTTCCAGTTTCTTCACTGCGGTTGTCTTTACTTCTTCTTTCTTAACGGAAGAGTAAGTTACCAGGTTATCATAAGTCTCTGTGTGTGCTTTTACATCTACTTTAGAATTCATTTTACCGAACTGAGAAGATCTCATGATCATAGTCAGAACCCTGGATACACATTTCTGGATATCACCGCGAACCAGTGCTTTATCAAGATTCGGATTAGCAGTTGTTCCAACTGGATTTCCCTGCAGTGCTGCAATCATACGATCCTGTGTTCTTCCCGGCATTACCAGGTCATTTCCTGCATGCATCATGGTGTCAACACCGGCTCTGTTTCCTGCACCCCAGTCTGTCATGACCATACCGTCAAATCCCCATTCACCGCGTGGGACAGATGTCAGCAGATCAAAGTTTTCGCATGCATAAGTTCCGTTTACTTTGTTGTAAGAGCTCATGATCGCCATCGGCTGAGCAGATTTTACAACCATTTCGAAACCTTTCAGGTAGATTTCTCTTAAGGTACGCTCGGATACGGAAGTATTTACCGCACTTCTGTTTGTTTCCTGGTTGTTTGTGATGTAATGTTTGATCGTTACACCGACACCTTTGTTGGACTGTACACCGGCTGTGATCGCAGATCCTACATAACCGGTCAGTGCCGGATCTTCGGAATAGTACTCGAAGTTACGTCCGCAAAGCGGGTCTCTGTGGATATTCATACCAGGTGCAAGCCACAGGGTAACACCGATCTCTACCATTTCTTCACCGATCGCTTTACCGACTCTGTTGACCAGATCTGTGTTCCAGGTCTGTGCAAGCAGGGTACCGATCGGGAATGCGGTGCAGTAATTGTAAACGGCATTTCCGTCTTTATCGGTTGTCTCTGCGGTTACACGGATACCTGCAGGTCCGTCTGCTTCTACGGTATTCGGAATACCAAGGGAATTGAAGTATAACTGGCTCGTCTCACCGGCTGCACCGGTTACACTGTTTGCATCTGCTCCCCAAGTGTCACCGCTTGTAGACGCTCCGGAGATACCGTTTGCCAGATTTGCAAGCTGTGTATCATCCAGGCTTGCCACGAAGGATTCCATGGAAACTTTTCCGTCGTATACATCAATCAGTTTGGTGTTTGCCGGAACTGCATCTACGGTTTCAACAACTTCGTTTTCTGCTGCTTTATAATCTTTTGCTGCATCTGCGGTCAGATAAGTGGTTACTTTCTTTTCATCAATCTTGGATGCATTGTTTTCTGTTTTGATCTTTGCAGACGGCAGTGCGATTCTTGCTGCTGCTTTGATCTGGGCTGCTTCATCTTTGTAGCTGTAAGGAGTCTTTCCTGTTTTGGAGAGATCTTTCCAGTTTTTATCCAGTGTCAGCTGGTTGGAAAGCTGCTCAGTTACGACATCTTTGTCCAGTGTCAGGACACCTGCTACTTTTGTATTTCTGGAGCTGTCACCGACACGAACGATGTAATCGCCGTCTTCCATTACATAAGCGGCTTTTGCTTCGTCGTAGGAAGACATCTCGGTTGTCTTGTAAGTTACGGTCAGTTTCTGACTTTCGCCCGGTGCCAGGTTATCGGTCTTGGCAAATCCTGCCAGTTCCTGATACGGTTTTTCAATGCTTCCGTCCGGAGCGGAGAAGTAAACTTCTACGACTTCTTTTCCGGAGTAAGTATCACCGGTATTGGTTACGTTTACGGTAACGGATACATTATTCTCATCGGCTGCTACAGTAAGCGGTTCTACATCAAAGCTTGTGTAGGATTTACCATATCCAAACTCGTAAGCCGGTGTGATATTGAACGTATCAAAGTAACGGTAACCTACATAAATACCTTCCTTGTAATCTTCCTGTTTATTGTCTCCGTCGTTATCGCCGATGGTTGTAGCTGCCGGATAATCACTGTAATTTTTTGCCCAGGTGTCGGTCAGTTTACCGGATGGGGTTGTCTTGCCGGTCAGGATATCTGCCAGTGCGTTTCCGCCTTCCATACCTGCCTGAGACATCAGGACCAGTCCGTCTACGCCTTCGATCTCGCTGAAGAATTTGGTGTCTACCACGCCGCCTACGTTCAGCAGAACCACGCACTTATCAAAGTTCTTTGCGATCAGTTTAATATTATTATATTCTACCTCGGACAGTTCATAATCGCCTTTTCCAATCGTACGGTCTGCACCTTCACCGGATACACGGCTTACGGTATAAAACGCTGTCGTTACTCCTCCGGCTTTTGCTTTATCCATATCGCTCTGCGTCAGTGCCTGATCGATTGCCAGAAAGCTGTCTGCACCGCCAAATCTGCCCTGCGTATATTTTACATAATCGTTATCTTTTTTCTCTTCTGCTGCCTGGGCTTTCTTTTCTTCGAACGTCTTCAGATATTCACCCCACCAGGCCATATTGCTGATATTGTAAGTGGAAGTCAGTGCATCATAAACGGAGATTGTGTAACGGTTGTATACATCCCCGGATCCTGTTCCTCCTTTGATCGTTCCATAGCTTCCTGTACCAAAGAGTGCTGCTTTTGATCCCTGTGCCAGCGGCAGTGCCTGATTTTCGTTCTCCAGCAGGACCATGCCCTCTTCTGCTGCCTCTTTGGAAAGCTGTGCGTTTCTTACTTCTCTCTCTGATGTCTGATTTGTGGAAGCTGCCATGCCTGTCACGGAACTGCCGATCACCATGGAAGCTGCCAGCGTCACAGCCGTCAGTTTTGCCAGTTTATTTTTCATGCGTTATTTCCTCCCTTGATTGATTGTGATGCTATTATATCCAATTTCCGTTCACGAAACCACTCATTTTCCGACATAAATTGTTCATTTTCCGTCCTGTGTGTTCATATTATGTTCATCTTTTTCAGCCATTCATCTGGTTCAATAGCTGCTACTGTTTATGTTTTGTGATCTCGAACACGATAAAAAAGTGGGAGGACGCCTTCCGGCATCCTCCCGAGTGTGTTTCAAGGTTTGGGATAATTTTATTTTACTTTTACCGTTTTCTTTGCAGAGTACTTGGTGTAAACTTTCTGACCGTTGATGGTCTTGTAAGCTCTTACACGTACATAGTATTTGCTGCCTTTGCTCAGTCTCTTCAGAGTAACGTTCAGTTTCTTTGTGTTTGCTTTCTTAGCACTCTTGAAGTTTGCTTTCTTGGAGTACTGTACCTGATAACCGTCTGCTCCTTTTACTTTTTTCACTTTGACAACTGCAGCTTTGCTCTTTCCGGTTACTTTCTTAACGGCTGCTTTTTTCGCTTTAAATGCATTCTTTTCAAGTTTTGCATTTGCGGATGCTGCTTCTGCTTTTGCTGCATCTGCCTCTGCTTTTGCTGCTTTTGCTGCGGCTTCTGCTTCTGCTTTCGCTTTTTCTGCTGCTGCGATCTGTGCTTTTACAGCTGCATCTTCTTTTGATTCATAGCCTAAGTCATCCAGAACTTTCTGTGCTTTGTTCTTTGTCAGGATTGCTTTTGCCTGTTTTGCTTCTGCTGCTGTCACTGCATCATCGCTTGTTGCCAGTTTGTCCAGCATGTTTTCAAATACTGCACTCTTTGCGATAACATTCAGCATATTAACTGCGGATTTCTGCAGGTCACCAAGTCTTAATGTCTTGTCTGTATTCAGTGCTGTCAGCATATTCTTTACGTTTCCGCCAGGCATCTCACAGTCATTTCCTGCCCACATCAGCAGTCCCTGTACGTTTTTGCCTTTGTTTGCACCATTGACACGGCTTATGGAATACCAGTCTGTCATTACAAATCCTTCAAATCCCCATTCATCTCTTAACATCGTTGTCAGCAGACCATAGTTTTCAAAGGTCGGATAACCGTTTACCATGTTGTAGGAGCTCATGATGTAATCTGGCTGAGCTTCTTCTACGCCGATTTCAAAGCCTTTCAGGTAGATCTCTCTTGCTGCTCTTTCGGATACAACAGAGTTGCTTCCCATACGCTGCTGTTCCTGGTTGTTGAATGCGAAATGTTTCAGAGTAACACCGATTCCGGAGTATGTTCCGTCTGCTTTTGTCTGAACACCTTTTGTCTCAGAGGCAGCTGCTTCACCGGAGATCAGCGGATCTTCTGAGTAGTACTCAAAGTTACGTCCGCAAAGCGGGTTTCTGTGGATGTTCATGCCCGGTGCAAGCCAGGATGTAACGCCATATTCCAGCATTTCTGTACCGACTGCACGGCCTACTTCTTCAATGACAGCCGGATCCCATGCCTGTGCAAGCAGAGTACCGATCGGCATTGCTGTACAGTACTGATAGTATTTGGTGTTATCGGTTGTATACAGTTTTTCGCCATCTGCAAGAAGTTTTTTGAACTCTGTCTCATTTGCAATTGCTTTTTCTGTATAATTCATGCCGCTCCAGCTGTATGTTCCTGTATAGTAAGTCTGGTTTGCATCAAATGTCGCATCTGCACCGACCAGTTCGTACTGGATGTACTCTTTTGTGATACGGATACCTGCAGGTCCATCGGAAAGTACGATGTTCGGGATGTATCTGGAGTTGTACAGATTGCTTGTTGTCTCACCGGCTGCTCCATATACGGAATCTGCCTGAGAACCGATGACTGCTGAGCTTGAAGATCCTGCTGACAGTCCGTCGTAAGTACCGCCTTCTACCAGGTCAGCCAACTCTGTGCTGCTCATGTTTGCTACCAGTTCTTCCATGGTAAGTTTGCCGTTCACAACATCTACCAGAGTTGCATCTTTTGCTGCTTTTACGGTTTTCTTTGTCTCTTTGTCCAAATCTGCATTCTTGCTGTATGCATTAGAATCAGAATCTTTATCCTCACTTATGTAGGAAGTTACTTTTCCGTCTGTGTACGCATGCGTTTCTGTTTTTCCAAAGCTGGAAGCCGCAAGACTCAAGGATGCTTTTGCTGCACTCAAACCTTCTGCGGTTGGTGTAATGCCTGTGCCGTATCCTGTGGATTTCTCATCCAGGATATTCATCTTGTAAGCTCCGCCTTCTGCTACCACATGATCAGCGGTGTAAGTACCTGTCTGCATTTTATCTTTTGTCATTCCCAGAGCATTTTCTGCTTTTTCTGTAACAACATCTTTGTCCAGTTTGATATCAGCTGCCTCTACGGTATTTCTGGAGCTGTTGCCCACACGAATCTTGTAGGTTCCGTCTTCCAGTACATACTGTTCATTGTTTTCATCGTAGCTTGCCATCTCATCGGTGTCAAAGGAAAGCGTTACTTCTTTGGTTTCACCTGCTTTTACTTCGACTTTCTGGTATGCTGCCAGTTCCTGATACGGCTTGTCCAGGCTGCCTTCCGGTGCGGAGAAATAAACTTCTACAACTTCTTTACCGGTAACTTTTCCTGTATTTTTAACTTCTGCTACCACGCTGACATTTTCTGCATCTGCTTTTACTGTTTTTACTTTAATGTCAAAATCCGTATAGGATTCGCCGTAACCGAATTCATAAGCTACTTTCTTTCCAAAGGTATCGAAGAAACGGTAGCCTACATAGATATCATCGTTGTAAACTTCTTCTGCGGTTGCTGCAGTATTTGCTGCATTGCTTTCTTCTGTGGTCTCTCCGTCTTTATGTACGGCGTCATTCCATGAGAATGCTGCAGATGATGGATAATCATTATAATCAACTGCCCAGGTATCGGTCAGTTTACCGGATGGATTTACTTCACCGTTCAGGATCTGAACCAGGGCACGTCCTCCGTTCATACCTGCCTGTGACATCAGTACCAGAGAATCCAGTCCTTCGATCTTGCTGCGGTTCAGGGAATCATTTGCTGCGTATCCGCCTTTTCCGTTGAAGAAGTTGGTATCAACAATACCGCCTGTATTGAGGACAACAACTACATTTTTAAATTTCTGACCCAGTAATTTCAGGTTGGCTGCTTCGTTGTCTGTCAGATAATAATCGCCTTTTTCTGCTTTACGATCAGCACCTTCGCCTGAGTTACGTGCCAGCACATAGATTGCGGTGTCTGTTTTTCCGGCTGCAGCAGTTACATCTGCTTCTGCATAAGCTTCTTCTTTATATACGAAACTGCTGAACATACCGCCACTTCCTGCTTCTGATTCTGCTTTTTCATATGCTGTGTTCTGAGCTGTCAGGAAATCCTGGTTTACCACATCGTATCCGGCATCTTCAAAGCCCTGTTCTACCGTAATGTTTGCACCGTCTTTCAGATAAACATCACCAGATCCGGTACCGCCTTTGATCGTCTTATAGGAACCTACACCAAACAGTGCTACTTTCGTTCCTTTTGTCTGGGCGATCGGCAGGGAGTTATTGTTGTTCTCCAGAAGAACCATACCCTGTGTAGCTGCCTTCTGGGATATTGCTGCGTTTGTTGCTTCACGCTTTGCACTTGCATTTGGATCGGTAGAAGCTGCAAATGTCGGCATTACGCTCGTTCCGACCATAGCTGCTACCAATGCCATAGAAATCGCTTTCTTTGACCATTTTTTTGAGTGATTCATAAGTTACCTCCTTAACATATACCATATAATTCGTTCAAACAGGCTCAGGGATTTTCACGTTCCAGAACTCTGTTTCAATGTGCCTATATGATATCGCTTTTTTCTTTCCCAAACCACTCATTTTCCGTCATAAATTGTTCATTTTCCGTTCTCTTTGTTCATTTTCAGGCATAAAATGTTCATTTTTCATTCATTTATATACTATGATGCCAGGGTCAAAAGGTCTAAATCCACATGAGCTTGCTCATAGGTGGAT
>ERZ779885.2459-NODE-2459-length-16960-cov-8.022893_pt1 | contig 16960 bp, 12 predicted proteins | sample MGYA00511554_ERZ779885 | MGnify/ENA primary metagenome ERZ779885 (study PRJEB29588, sample SAMEA2160998) | human gut metagenome | biome: human gut; feature: human-associated habitat; material: faeces | place: Denmark | collected 2008/2010 ... | reverse complement strand
CTCAAAATATTCGTACATGCTGCAAATGTCGGTGTCGATCTGCAGATTCAGCGAGATGACCTTTTTCTCGGTGTTGATTTTCAGAGTTTGGTCTGTCACCGCGTAATTGACCCGGTCATGGATATCAAAGGTTGCCTTCGGTTTTTCCCGCACGCGGCTGCGGCGCACATCGGTCTTATCACCGATGATGAGGGCTGCCGAGATGGGGTCCACAGCTCCGCCGGTAGATTCATCGTGATTGGAAATGGCAGACACGATGGTGATGCGGTCCGGAATGCTTAGGTCATATTGTTTGAGAATCTCGTTGGCCAGCAGCCCACCGTATTCGGCGTGGCGGTTCCGGTTGATGGCATTTCCGATGTCGTGCATGGTTTTTTGAATTTATAGAAGTCGCATAGAAAGACATCCCGTCTGAGGGCAAAGCGAAGGTTTTGCTTTTCAGGCAGGATTTTTTTGCTTTTTGGGACTGTTGTATACAATATATGGACTAAGAGGGTGGGTGACTTGGACTACGAGTCCATAAACTTTTGCTCGAAAGTACGATACAATTATGTCACGGAAACGGACCGGGCCCGAAAGGGAGCGGGAGCCGCAGCCGGGCGGACCTTGAAAATTGAATATGCAGCTTCAGGTACTTCCAGATAATGATACTTCCGTAATTCGCGGCCCGGTCATAAAGAAGACGGGGTGGCCGAGAGGCCAATGGAGTGGTGCAAATCCAACGCCTGAATGTTTCCCTTTCTCAGGGGTGCCGGGGGCAAATTAAGAGAAACCATACAAAACCTTTTCCAAACGCCGTTCGAGGGTAACCACGGACGGCGTTTTTATATATCAGCGAAAAGGAGTACGCACATGAACCGCAAGACCACAAAAAAGGTGGATGAATCCACCCTGACAACTTTGTGCGCCGTCTGCCGAGGGGCATTTTTGGACGCAAAGGGCGTCCGGCTTCGCAGAGCCGACCCCAGGCAGCTCGTCAAGGATGTCTGCACGTATTGCCAGACACGATATGGGTTTGACTACTATGCAGACATGGAGCCGCATATCGGCTCGGAACAGGGCGGAAAACGTCCGGTGGTGGTTCTGCAGAACAACATTGGAAACCGTCATTCGCCTACATTGATCGTAGCAACCGTTACAACCCGGACGGAAAAGAAGAAAAACCAGCCCACCCATGTGCTGGTGGATTCCAACCCGGCTTTTGAAGAACCGTCCATGATTCTTCTTGGAACAGATTTTTACGATCGATAAATCCCGCATGCAGGTGATGCGCTCTTGCGGCCCTCACCCCAGCTTCTCCCACAGTGCATTCAATGCGGCAGCAGTATCCGCATCCATGCCATCGTTCAGGCGGCGGGCGGGGTGCCAGAGGGGAGAACTTTCTCTTTGCGCATTGGCAAGGGGTGTTGGTGCTTGCCATCTGCACTCGGACGGCCGAAGTTGTAGATGCGGTAGGAACTGCCTGCGGCGGTTGCTCTACGGAGCGCGCCTGTGGCCGCGGTGCAGAAATGTAATAACTCGATATAACACTTTTGCCTCTGTAATCTGCAAAGTGCAGTGGACTCTTCGAAGTCTTTCCGAGGGGGGCGTCTCCTGCGGGAAAACTACGATTAAAAAACTGGATAAACTGCAAATAACCTGTGCGGTTCGTACGGCATACGAACGGATGAGATATGGACGATAAAAACGATTTGTTTCTCAAAAACTGCCTGTGCGGGTGCGTATAAGTACAGACCGAACAAGCTACACAAATTTCTTCCGTGGGAAAAATGCGCTTTTTACGGGCGGCTGGACTAGGAAAGACTATTGTTATTTTTGGCGAAGAGTGATATTATCACTATCGCGAAAGAATGCTTCTATGAAAGAAAAAATACGCGCCGCCAGCCATTGAAAAGAGGCCGGACGGGCAGCAACGGTAAATGCAATGGAGATTTTACTCACAGGTTTTACAGCATTCCTGACGCAGGAGTGGATCGAGACGGCATTCCCGGATGATCATGTGCTGACCACCCACGCAAAAGGGGAAGCGCTGCAGGACACCCGGATCAAGACGGTGATGCTGGAAAGCAAGCAGCTGTTGGATCAGCTTTCGGAAACCTACCAATTTGACCGGGTTGTCTATTTTTCTGAATATCTGCTGCCACACGGGAATCAGGAAGGTGAACTGGACCGTCTGCGCCGGGTGCTGCAATCCTGCCGCGAGCGGGAGGTGGAGCTGTTGTACCTCTCAGGGCCGGAAGCAGCATTGACGCCGTCCTCCGGCAAAACGCTGCTGGCAAATGCGGCAGAGGAACTTTGCTTCCATTACGCTAAAACCAGCAAACTTCAGGTCAAGGTGTTCCGCCTGCCCTATCTGTATGCCGTCTCGGCCAGCGGTGCGGAGCAGTTTGCACGGCTGTTCGAGCAGATATCTGCCGGTACAGTTCAAATGGATGAACAGGCCGCGCAGCCGCTGCTTGCGCTCTGTGCAGAAGAACTGGCTGATCTCGTTGCCCGGGTGTTCGATACATGGACGCCGAAGCCGGAGCGATTTACGCTGCCGGATGTTTTTGGGAATACGCAGGAGCAGCTGGGCGAGGTGCTGCAAAAGCTGCAGCCTGGGCTGAAGGTGCTGTACGGCACCGATACCATCCAGACCTATCCCGCAGCGGATAATACTGTCCGCCGCAGGTACGGCTGGTTCCAGCGGTACAGCATTCTGGATGATCTGCCCGCGATCTATAATGTGTGGTGCGCCCGGCAGGCGGAGAAAAAAAGCTTTGCACGCAAAACGGTGGATAAGATCCGCCAGAGCCCGCGTTTGCTGCGGCTGGTAGAGATTGCTGCCGCGTGGTTGGCCACGGAGCTGCTGGTGCGTATTACAGGCACGGACGCGCAGTTCCAGATGATCGATTTCCGGCTTATGTTCGTCGTGCTGATCGGCACAGTCTACGGCCTCAATGCAGGTGTGCTGTCTGCTGTGTTGGCATCTGTTTCTCTGGCAATGGGCTATCTGCGGCAGGGCACTACCCTGATGCTGCTGTTTTATGCGCCTGCCAACTGGTTGGCGTTCATTGTATATTTTGTAGTGGGAGCGTCCTGCGGTTATGTGCAGCTGCGTAATACAGAGACCGCCCGTTTCGTGCAGGAAGAAAACAAGCTGCTGTGTAAGCGGCTTGAATTTACCCGGAAACTGTATCAGGATACGTTGGAGGATAAACAGATGTTCCGCCGCCAGATCCTTGGCCGCCGGGACAGCTTTGGCAAGATCTATGCTGTGACCCAGCAGCTGGATATGCTGCAGCCGCAGGAAATCTACCGCAAGACGGTGCAGATCATGGAGGATGTGCTGGAAAATCACAGTCTCACCATCTACCGGATGGAAAAGAACCATGGGTTTGCCCGCCTTACAGCCGCCAGTGCCGGAATGACGCCGGAGCCGGCACACTCGCTGGAGGTGGAGCAGTGGTTGGATGTGATCCGTGCCATTGAACAGGAGGGGCTGTGGGTGAATCGCGGCTTCCTCCCCGGACATCCGATGTATGCTGCAGGTGTGCGGCAGAACGGCAGCCTTGTGGTACTGATCTGCCTGTATACGGCCAACGAAGAGCAGATGACCCTGTATTACCAGAACCTGTTCCGCATCCTCTGCGGACTGGTGGAAACGGCATTGGTGCGCGCTTTTGAGTACGAGAGCGCCGTGCGGGAAAACTGGTATCTGCCCGGCACCTGCCTGCTGCGTCCGGCTGTGTTTGCGGAGCAGCTGGCTACAGCCTGTACCCTGCAGGAAGAAAAAATGGCGCACCATCTGCTGCTGCGGGTGACGGGTGAGTTTAAAGACCGGGCCGAATTCAACGACCGGGTGGAGCGCTCCATCCGCAGTACCGATGTAGCAGGCGTTGGAATAGACAACGCCGTCTACCTGCTGATGAATCAGGCCGATGAAGAAAATCTGCCGCTGCTGACCCGGCGCTTGGGTGAAAAAGGGCTTCATGTCACTGCGGTGCCGCTGGATGAGCAGCTGCGGCTGATCAAGACTGCAAAACAGGAGGCACCGCATGTGTAACGGGTTCTGGCTTGGCCTTGTGCTGCTGACGGTGCATCTGGTTGTATGCGGGGGCCTTTGGCTGCTGGCCCGGGCACGGACACTGGAGGTGGAAGGATATTTTGTTCCGGTGATGCTTCTGGTGCCGCTGTGGGGGCCGCTGTGTGTGCTGTTACTCCACACGTCCAATCGCCTTACAGGCGGGTGCCTGCGGGAACAGACACTTGAAAAGCTGCGAATAAACGAGGAAATATACAAAAATATCCTTGTGGCAGATGACGAGGGTAAGGAGGCGGTTGTTCCGCTGGAGGAAGCCTTGCTGGTAAACAGCCCTGCACAAAAGCGGAAGCTCATCCTCTCGGTGCTGACGGATGATCCTGCGGGCTATTACGACCTGCTTCAGCAGGCCCGCATGGATAACGACAGCGAGGTGGTTCATTACGCTTCCACAGCGCTGTCGCAGATCACCAAGGAGGCAGATCTGCAATTGCAGAAACAGGAACAAAGGTATGCTTCCGCCCCGGACGATGCCACCGTGCTGGAAGAATACTGCGATTATCTGGAAAGCTATTTGGAAAGCGGCTTTGTGCAGGGCAAAGCGGCGGAGATCCAGTATCACCAGCTGGAGCAGCTGCTGAAAAAACGGATGGAAAATCTCGGTGGACGCCGCAGCTGTACGCTGGAATGCAGGCTGGTAGATGTGCAGCTCAGTCTTGCGGAGTATGACCGCGCAGAAAAAACGTTGGAAGACCTTACGGCGCGCTGGCCCCAGCGTGAGGCGCCGTGGGTGCTCCGCCTGCGGCTGGCAGCAGCGCTGCGCGATGGGGCGGCTATCCAAAAAACGCTGCGTCAAATCGAGGAAAAGGAGGTCTACCTCAGTGCAAAGGGCCGCGAAGTCGTGCGGTTCTGGCAGGGGAAACAGCAATGAAAAAGGAAATCTTTTCCCGGCTGCGGGCATTCCGCTGGCAAAAGCTGCTGATCATCTGGGCTGTGTTCGTGGCGATAGCCGCTATCCTGTTTGCGGAGCGCAGCGGTATTCAATACGAGGCAACGAAATTTAAGATCAATTATCTCCCACGGACAGAGGTCAAATCTGCGCAGATCGCCATGTTCGGCCAGCCTGTCACCTGCCTGTTGCTCTACGATTCCGGACAGGAAGGAACAGACCTTGCAAAAAAGCAGTTCGATCAGATCTTGCTGGATATGAAAGTAAGCACACAGGCTGTGGATGTGCACACAACGTCTCTTGCCGATATCCCGGAGTTTGACCAGTATAAAACCGTTGTGGTCCTCATAAGTGATTTGGATGCGTTAGGCAAACGCTTGATCGACCTGATGAACTGGGTGAAGGACGGTGGCAGTGTTCTGTTTGCCATGGCACCCCAAAAAACGACGTATTTTGATGCGATATCGCCAAAACTTGGCATTCTGTCCTCTTCTTGGGAGAACAAAATCGCCGAAAGCATCGTTCCCACAGAGGAGTTTATGCTGGGCGGCGGGCAGCGGTATGAGTTCAGTGACCCATTTGAATCCTCTCTCAGCGTCAGCCTCCGGGAGGAAGCCACAGTCTATGCCAGCACAGGGGACGAAGGCGTTCCGCTGGTATGGGGCACAAAGTCCGGTGCCGGCAGGGTGGTGGTGGACAACATCGGCGTCTACGACAAAATCATGCGCGGCATTTATGCAGCGTCCTTCAGCCTGTTGTGCGATGCCGCTGCTTACCCCGTCATCAACAGTTCGGTGTTCTATCTGGACGATTTTCCCTCTCCGGTGCCCGGCGGCGATGGTACTTATATCCGCAGGGATTACAGGATGAGCATAGCGGACTTTTATTCCAAGGTCTGGTGGCCGGATCTCGTAAAGCTTGCACAGCAATACTCTATCCGTTTTACCGGTGTCATGATCGAAAACTATGAGGACGATACCCAAAGCACGCCGGTCCGTCAGCCGGACACTCAGCAGTTCCGATACTATGGCAGCCTGCTGCTGCAGCAGGGCGGGGAAGTGGGCTTCCACGGCTACAACCATCAGCCGCTGGTACTGCCCGATACGGATTACAAGGATCTTTACAGCTACCGTCAGTGGCCCAGTGAAGATGCCATTGTGGCTGCGATGAACGAGCTTATCGATTTTCAAAAGACTGTACTGCCCAACACCGAGGGCAGTGTCTATGTGCCGCCTTCCAACATCCTTTCTGCTGCCGGGCGGAAGGTGCTGGGCAGCAAAGTGACCCGGATCCGCACCATTGCAAGCACCTACTTTGAGGATGGCACATCCCTGCCCTATGTGCAGGAATTCGGTGTGGCCAGCGACGGTATTGTGGAGCAGCCTCGCATCGTATCCGGCGGTATGGTGGGAGATACCTATATGCGGCTGGCAGCAATGAGCGAGTTGAACATGCACTACGTCAGTATCCACTTTATGCACCCGGACGATCTGCTGGATGTGGACCGCGGTGCGGCAGAAGGCTGGGAAACCTACAAGGGCGGTCTGAAAGATTACCTCAAGTGGCTCAGTGCCGCTGCACCGGATCTGCGCAGGCAGACAGGCACCGAGTGCTCTGCTGCCATTCAGCGGTATGCACAGCTGACGGTCACGCTGGACAGCACCGATACCGCATGGACGCTGCATCTTGGCAATTTTGTGGATGAAGCATGGCTTTTCTTCCGCGCCAATGAGGGGACTCCCGGCAAGGTGACGGGCGGCGAACTGACCCGCCTGACAGGGAACCTTTATCTGCTCAAAGCCAATGCCGACACCGTCCGTATTGAAAAGAAGGGGGCGTGACCATGCGCATCTGTCTGGTGCTGGAAGGGTCTTATCCCTATGTTCACGGCGGCGTATCCACATGGATGCACGCGTATATTCAGGCCATGCCTCAGCAGGAATTCGCCCTCTGGGTCATTGGGGCCAAAGCGCAGGACCGAGGAAAATTTGTGTATGAGCTGCCGCCCAACGTGAAAGAGGTGGAGGAGGTTTTTCTGGATGATGCCCTCCGCCTCCACGGTGAGCGGCAGCCGGTCCTGTTTACTGCAGACGAGCGTACCGCCTTGCGGGAACTGGTACGGCTGGGCAGCCCGGATTGGGATGTGCTGTACCGTCTGTTTCAGGAAAAAGGCGTCCACCCGCTCTCTTTTTTGCAGAGCCGGGATTTTATGGAATTGTTCAAGGATATCTGCCTACAGGAGTATCCTTATGTGGCTTATGCGGATGCGTTCCATACCATGCGCTCGATGCTGCTGCCGGTGCTCTACCTGCTTACGGGCAGGGTGCCGAAAGCGGATGTCTACCATGCGATCTCCACCGGCTACGGCGGTCTGCTGGCCTGTATGGGCGGCAGTCTGAACCATGCGCCAGTGCTTCTTACGGAACATGGCATCTACACCCGTGAACGGGAGGAAGAGATCATCCGCGCCGAGTGGGTGGTGCCCTCGTTCAAGAGCCGATGGATCCGATTCTTCTATATGCTTTCAGAGGAGATCTACCGGCGGGCGTTCCGGGTCAGCAGTCTGTTCTATAATGCCCGCCGGACGCAGATCGAGATGGGATGCAATGCTGAAAAGTGCATCGTCATCCCAAACGGCGTCCAGTATGAGAGGTTCTGCAATATCCCGCTCAAACAGGAGGATGGCTGGGTGGATATCGGTGCGGTGGTGCGTCTGGCCCCCATCAAGGACGTCAAGACCATGATCTACGCCTTCTTTGAGCTGGCCTCCCGGATGCCCAATGTCCGGCTCCACATTATGGGCGGCGTGGACGATGAAGATTACGCCAAAGAATGTTATGCGCTGGTAGAGCAGTTGCAGCTCAAAAACCTGATCTTCACCGGGCGTGTAGACGTGGTGCAGTATATGCAGAAACTGGATTTCACCATCCTTACCAGTATTTCAGAAGGGCAACCGCTGTCTGTGCTGGAATCTATGGCAGCCCGCCGTCCCTGTGTGACCACCGAGGTGGGGTGCTGCCGGGAGCTGCTGGAAGGTGCGCCCGGCGATGAGCTGGGAGTTGCCGGGTATTGCGTACCGCCGATGTACCGGCAGGGTTTGGCCGATGCCATGGAGAAGATGTGCGCCAGCCGTGCCCGGCGCGAAGAGATGGGACGCATTGGCCAAAGACGGGTGGATGCGTACTTTCACCACGAGCAGATGCTGGCCAACTACCGCAAGATGTACGACGAAACCGCAAAGGAATATCACTTGGAGTAACCATGGCAGGAATTGGATTTGAATTGAAAAAGCTGTTCCGCCGCAAAGGGCTGTTTGCCTCCCTGCGGGCCTACGGCTATGCGGGTATCATCTGCACCGGCCCTATGCTGCTGGGCGTTGTGCTTCAGCTTGGTATTCTGCTGCTCTGCGGCTGGGTGGGTGCCCAGCGGGATCAGCAGGATCTGCTGGTCTGTATGATCACCTATACGCTGCTGTTTTCCCTTACGGTCACCAGCTTCTTTTCTATGCCGGTAACACGGTATCTGGCAGATATGCTGTATGAGGAACAGGAGCAGACCATCCTGCCTTCGTTCTGGGGCTCCAGCAGCCTGATGCTTGTACTGGGCTGTACGCTGTATGGGCTGTTTCTGCTTGTTTCAGGAGCAACTCTTTTGCAGGGGCTGCTCTGCCTGTGGCTTTTTGCAGAGATGATCGTGAACTGGAACGCCATGAGCTATCTGACCGCCATCAAGGACTACCGTGGTATCCTCTGTTCGTTTCTGGCCGCCATTGCGCTGGCATTCGGGCTGGGTTTCGTACTGGTGCTGCTGCTGGGCTGTCCGGTGCTGGAAGGAATGCTCTTTGCTGTGACCATGGGTTACGGCCTGATGATGGTGTGGGATGTAGTGCTGCTCTACCGCTACTTCCCGCAGAGCGATGAGAGCCCATGGACGTTTCTGCGCTGGGTGGATGCGTTCCTGCCGCTGGCCTTTACGGGGCTGTGCACCAACATCGGACTGTTTGCCCACCTTGTCATCTGCTGGGCAGGGCCGTCGGGCGTACAGGTCAAAGGCCTGTTTTATGGGGCTCCGTACTATGATGTTCCTGCCCTTATTGCGTTTTTGACTATCCTCGTCACGAGCGTAAATTTTGTGGTGTCAGTGGAGGTCAATTTCTACCCCAAATACCGGAATTACTACAGCCTGTTCAACGATGGCGGCGTTGTGGGCGATATCGTCACGGCAGAGGAAGAGATGCTGGCTGTGCTGAACCGGGAACTCCGGTTCACTGCCCTCAAACAGCTGTTCGTCACAGCGGCGGTACTTTCACTGGAGAACACTCTGCTGGCTCTGCTGCCTCTTGGGTTCAACGACCTGATGCACGGCTACTTCCGCACCCTGTGTGTAGGGTACGGCCTTTACGCCGTGGGCAACACCATTCTGATGATCCTGCTTTACTTCACGGATTACGGCGGCGCTGTCGCAGCCGCTGCTGTGTTTGCTGTTTCTGCCAGCGGGTTTACAGCGCTTTCCATGGCGTTTGACCCTGTGTTTTACGGGTTTGGCTTCCTGATCGGAGCGGCGCTGTTTTATCTGGTCACGCTGTTCCGGTTGGATGCCTTTACGGCCAATCTGCCCTATCGGGTGTTGGGGCAGCAGCCGATTGTGGCAGAAACAAAAGCCGGGCGCTTCACCCGGCTGGGGTTGTTCTTGGAACATAAAAAGGGAAAGCTTCGAGAGGAGAAGGCAAATGAAGAATAAAGATCTGATCCCGCGCCGCAGGGTGTTGGGGTTGGGCGTTGCGCTGGCCGGGCTGTGCGCAGGCTGCGCCGTGCTGCCGGCCGGGAGTGCAGAGAGCGCTGCCAGTTCACAGACAGCGTCTGGGAATAAAGCAGCTGACAAGGTGGAAAAGGCTCCGCTGGAGGATATCAACAGTGTCCACCTGCGGGATAATCCGGAACTTTACACGGTCTACGATGACAGCGGCGTGGTGACAATGTACCTGACCGTGAGCCGGGGCAATGACAGCGAGAACACCAACCACAGCTGGGCGGAGATCAACCATTATTCGGTTTACGATTATGAGACCATGGGTGTGCCACGCTATCAGGTGAACGGCCTTTTGCAGGTGGGGGATGAGAACGGCCCGCTGCCCGGCGAGCTGGGTTATGCGGTGGAGGCACCCAACGCCACAGTGCAGATCCGTGGCCAGACCTCCAGTCGGAATGCTCAGAAAAACTACAAAATAAAGCTCAAGAAAAACAAGGGCAGCTGGCGCGGCCAGCGCACCATTGCCCTCAATAAGCACATGGGCGAGGGGCTGCGGTTCCGCAACAAAATGGCATACGACCTTATTAAGGAAATCAACCAGATGATGGGGTTGCGTACCCAGTTCGTCCACCTCTATGTCAAAGACCTCACCGACAGTGAAAACGGCGTGTTTGAGGACTATGGCCTCTACACGCAGGTGGAGCAGCTGAATAAGGCGGCCCTGAAAGCCCATGGACTGGATTCCACAGGGCAGCTGTACAAGGTGAATTTCTTTGAATTTTACCGCTATGAAGATGCCATCAAGCTTACCACCGACCCCACGTTTGATCAGGCGAAATTTGATTCTTATCTGGAAACGAAGGGCAGCAGCGACCACAGCAAACTCATTGAGATGCTGGAAAAGCTGAACGACGAATCCCAGCCGATGGAAAAGCTGCTGGAAACGTATTTTGATGTGGAGAATATTGCCTACTGGATGGCATTCCAGCTATTGATGGGCAATGCCGATACCCAGAGTCGCAACATGTATCTTTACAGTCCGCAGAACTCGGATACATGGTACATTCTGGACTGGGATAACGACGATATGCTTCGCCGTAAAGAACGCGAACTCATCCGCTTTACAGATGCTGGAAGCTGGGAGCGGGGCATCAGCAACTACTGGTGCAATGTGCTGTTCCGGCGCTGTCTTCAGACTGCAAGCTATCGGGAAGCATTGGACACTGCTGTACGGGAGCTGCATGATTATCTGAATGCCGACCGTATTGAGGAGATGACGATGCATTACCGCACCATCACCGAGCAGTACATTTGGCAAATGCCCGACATAGAGTATCTGCCCCTTACAAAGCCCCAGTATAATACGGTGGCGCAGGTACTGCCGGAGGAAATTGAGGAAAATTATCAGCAGTACCCGGAGGGATATCATTATCCTATGCCGTTCTACATTGCTCTGCCCTCCCTCCAGAACGGGGTGCTCCAGCTGAGTTGGGACCCGTCCTATGATTTCAATGCGGAGGATATCGTTTATACGGTGGAACTTGCCCGGGATTACCAGTTCCGGCAGGTGCTCTACCGGCAGGAACACGTTGTGCTGCCCGTGGTGCAGGCCGCGGCTCCCGGTGCAGGCCAGTATTTTATCCGGGTGTGGGCTACTAACGCCTCCGGCTATACGCAGGATGCCTTTGATTACTACGTCATTGATACCGGTAAGGTGTACGGTGTCAAATGTTTTTACATCCAGCCGGATGGCACTGTGGTGGAGGATACCTATGAAGAATGAGTCCGCATTCTGGCAGCGGTGCTTGGAGCGGGGAGAGCAACTGCTGGCTCCGCAGCCCCGCAGCCATACGGAAACTTACCGCCACGAGCTGAAATATCTTATTTCATGGGCGGACAAGGCTGAACTGACAACACGGATGTCCCCCGTTCTCAAACTGGACCCCCACGCAACGAATGGCGGCTACTTCATCCGCAGCCTGTATTTTGACGATTATTGGAATACTGCTTACGAGGAAAAAGATGCCGGTGTGCTGCTGCGCAAGAAATACCGCATCCGCATTTATAATTGCAGCGACCGCAGTATCAAGCTGGAGCGAAAGAAAAAATTTGGCAGTTACATCTATAAAGAAGCTGCACCTTTGACCCATGCAGAGTTTGATGCTATTCTCGCCGGAGACTATGACTTTCTGCTGCACAGTCCCCACCGTTTGTGTCAGGAGTTCTACACCGAGTGTGTGTGCAATGTGCTCCGTCCCCGGGTCATCGTGGATTACGACCGCGAACCGTGGATCATGGACGCCGGCACGGTGCGTGTTACATTTGATCAGGATGTCCGGGCTGCTGTGGGCAATTGGGATATTTTTGATCCTGCGCTTCCCACCCTGCCGGTGCTGGAGCCGGGCAAACTGGTCATGGAGGTCAAATTTACAGAGTATCTGCCGCAGATCGTGCGGGATATCCTCCCGCCCCGTGCACAGGAGCTGACTGCCGTTTCCAAGTATGTGCTGTGCTGCGATAAGACCGCTTATCAGCACGGGTTTGAATACTGGAACGAAACCTGAGAGAAAAGGAACACAATTAACCATGAGCACAAAAGACTTTATTAAAAAATCTGTTATGAATGCTTTTGTCCAGTACGATGCGCCTAAGCTTGCCGTGGCGCTGCTGGCGGCGCTGGCGCTGGGCATTCTCATTTATCTGGTCTACCGCAAATTCTATACAGGCGTAGTATATTCCCGCAGCTTTGCGGTAACGCTGGTGGGAATGTGCGTGCTTACCTGCATGGTCACGCTGGCCATCAGTACCAACGTGGTCATCTCCCTTGGTATGGTGGGCGCATTGTCTATCGTCCGCTTCCGCACCGCAGTCAAGGACCCGCTGGATCTGTTATATCTGTTCTGGTCGATCACCACGGGTATTACGGCGGGTGCCGGAATGTACGCACTGGGGCTGGTCACGGCGGCTGTCATGATCGCTATGATTTACCTGTTCTCCCACTGGCAGGCTAAAGGCCGGGTGTACATTGCGGTGATCCACTATGTAGGCACCGAGGCCGGAGACGATATCGTCCGGGCGCTGGGACGCATCAAGTATGCAGTCAAATCCAAGACCATGCGGGGCGAAAACACCGAGATGGCGGTAGAGGTATTCTGCAAAGACCCCAATATGGAATTTGCAGACCGTATCCGCGCTGTAAAGGGGGTACAGGATGTCACCCTTATCCAGTACAACGGGGAGTATCATGGGTAAAATTTCAAGGATCCTGGCGGCAGGGCTCTGTCTGCTGGGGATGGGAGCAGCAATGATCACATCGACCCCAAAGACAAGAACCTATGCTGCGGATGACAGCGCATTTCCAAATGCCCAGATCGGCTATGCTCCGTTGGTCGATACTACAGAGGCGGGCGATGCAACGCTCCGCTATCTGGAACTTACATGGCGGGAGGCAGAGCCGGAAGAGGGCGTTTATGCATGGGAGGCAATCAGCGAAAAATACGGCTTTGCCTCACTGCGGGAGCAGGGGATCCATCTGGTGCTCCGCTTTGTCTGCGATGTGCCGGGACAAGAGACGCATCTGGATATCCCGGACTGGCTTTATGCGCAGACGAAGGATGGCAGTTGGTACGATACAGATTATGGGAAAGGCTACTCTCCAAACTATGCCAATGTGGTGTTCCGGGCTGCGCATCACCGTGTGCTTTATGCGCTGGCGGAGTTTCTGGGCACGGATGGTTTTGTTTCCTATGTGGAGCTGGGCAGCCTTGGCCACTGGGGCGAGTGGCACATCAAAAGCGAAGATGGTCTGGTACCCATGCCGGACGAGACGATCCGGGACGAATACGCTGCAGATTATCTTGCGGCTTTTCCTACGGCAGAGCTGCTGATGCGCAGGCCGTTCCGCTTTGCGGCAGAACAAAAACTCGGTCTTTATAATGATATGACCGGCGAGGAAAAAGACACTATGGAGTGGCTGGGATGGATCGCAGAGGGCGGCTGGTATGGCAGCGACCCCAATGCGCTGACGCCTATGCCGGATTTCTGGCAGAATGCCCCGGTGGGCGGCGAGTTCACCAGCAGTCTTTCCATGCAGGATATGCTGGTGAAAAACCTTCCCCGCACGCTGCACCTGTTGGAGATATCGCACATGAGCTTTCTGGGCCCCAAAACGGCACAGGTAAAATATGCGAAAGGATATAATGCCGTGCTGAGGAGGCTGGGCTATCGGCTCCGGGTAACGGAACTGAAGCTGAACCTGTGCACAGACGGCGTTTCTGCAGAACTGACTGTGGCAAATGAGGGTGCGGCACCGTTCTACTGGGATTGGCCCGTGAATCTTTATGTGGAGGATACAGCAGGCAGCACTCTGTGCACAGCGCGTCTGCCGCTGTCCCTGCCGGAGCTGATGCCGGGGAAGAGCCAAAAAGTATCGGTCACGCTGGAAGGGGCAGATGCACAGGAACTGCTTTGCGGAGGGTGGAAGCGTTTATTCCGCAGCCCAAAACATCTGACGATTGGAATCGTGGATCCAATGACGAGCCGTGATGCAGTGCGGTTTGCCATGAAGGCGGCACGGAAAAACGGAAAAACTGTTTTGCTGTAGGCTGCCGTGCAAAAAGTAGAATTTCATAGAATTTGATTTTGATGTGCGGTCATTCAAACCAATGCCGTCAAGTCGTTGTCGGATGAAGTGGTTTCTAGTTTGTCCGGGAGGAAGTGCACGGTTTCTGCACGGATTTTGCACAGTTTCAAAACGTGCAGAGGGTGCTTTTTGATGCAAAATCCGACAAAGGGTGCAGAAATGCCGGGTGAAAAATCACGTTGCTTTGATTAAAAACTACGATAACTCGAAACTTCCATAAATTGAGACGAACCGGCGGCTTGCTCTCTTAATCAGTGGGCCCAGGGTTCGAGTCCCTTGAGGTGCACCACAACAACAAAATCCGAACTTTTTTCCGATAGGAGAAGAGTTCGGATTTTTTGTTTTCTTTGGAAGACAAAATGAATCCCTTGCTTCCATCGAAAAGCGTCCTGGACCTTATCATAAGAAAGCACGATAGACCACTGTAAGAGTGCCGTAAGGCGGAAAGGACACGAGTATGAAATACGATGCAAGAGCCTGCAAATTCAACATGGACACTGGCTGCGTGGAGCTGCTGCTCCGGGATGGGAGAATGATCTCCATCCTGCAAAAGATGATCGATGCCGATGTCATTGCGCTGGCAAGCCCGGTGTACTTCTACTCCATCAGTGCCCAGTTGAAGACAGTGATCGACCGTACCGTGGCACGGTGGTTTGAGGTCAAAGACAAGGGATTCTACTACATCACCACCATGGCAGACGAGGAAAAAGCCTCTGCGGACACTACGCTGACCTGCCGGGGGGCTTTGCTGCGCCTGCGGGCCGGGCATCTGCAACAGAACCGGCACAAATCGTGCTTTTCACGCTGTTTTTAGGGCGATTCGCGCAGTTTCGCTTCCAAAATGCGGTAAAATATGCTATCCTTAAAGCAGAGAAATATACCCCCCACCCGTAATAATTTCCGCAAAGGAGGAACCCCTATGAAACGAAATATTTTGGCCCGGCGGGCGGCTTCCGCTGCGCTGGCAGCATGCATGATGTTCAGCCTTTCCGCCCCGGCTCTGGCCGCAAGCACCGATGCCCTGCTCCAGCAGAGCACCGCCGCCAAAAGCGCGGTGAGCGTGCTGGGCGAAAAGAACGGTACATTGATGATTGGCAACAGCTCGTTTGACACGAAAACAAACATTGATGGGCTAGAACTCGGCGGAGGAACCATAAGCTACGATGCCGAGACCCATACGCTGACCCTGAATGGTGTGAATATTGAGGACTTCAGCCGGGACTGGGTAATTGATTTTTATGACATGGATACGCCGCTGAACCTTGTTCTGATGGGGGAAAATCTCCTTAAAGGTAAGGGCGGCATTAGAGCACATGATCTCAAGATTTCCGGCAACGGTTCGCTGCAGATCACAGCAACAAACTATGAAGGCATTGCCAGTTTCGGCCAGAGTGGAGGTAAGCTCACGATTGGATCTGATGTTGACATCAATGCCATGAGCGGCTGCGCGATTGCTGTCAGCGGAAGCGTCCGCATTGAAAATAGCGCTACCGTGAAGGCCAGGTGTCTGCACGGTGGCATTGATTGCTATGACCTGACCATTGACTCCGCCACCGAGGTGAATCTGGAGTCGACCGGAGAGGGGTGCAACGCGATTTACGCGCACGGAGATAACGATGGTACGGTCGCTGGAACAGCCAACATCAAAAACTCTAAACTTGTGCTGAAGTCGGATTATCCTGCATTCTATGCAAAAGATGGAATCGAGATCAGCGGCGGCAACGTCGAAGCAGCGTCTACATCCGATGTTGGTATTTTTACAAGGGGAGAGCTAAGCATTACCGATGCTGGCATTGATGCAAGCGGCTACTACTATGGCATCGGCTCGAACGGTGCGATGAAAATGACCGGCGGCAAGCTGAAGGCAGTCGGTCAAAATAACGGTGTATATATCCGGAACAGCCTGACGCTCAACAATGTTGAAGTTGATGCAGAGTGTGAAAATTGGGTCGCCATCTCCTCTATGGGACCGATGGTTCTGAACGGCGGAAAAATCGAAGCGGTCAGCAAAAATGCAAGCGGCGACGAAGCTAATGCAATCTATGCGGGCGACCGTTATGATGGCGATGAACTCCTTGCAGAAGGCAGCCTGACCATCAAGGGCAATGCCAAGGTTCATGTGTCCGGTTGTCAGGGAATCGGTTCTGACGGCCAGACCACGATCGGAGAAGCAGATATCGAGATCGCTTCGATGGATTTTTCGATCGTGTACCCGGTTCAGATCGAAAACGGAAATAAGATCCTCAGCCTGATGGGCGGCAAAGACAAGGAAAGCGCCACGGTGCTGAACCCGGATGACTTTGTGTGGGATCGCCCCGACCCGAACTGCATCGGTAAAAACGCGTATCTGCATATTATTACCGGGTCGGTGGCCGGACCGGACGAAACCCCTGACCCCGACGCTGGCTACGATGCAAGCTCTGCTGCAGGCGGTGCAATTGCCGCCGTGGCCGTGGGCGGTGCAGCCATCTGGGGCGGCTACGAGATCGCCACCCGCGTGATCCTGCACAGCCTCCTGCCCGAGGACGCAGCCATCCCGGCAAACCGCGGCCAGCTGGCCCTGCTGGTGTGGAACACCGCAGGCAGGCCCGAACCCGCA
>ERZ779885.2458-NODE-2458-length-16962-cov-3.381262_pt1 | contig 16962 bp, 13 predicted proteins | sample MGYA00511554_ERZ779885 | MGnify/ENA primary metagenome ERZ779885 (study PRJEB29588, sample SAMEA2160998) | human gut metagenome | biome: human gut; feature: human-associated habitat; material: faeces | place: Denmark | collected 2008/2010 ... | reverse complement strand
GTTTCGGGTTTGCTACATCCACACTCTGGCTAATCGTCTCTGTTTTACCGGCTGCTACGGTAATGTCATCGGTCTGTGTGGAAATAACATCGCTTTCCTTGTTATAAACGGTCGATTTTACTGAAACACCAGTTGCTTCTGTATCAGAATCGTTTGTTACGTCCGTCTTGATGTCAACGCCTGCTTTTGTGGCATTCTTGATTTCTTCGTATTTGCCACCTTCTGCTTCCAGTTTTTCAAACGGAGTAGTGATCTGCACGCCATTCACCGGAACATTCAGTTTCTCGGTGGAAATCAGATATACATTACGGTAGATACCGGCTCCTGCATACCATCTGGCACTGCTGTTGCTGCTTTGTACTTTGACTGCGATCACATTCTCGCTGCCATCGTATTTCAGATATTTGCTGATATCATACGTAAAGGTGTTGTAGCCAAGGTACTGCTTCCAGTTGTCCTCGGTATGTCCGTTCACCCATACCTGGCTGATCATCTGCACACCGTCGAATTCAATTGAAACGGTTTTGTCTTTAAAGTCATCGGAAAGTGTGAAGCTCTTGCGGTACCAGCCGACACCGCCTGCCAGAGAACCCTGTGCCGCTCTGACACCATTGCTGTTCTCATAAGTACCATAGATTGCCCAGTCATGCGGCAGATCAACGTTATCCCAGCTCGAATCATCGTAGTCCACACCATCCGCCTGAACGGAAGTATCGTTAATGTTGTACTTATTGACCAGTTTGAATTTCCAGTCATCTCCAAATTTCATTTTACGCTCACTGCGTTCTGTTGTCGCTCCTGTTTTCTGAACGGCTGCCGCGACATCTGCCGCTTCTGCTTTCACTGGAGCCGGAAGAATCCCGATTCCACTGAAAACCATGGCAACACTCAAGGCTAACGCCGTCCATCGTCTCGCACCTTTTCTTTTTTTGTTCATTTTTTCCTCCTTTTTGCTGCTTTTCACACTATCCGCATCGTGTTTAGTGAATTTATACACTTTGCTTACTGGTAATATACAAAATTTTTCACCAAAATCATATGTACTATTTTTTGTTTTTTGGTACTTTTTTTACCGTTTTCCATTTCTTTCGCTTTTTTCCTGTGTTATACTAATAATGTTGAATCAAAAATTTTGGGAGGTTGTATGTATGAAACGTACAAAAAAACTACTTCTCCTCTTTTTATTTTTCTGTCTTTTCCTGACTGGCTGCACAGCTGCCACGCAGGAAAACATGGATTCTGCTGAAAACAATTATACAGAGCTTACTCTTTTTTCAGATGTCTCTTTCTGGAATCCTCCAGTCTGGAGTTTTGAAGAAGGAAGCATCAGTGCCGGTATCTCAAAGAAAACCGGAGCATACCTGGATTTTACGATTCCGCCACAGGACGCATCCAAAAAGCTGAGTCTGATGATCTTAAAAGATGAACTCCCTGACCTGATCGTCGCTACGGACAAGAATGTGATCAATCAGCTGATCCGTTCTGGAAAGGTCTGGTCTTTGCAGGATTTTTTTGAAACTTACTGCCCGGATTCCCATTTGCTGAAAGATTTCCCGAAAGACCGGAAACAGGAGTATATCCGACAGTACGGAGACTGGTATGCTTATCTTTCACACCTGAATACCGATGATGCCCGCAAAACCTGGAAAGAAAAGACCTCTTATTATGGAGATCTTTTCACCCACAGTTACAATCATGGCATTATGTTTAACCGCAAACTTCTGGCACGTGCTAACCTGACCGTTTCGGATATACAGACTGCCTCTCAGGTCTTAAAAGCTTTTGAAAAAGTCAAAAAGCTGACTGCTGAAGACGGACAGTCCACCATCCCATTGCTGCTGGAAGGCAATCAATATCTTGACTCTTCGATTTCCTGCCTGATCGGTTCTTTCGGTGCTGAAGTCATTGACGACAATGGAAATTATACAGAACGCTTCCTTCAGCCGGAATGCAAAGATGCTTTTGCCTTTCTGAACACAGCCTTCCGCAAAGGTTATGCTTTCAGTGAAGATCTGACACTTGATAATCTCCAGATGCGCGATCTGATAGCAGATGGCCGTGTTTTCTGCTATATCGGAAACACTTCCAATACAAGTGTGGATGCCACCAGTTGGGTTTCCGCAGGTCCGATCCTATCTGACTCTGGAAAACGTCCGGTGATGAGCATCGACCTGAGTGTACCGACCGGCTGGATGCAGACTTTTGTATCCAAAAGCTGCAAAAACCCGGAACTTGTCGCCCGCTTTTTTGATTATATGACTTCTGACGAAGGATTGCTCTACAGCAACTACGGCGTGGAAAACGAAGATTATACTTTCGACTCGGATGGCTATATCCAGCGGACTGCCAGAGGACAGCAGCGCTTTCACGATTCTAATGATATGCTCGGACTGTTCTGGAATTTTTACAATGTTGCCTGGGATCACAGCCTGATCCCGGTACCTGAAAAAGGAAGCATGGACGACTGTTTAAATCAGATCCAGACTGCTTTTGCCAGATATCCGGACACTTATGTTTATGATTCTGCCCTTCTTCGTCTGCCGGATAATTACATTTCCCCGGACAGTGAGGAAGGTCAGATAGAAAGCACGCTGGAAGCTTACCGCAAAGAGCAGATTCCAAAAATTCTCTCTGCTTCTTCGGATACTGAGTTTGAAAAACAGTATCAGCTTTTTGTAACCACACAAAAAGAACTTGGAGCTGAAAAACTGGATCAAAAGATCAACCGGCAAATGCAGGAGAATTTTTCCTATTACGGTAAAAAAATAGAGAAAGTCAACCCACAAATGCAAGACACCTCAAAATCAAACGGAGAAACAAAACCATGAACTTCTTACAGACTTACCGCAGACACCTGATCTTTAAGCTGGCCGGGATTGCTGCCTTGATCCTTGCTGTGCTTTCGTCTGCCTATCTTTTTATGTCAGCAGACTATGCAAGATCTGTGCGTAAAAACACGCTCGCCCTGAATGAACGTCTGACAGCCCAGACTGCCACACGTATCGAATCATACTGGGACTCGCTTTACAATATCACAACTGCATTCTGCTATTCTCCGACCGTGCAGCAGTATTTTTCAGTAAATTCTCTGAACCGGCTTCCGGATACACAGGAGCTTACCTCGGTTTTTTCCAACACACTCCTGCTGAATGACCGTATTTTAAGCGTTTATCTCTACAATGCAGATGCAAAGCAGATTGCTTCCATGGGAAAAAATTTTTCGATTGATACTTCCGTACTGAACACCGATGCCGTGATGGATATCCGGGCATCACATCTGAAGTCAAACGAAAAACGCCCTTACTATGAGCTGATCTTCCCTGTTTATGATCTGAACAGCATCCAGTACCAGAAGCTGCTTGGTACCTGCGTTTTTGTCCTGGAACCGGAAAGTTTTGATGATACCCTTCAAAATGCACAGTCAACGGAAGATGCCGTTGTTTTTCTTCTGGATTCCTCGGACTGCATTCTTGCTTCTGCCGGTTCAGTGCAATCCTGCGGAAGCACGCTGGCATCCGAGATTCTGCACAGCACTTCCGAAAAATATTTTTTCACTCAGACACTTTCCTGCAATGCCTGGAAAATTGCCGGTTTCCTTCCGGAATCAGATCTTCGGAAACCGGACCAGAACCTGAAAGAAACACAAATCCTGGTTTATTGCATTTCCCTGTGTCTTTTACTCTTTCTGCTTCTGTACTGCAATTACAGCATCATAAAACCGGTCACCGGAATTTCTGCTTTTATCCGTAAGATCAATCAGAATCCAGACTCCCGGCTTTCCCTCGACCGCCCGGATGAGATCGGCACGGTTGCAAAAAGCCTGAATCAGATGCTTGATGAAAAGCAAAAAATGCAGCTGGAAATCGAGCAGGTAAAATATCTTGCCTATGAAACGGAACTTTCCAAAAAGCAGGCAGAAATCCTTGCCTATCGAAGCCAGATCAATCCGCACTTTCTTTATAATACGTTTGAGTGTATCCGGGATATGGCTCTGTTCTACGATGTGGATGACATCGCAGAACTTACGATGGCTCTCTCCAATGTCTTTCGTTTTGCCGTCAAGGGAACTGATATGGTTACCGTAGAAAATGAGCTGGATCATATCCGTGAATATGCAAAGATCATAAATTACCGTTTTATGGGCAAAATCCGCATCGAAATCGATGCAGAAAATGCTATACTAAACTGCAAAGTATTTAAACTTCTGCTCCAGCCGCTTGTGGAAAATGCAGTCTTTCACGGACTGGAACAAAAAATTGAAAACGGTACGGTGTGGGTGCATGTATTTTCCCCCGATCATGCAACACTTTGCTTTGTTGTGGAGGATGACGGATGCGGCATTGAACCGGAACGTTTAAAACAGATCCTCGCATCTTTGGAAATTGAAAAAAATACAACAAAAATCGGCGTCTTTAATATTTATCAACGTCTGAAACTTTATTATGATGATAAGTTTTCTTTTGATATAAAAAGCAGTTTGAAAAAAGGAACCTGCATTACGATTTCGATTCCAAGAGAATCGACAGCAGAACCAGAAGGGAGTATTTTATGATAAGTGTCTATATTGCAGATGATGAAGTCTGGATCACCATCGGTCTGAAAAAACTGATCCAGAAATCCGGACTTCCTTTTGAGGTGATCGGAGAAGCACATAACGGCGTGACTACACTTGAAGATATCAAAACCTTAAAACCGGATGTCCTGTTTACCGATATCCGTATGCCGGGGCTTTCCGGTCTGGAAGTCATGTCCTATATTTCAGAACATCAATTTGCAACCAAAGTCGTGCTGATCTCCGGCTATGCCGAATTTGAGTATGCACGACAGGCAATGCTGTGCGGTGCTTTTGATTATCTTCTGAAACCGATCCAGCAGGAAACTCTGAACAAAACCCTGTCACGCCTTCGAAATGAACTTGAGCCTGCCGCTTCTGAAACTTCTGAAGACACGATGGAAAATGCAACGATCACAGACCTTTCGACTGCCGGAACCTCTCTGTTCAAAAAAATTCTGGCTTATATCCAGGAACACTATACGGAAGAACTCTCTTTAACTTCCCTGGCAGAAATGTACAATATCAGCTCCAGCCGCTTAAGCACCCTGATCAAAAAAGAACTGGGACTGTCTTTTTCAGAATATATCACGGCAAGACGTATGCAGAAGGCGAAAGAACTTTTAAAAGACGACAGCCGCTCCATCGAGGAGATTGCAAACGCAGTCGGCTACCACGATTACTTTTATTTCACAAAAGTTTTCAAAAAAACGCAGGGAATATCTCCAAGCAAATACCGGAAGTCTCTTTAAATTTTTCTTGCTAAAGTAAAAAAGTGTGTTTATAATCAAAGTATTAAAGTAAACAAATGAGTGAACATAACTGTAACATTCAATCCAGACACACATAAGACCCTGTGTGCGATTCTGGTCCGTTTTTCTGCAGTTATGTGCAAACAACAAATGTATTGGAGAAAATAGCATGGCAACTATCCGAGATTTAGCAAAACACACCGGATTCTCAGTAACCACGATTTCCCGTGTACTGAACAATGATCCGACTTTGAACGTAACCGACAACACCAGAGTCTCAATTCTTGAAGCGGCAGATGAACTTCACTACACGCTTCCGAAAACAAGACGTTCCCATAAAAACCGCCTCGTCCATATCGCCATCGTTGAGATGATGTCCTTAAAAGAGCAGCTGGCTGATCCGTACTATCTTTATCTGAAGAATTATGTGGTACGCAACTGTATGGAGCATGACTGTAATGTATCTTATCTTTTTGAGCAGTCTGGCAAATATCAGACACTGGAAAAGACCCCGCTTGACGGTATCCTGGCGATCGGCATTTTTTCAGACCAGCAGATTGCACAGTTGCTGGAGATCAGCCCGAACATCGTATTTGTGGATTCTTCCCCGGATGAACGCCGCTTTGATTCGGTTGTCTTAAACTTCCGTCTCGGCGTAGAGCAGGCACTGGATTATCTGCTTTACAAGGGACACCGCAAGATTGGTTTCTTAGGTCCTGCCTATAAATTAGACCAGAAAAAACGCCCTGCCCTGGAGGCAAGACGTCAGTATTTTATTGATTATATGAAAAATGCCGGTCTTTACGACGAGCATCTGATCATTGATACCGGCCTTTCTGCCAAAGACGGTTCTGCTCAAATCCGCAAATGGTTGGAACAAAAAGATCATATCCCGACAGCTCTCCTTGCCTATAATGAGGAATCTGCGATCACCGCTGTCAGCAACCTGCGTGAAGTCGGACTCCGCGTTCCGGAGGATGTATCTGTCATCAGTTTCAATGACACACCGCTGTCTATCCTGACCGAGCCACCGCTGACCAGTGTCACCGCACATCTGGAAGTCATGGGAGAAATGGCAGTGAAAATGCTGCTTGACCGCCTGGATGATCCGCAGCATCTGCCTTATAAGATCGTACTGCCGCCGACACTGGCTATCAGAGACAGTGTCGTGGATATACCGGATGAGATATAGATAGAACGCACGTGAGACTTGGCATGCACTTCCCTTCAGCACAAAGCGGCTATTCTCCTTCCCGAAAGGATCATAGCCGCTCATTCTTTTGTTATTTATATGTTTCTGATGTTATTTGTGTGTTATGATTTTAGGGGTCAAAAAGTCTTTTGACCCTGGCATCATGTTATTCTAACTCAGCTGGTTTTTCTGTCTCATAAGCACTCCAGGATGTGGTCGTGGATGCTCCGGAGAGGTCTGCACTGTCTTCGTAGGAGGTTACAGTAATCGTGTAGCTGCCATCTCCTTTGACATATACAGTTCCGTCTGTTCCTTTGACGGTCACGGTTTTGCCTTCGTTATCTTCGATCGTTCCGGCACAGTGCAGTGCACTTACGATGCTGTCGCCTGTCACGATCCAGGTTGCATCTTCTCCGATATAGAGATTGCAGTAGCCGTCTCCGCCGCCACCGGCATTACCCTCATCCTGCACGACTGCACCAGTCAGTGTGCTTTCGCCTGTCATATAGAAATCAAGGTCGCTGATGCTGTCCCAGATTACATTTCCTTCCATTGTCTGATCAATGGCTGTGAACAGACAGTCCGCACCATTTGCTCCTGTTGTTCCCCATCCTCTCTGGTTCGCATTTCCGGTACATTTCAGGAAAAATTCACTGTCTTCTGCATTTGTAATATCCACATCATCCAGTGTGATCGTAGACTCTGTGTTTGTGGTATAGAACATGCCGCCGTTTTTTGCGGTCAGGCTTCCACCGTCCATCTCAAAAATGCTGTTTCCGACTTCGGAATCTCCGGACATGCTCTGGTAGAGAATGACATTCCAGGTACAGTCATTGCGGCTGTCATCGCTCATGTTTCCGGTCAGATCACTGTCATATAAATGAATGGAATTCAAACCTTCGATGCAGATTGCTTCGGAGCCGTTGGCTGCCAGAGTTGCCTCGTTTACTGCGATATCTGCGGTACTGTAGATTGCCGGGGAACCGGTTCCGTTTGAAGTATAGGTTCCGCCGTCTACTACCATTTTTCCGCCTCCGCGGTCACTTCGGATCGCTGCGGAAGACTCACCGTTTGTCTCAACATCAAGATCCCATGCATAGAACGTTCCGCCGCCGGCTGCATGGATACCGCCTGATGTATCCTGTTTGGTCGTGATTTTGGTATCTGCCGCATAAACAGTACCGTTATTATATGCAAAAAGTCCTGCTCCGCCGGCTGTGTCTGTCGTAACGGTTCCGCCTTTTACATAAGCATTTCCGTCTGTTGCCAGAACGGCTGCTCCGACACCATAGAAACTGGAGTTATCACCGCCGGTGCTTTCGGAAGAATCTCTGGTTATGGTCACATCTTTCAGTGTAACCGATGCGCCTTCTGAAACATTGACTGCATTTTCATCAGTTCCGGTGGAAGCAATCGTCTCTCCATCTACTTCGGTATCGGAAGTATAGGCATTGACTGCATCGTAGCTGTCCACGCCCTGGCTGCTTCCAGAACCGCCGCCTGGTTGTCCCATGCCGCCTCCCATTTCCATGCTGATCACGGTGATTTTGGCTGCATTTCCATCCTCGTCATAAGTGATCGCTACTGTATCACCTTCGGAAATATCAGAAAGTGAGCTTTCCTCTGTCTTCTGCTGCATATCCGGTGCTCCGCCATTTCCCTGCGGTCCGCCTGCCATGCCGCCCCTGCTGCTGCGGACGATCACGGTGTCATCTGTGATCTTGATTTCTTTTTCTTCATCCGTCAGATCCAGCATGGATGGTGTTCCCTCTCCGTCCGGTTTTTCCATCTGCTTCATGGTTCCTACTTTTATGGTAATGCTATCTTCGCTTACGGCTGTAACTTCACCGTATACATCTGCTGTTTCTGCTTCGCTGACTCTTTTGTCTGAGTTTTCGGTTGCACCGGTTACACTCTGCGATTCCTGTATGGTGCTGCTTTCTGATGTATTTGTTCCGGAACATCCAACCAGTGTTGTCATTCCAAGAGTTATGCCAAGTAAGATTGCGATATATTTTTTCTTCATATGAATACACTTCCTTTTCTCTTTGATTTAAGAGAAGTATATCCCGTAAAGTTTAAAACAAGCTGAAAGAAAACAGCCGATTTTGTGAAAGAGTTGTGAAAAAGCAGGGTAATCGCTTACCCTGCCTTTGTGTGCTACTAAAATCTCAGAACAGATCCAGCAGCTGATCGATCTCTTCTTTTTTCGTTGCCCAGCTTGTCGCAAAGCGTACTACGGTGTGGTTTTCATCGTATTTTTCCCAAAAACTAAACTTTACTTCTTTTTTTAGTTCTGTCATTTTCCGGTTTTCGAGAATGACAAACTGCTGGTTGGTCGGTGAATCCAGATAGAAACGGCAGCCTTTTTCTGCCAGCCCTTTCTTTAAATAATCTGCCATTGCTATCGCATGTCTGCTGATTTCAAAGTACAGGTTATCTGTGAACAGTGTGTCAAACTGGATTCCGAGCAATCTGCCTTTTGCAAGCAGTGCTCCCCGCTGTTTGATCAGCGTCAGGAAATGTTTCGGTGTTCTGTTGCCCGAAAATACGACGGCTTCTCCACACAGTGCTCCGACTTTTGTCCCGCCGATATAGAAAACATCGCAGTATTTTGCAATCATCGGAAGAGTTACATCTGTTTCTTCACTCATCAGACCATAGCCCAGTCTTGCTCCGTCGAGAAACAGTGGGATATTATAACTGCGGCACACGCTGCTGATCTCTTCCAGCTCCGCCTTTGTATACAAAGTACCGTACTCCGTAGGATGGGAAATATAAACCATCCCCGGAAATACCATATGTTCGTGGCTTTCATCATCCCAGAATGTTTTCAGGCAGTTCTTCAGATCTTCTGCTTTTATTTTGCCTTTGTACTGCGGAACTGTGATCACTTTATGGCCGCTGTACTCAATGGCTCCCGCCTCATGGCAGGCTACATGGCCGGTCTGTGCTGCGACCACGCCCTCATAAGATTCCAGCATGGAGCTGATCACAACGGCATTTGTCTGCGTACCGCCCGTCAGGAAATAAACATCTGCCTGTGGACATTCGCACGCCTCCCGGATTTTCTGTTTTGCACTTTCACAGTATGGATCAGATCCGTATCCGGATACTTTCTCCAGATTTGTTTCCATAAATCTCTGAAGGATCTTTTCATGTGCTCCTTCAGAATAATCATTTTCAAATGATAACATATCTTTTTCTCCTGTCAGATTCTCAATATCAATAGAAAGCTTTTTGCTCTGTCACTATTCTACGATGCCAGGAGATAAAGGTCAACCTATCATTTTTCTGTTTCAAACGCTCAGTTTCTTTTCCATGATCCATCCGCTGATAAAGTAGAAAATCACACTCAGTACCAGAGATACTGCGATTTCCAGAATCATGGTCAGGTTCATATTGTCAAATGCAGGCACCAGGTTCAGCATCTGACTGAACAGCCAGGAAAGGATCAGAAACAGTGCAAATGCCGCAATCCCGCTTCCCTTTTTGCCTGCAAGCACGCTCGCCGAAAGAATCACTGCCATATCGGCGATCACAACAATACTGATCCAGCTGACCAGGGATGCAAAGACGGACAGGATCACTGCATCTGACGCTATCTTGATGTTCAGTCTTATATCCATAATCTGTCTTATGCTATCCATGAGTTCTTTTGCCCCGCCGATACAGAGCGTTGCCACAGTCAGGTCAAACACGGCAAGTACGATAAAAAATGCTCCTGCCATAAGGATTGAAATGCCATTTTCCAGGATTTTGGCACCTAAAATCTCATAACTGCTCTTTGGTGTCAGAAACAGCATATAACTTTGTTTGCTGTTCAGATCCCGATACAGTGTCATGATACCTTCCAGTCCGATGTAAAACACACCGAAAAATGCACACAAGATCAGGAACATCATACCTGTCCCCATCAGATTATATCCTTTAAAAAATACGCCCCCCAGAAATGCCAGTTCAAAAACTGCTGTAAGCACCAGCAGAATAAGCTTGGAAGATGCACTCTTCCGAAATTCATACTTCATTAATTTTAACATAGTTCCTCTCCCCCATGTCCGTAAATTTCACGATACAGATCAACAACGGATTTCTTTTCGCTGCTTCTCAGTTCCTCAACCATGCACTGTCTGACCATTTTTCCTTCTTTCATAAAGATGGCCGCATCTGCCACTCGCTCCAGTTCATCTACCAGATGGCTGGAGATCACAAGTGTGACATCCGGATCAATGACTTCCAGAATACTTTTCATGATCTCATCCCTTGCCAGAAGATCAATGCCGTTTAATGGCTCATCCAGCAGATACAGTTTTGCATTTCTTGCCATTGTGACTGCGATCTTTAACTTTGCCATCATACCGGTGGAAAGTTTTTTGGTTTTCAGCTCTTCTGTCAGCTCCATTCTTTTGAGCATCTGATGATATTTTTCCATTGAAAAATCCTCAAAAAAGTCCTGATAATATCTGCCGACATCTGCAACCGTCATCCAGCTATAAAAATATGGCTCCGTGGACATATAGGCAATCTCTTTCTTGCTCTCTTTTCCGATGGCTTTGCCTTTATATAAAATCTCCCCTTTTCCAGGTTTGACAAGGCCTGCCACCATCTTCATCCAGGTAGTCTTGCCGCTTCCGTTCGGCCCGAGCATCGCATAGACAAGCCCTGTCTCCAGTTTTAACGATACATTTTCAACCGCTGCCTTACCGGCATAGTTTTTGGTTACTCCAATACTTTCCAGTACATTTTCCATATCATTCACCACTTTCTTCCTTTTTTTTCAGAATCCGGATCACATCCGTTTTGGTAAATCCAAGCTGCTGCATTCCTTCTAAAAATTCATGGATCAGCGTCCCCGCCATCTCTTCTTTCATATTTTTCACCTTCTCTGAATCTTCTGTCACAAAAGTTCCCATGCCACGTCTGGTAAAACAGACACCTTCCGTCTCAAGCTCTTTGTATACACGGCTGACCGTATTCGGATTGATGGTGTAAGACACCGCCAGTTCCCGTACGGAAGGAAGCTTTTCCCCAAGTTCTCGTTTCCCTGTGACAATATCACGTTTGATCAAATTAGCTACCTGCAGATAGATTGGCAGCGATGAATTGTATTCCATAAGCTCTTCCTTCTTTCTTGTATCACTGTCATAGCTATATAGTACACTAGTTTTCTGGTTTTGTCAATATGAAAACGAAAAGATAACATGCAAATTGTTTCTTACTCCCACAATTTGGTTTCAGGCTTTTGCCCCTGCTATCCTAAAAAAGAAAAGACAGCATATTTTTCATGCCATCTTTTCTTTTGATCATTTACTGTAATTCTATTTTTAACTTACCTGAAAATCCAAGAATCAGGAAATTGGCTGCAATCTCCGTATCCCGAAACAATACCACATTCCAGGATGCGTGCTGTATAAGCAGTACCGGTATCAAAAAAAGAATTCCGTAAAAATAAATTCTGCGTGTCACAGCGATCACAAATCCGATGTAAAACCACAGGCCTGATTTCTCATTCTTAAAAAAGAATCCGACCATAACGGCTACAAAGAACGGGGCACATGCAACGATGATGCCAACGTTTGATGCATAGGTCATGCTCAGTGCCGTATTTTCCAGCATAAAATACAAAACAATCCCAAACAGCCCTGCCCCTGCAAAAGCAAACTCCTGTTTTGGGCTTTTCAGCTTCAGATGGTGCGGATAAAATATCAGCAAAGCAAGGAATGCAAGCACCGCTCTTGTGAACAGTACCTGTACCGGTAAAAAATACTGAAGCAGTACCTTTGTCGAAACAAAGGTTGCTCCCCACATGATCTGCGTACCGCACGCCAGAATATGTGCTAAAATTTTTTTGTTGTTCTGTGTCATTTCTTTACTCCTGAATTTCCTGTATCTTTTGTGCACCTCTGCAATCCGCCGGAGGCTGTATCAGATGGATGTTTGTGTATCTATTATAGTGTACTTTTCTTATGGCTACAATATTTTTGTCTAACATTAAACACTTGGCAAACTGCTTCTTACACACAATGCCCCATACCCCACAATCTCATTCGGATATCCCACAAGTGCTGTTAATCTCTGTGCACCTCTTTGCAGATATGCCCGGATCTTCTCTCCATAAAGAAACGGATCATTTCCCTGTACGATGCCATACTGCATCATGATCGCCGCTGACCCTGTCACAAACGGCGTGGCAAAAGAGGTTCCGGTCACACCTGTGTAGGAACCTCCCACAGCGGTTGTCACGATATCTACGCCAGGTGCCACGATATCCGGCTTTACTTGTGTGTTTCCTCTTGTGTAACCACGGCCGGAAAACGGAGCATATGTCATAAGGCGTGCATTGTAAGCTCCGACTGCAACCACATTCCTTGCCGTTGAAGGAATGGTCAGAGTCGTGTCAACCGTTGGCGAAAAAAAGTGCGTCAATGGATTTAAAAGAGCGGCAGACGGCATCCACAGATGATAATTTCCTTCCACGATCTTCTGCGGAATCAGACGGATCTTCCAGACGCCGTCATCGACATAAGAACCTTTTGGGATAAAATCAAAATAAATCTCCTGAGCGGTAGTGTAGGGCTTCGGCTCTCCGTAATAGATCAGAATCTCTGTATTCCCGGCCAGGATTCTCTGTGCTCCAAGACGCTCCTGAAGCGGTCCGAAGCTTTCACCATCCGGATGAATCAATATAATCTGAAACTGATCAACGTACGACTTCCAGAGCTGAATGTTCATCACCGGCTCCTGCTGCGAAATCCCGAATTCCAGGATTCTCTCTTCCTGCTGACCAAGCTTTCCTGAAATATGCCCGCCTGTGTTCCCTTCATTTCCGGTGCCCACACAAATCACATTCTTCCACATACCGGAAATCATGTCAATGTATGTTTCCAGAAGTGAAGTCCCGTCATGTGAGCCATATAGAAAAACAAAAATCGTCCAGGCAGCCTTATTTTTTTGTGCTGTCTGGAAGATTTTTTATTTTCCGTCTGACTGATCTCATAGCCGTAGAAATCCTGCTGTTCCACGTCCGAAAGGACCAGGCATTCCGTCAGCACAGCCGACACCGGATAATAATACATACAACTCACTCCTTTATATCACTTACTTGATTTGGTGAAATCTCTGACGTTTTTCCTGCACCTTTGCAAACAGTTCTTTTGAAATAATCGCTTCATGCATCCCTTCCACCACATAGCGTTCTTCCGGCGGAATGTTTCTGCATTTTTCGATTTTATAGGAAATTTTTTCGGTTTTGTGCTGCACCATCGCACCGGTGTACGTCTGGTTTTTGAGAATATTATAGATGGTCGGCGTCTTCCATTTCTGTACTAGTTCTCTGCCCTGCCTGTTTACATAATTCAGGTTCTGGATCTTTGTTTTATATTCTGTCGGAGAAAGAATCTGCTGGTCATTTAAAATTTCCGCAATCTTTTTAACCGAATATCCTTCCAGATAAAATCGGTATATTTTCCTGACTACTTCTGCCGCTGCATCATCAATCAGAAACCGGTGCCGGTCGGTCGGATCTTTTCGATAACCATAAGGTGCGAAACCGGACATATATTTTCCCTGCTTTTTCTGCACCTGAAAGGCTCCTCTTATTTTTTTTGAAATATCTCTGCTGTACATATCATTGAGCAGTGCCTTGAATTGAGCCAGCTCTTCATTGCTGTGACAGAGTGAATCCACACCATCTAAAATCGCAACATAACGGATGCCAAGTGACGGAAACACACGCTCAATATAATTCCCTGTTTCAATATGCTCACGCCCAAGTCTTGAAATATCTTTTGTGATCACTCCCTGAATCTCTCCTTTGTAAATATCCGCCATCATCTGCTGAAACTGTGGTCGATTCGAAAAATAAAGCCCGGAATATCCATCGTCCACATACATTCGGACGAGCTGCATATCCCCGGCTTTATCCACATATTCCAAAATCAGTTTTTTCTGATTTTCGATACTTTCACTTATTCTGTTTTCCCCGTCTTCTTTAGACAGACGGCAATATCCGGCCATACGATATAACATTCTGCGGTCCCCGAAAAACGATATTTCTACTATAAATATGATATCATGCCCAAAAGATGCCATGCAAATGGATCTGTACTCCGTGCAGTCACTTTTCTGCCCATCATAACGTTTTTTCGGTCAGATTTTTTGAAATAATCTCCCACAGTTTTTCGGCCTCGATCGGTTTTTCGATATAATCATTCATTCCTGCCTTCCGACATTCACTGCTGCTTTCTGCATTAGCCTGTGCAGTCATTGCCAGAATGGAAACGGTTTTTGCATCCGAACGCTCCATGCTGCGGATTTTTTCTGTCGCCTGAAGTCCGCCCATCACCGGCATCATGATATCCATCAGAATCATATCATAAGCATACGGCTCCGACTGTGCAAATTTCTCCACTGCCTCCTGTCCGTCCCACGCCGGATCAACCTCTATCCCGGCCTCTTCCAGATAAAACTGTGCGATTTCCATATTGATCTCATTATCTTCTACAAGCAGAATGTTCATACCGGAAAAATCTACATTTTCCTCTTTTTTCTCCGGACCCATCTGACCGGATACACTCGTATCAATCTGAAACGGCATCCGGAAAATAAACGTCGTTCCCTGATCTGGCTCGCTCTCAACCCGGATCGTTCCGTTCATTTTTTCAACCAGTCCTTTCACGATCGACATGCCAAGCCCGGTGCCTTTGTACTGTGTTCTGGCATCTGCTGATTTTTCCTGCGTAAATGGCTTGAAAAGCTCTTCTTTCACAAAGGCCGGACTCATACCAATCCCGGTATCCACAATCTTAAATTCATACATGGCTGTGGTTCCATCGTCTGAAATTTCTTCCGCATAAGTGTCTACACACCCGCCTGTCTTGTTGTATTTCACGGCATTACTGAACAGATTCAGCATGATCTGACGCAGGTGCAGCGGATTTCCGATCAGATGCGTATGGCGGATATTTTTACGATGTTTCTTATGTAAAATCCCGGTTTCTGTGATCTGGGCATCCATCACGCTTGCCACTTCATCCATCAACTCAACAAGATCAAATGCCTCCTCTGATTCTTCGACTTCTTCTGCCTGAATTTTGCTCATATCAAGCACATCATTGACAAGTGCCAAAAGATGACTGGTGGAAAGTTCAATTTTTCCCAGACATTCTTCTACTTTTTCCGGCTCTTTCTCACTTTTGCGGATGATATGCAGCATTCCCATAATACCGTTGATCGGTGTGCGGATATCATGACTCATGCGGTTCATAAATTCGGTCTTCGCCTTGCTCTCCGAATCAGCCGCCTCGAAAGCGGACTGCAAACGTTCTTTTTCTTCCTCTTCTTTTTCATGGAAAGCAGAGGTGTTTTTGAACAGAATAATACCGCGGATCACCACACTTTCCTGTCCTGTTTTCTCATCAAATACCAGTTCCTGTGACATCAGAACCGTTTTCTGTAGCCACACCAGAACCTCTGCCACACCTTTTTCCCGGTATTCTACGGTCACCTGTTTGGTTCCTTCTCCAAAACGCTTCAGCAGCTTTTCCGATGAATCTACGATCCGGTAATTTTCCAGTGTCTCTTCTGTAACAAAGGCACTTCTCTTTTTGCAGTATTCCCCGTAAGAACACGGCGTTTCCTGATCCAGCTTAAATTCTTTTTCTTTTGAATGTTCAAAAAATTTTTCCAGCCGGTCATGTGTCAGGTCAACCATATAAACGGCCTGTGCTGTCTCCATCAGGGCATCCACATAATTGCCGTTTTCCAAAATGGACTGTTTCATCTGCTCATAATAACGCATCAGCTGTGACTTTTCATTGGTTTCTTCCGTTCTGCTGTCGCTGAACGTCTCAAATACCAGCAGAAAATGATGCAGTTTTCCCTCACCCGTGTCATTGCCAAACAATAAGGTCAGTCTGCCTCTTTTCACCTTGCCATTTTCCAGCTCTTTGCAGTACAGAATTTCCGTTTTCCGGTTTTCGCCTGTCAGTGTTTCACTGATATGTGCAAGCTGAAGTCCTGACCAGATCTGGCGTCTTGTCTCTTCTGTTGAAAATTCTTTCACGATCTGCTCCACCGCACCGGAATAATTGCCGTCCTGTGCCAGAAAAAATCCATCGCCGGAGCGGAGCACTTCGTACTGATCCAGCAGGGCATCGCAGTAAAGACAGTCCGAAAAATGGTACCCCTTCTTTCGGACCTCTTCCAGAAGCTTTCGCTTCATTTTCTGCTTTTCTGCAGCCTCCTGCATCTTGGCACGGTTTTTATCAATATACATGTTTTTATCTGCATGCCGGAACAAACTCCGCATCGTGGCATCCTTAAAATCACTCGACAGTGCATATCCCGCCGCATAGCTGATCGGCATTGCCGGATGAAGTCTGGAATATTTTTCCGTCTGCCTGCGTATCGCCTCCAGGCATTCTTCCACTTCTGTATGATTGACATCCGTCAGCACTGCAAGAAAT
>ERZ779885.2437-NODE-2437-length-17058-cov-3.015468_pt1 | contig 17058 bp, 10 predicted proteins | sample MGYA00511554_ERZ779885 | MGnify/ENA primary metagenome ERZ779885 (study PRJEB29588, sample SAMEA2160998) | human gut metagenome | biome: human gut; feature: human-associated habitat; material: faeces | place: Denmark | collected 2008/2010 ... | reverse complement strand
CCACCTGACTGAGCACCTGAAGCTCAACAGAAAAGATTATAGTACTGAAAGAGCCTTGACAATGTTGGTAGGAAAACGCCGTGCGTTGCTGAACTACCTGAAGGATCGCGACATCACCAGATATCGTGCCATCATTAAAGAGCTCGGTCTGCGTAAGTAATCCGTTACTTGCAGCAAAAGCATTAAAAAGGGAAGCCGTTAAAAAGCTTCCCTTTTTTGTTTCCTTCTATCCACCATTTATTGCTATATTTGTTTCCTGAAGATTTCAATGTATAAACAACAAAGTCAGCACTATGAGAAATACACTGTTTTGCTTATTAATGGTTGGTTACATTTCGACATTCGCTCAAAACGGGACCACGTTCAAAGTTGAAAACCTCTCAAAGCCTGAGAAGTTGCTTTTCATAAAATCTTATGAAGATATTTATAAAGGTCTTATACTGTCCGACCTTAAAATATACCCTTACGAAATAAAAGAAAAGAATATAAATGTTCCTTTCAATATTATCGCCAAAAGCGAAGCGCCTGACAGTTTAGTAAACTACAACTATAATTCCTTCTTCTACGGTATGTATCAGGCCTATGCCAATCACAGACCGTTTGTTTTATCTCCCGACATGATCTGGCTGCTAATCAACCAGGGATTTGCACGACACGTAAATGCAAACCAAGAATCTATGAGAGATCTTTTTGTCGACTTTTCCGGAAAGCAATCTTTAATCGTCAAAGCAAATAAGAAACTGGAAGACCCTACCCTTTCATGGGAAGAGATTTTTCCCCAATTTACCAACCAGATAAGTAATCATACAGGAAGCAACTTAGTTGAAACACTTACCTGCAATTTTTCTACAACCACTTCTCTGGAAAAGGTAGCTTCCGAAATAACAATCATGGAAGCTATGAAACCCTATTTTGAATTTATCGTGATGTATATCGTTTGCGGAATCCCGGAAATAACACTTGAAGGGACCCCGGAAGATTGGGAAAAGGTTTTAGACAAAGCCCGGAGATTGAAGGAATATAAACTTGAATGGTGGATTTCAGAACTGGAACCTCTTTTGGAGGAGTTCGTAAAAGCATCAAAAGGTGAAGTAAACAAAGACTTCTGGCGTAATATGTTCAAGTATCACTCACAAAAGAAATACGGAGCCCCCGACATCATTGACGGATGGATCGTAAAATTCTTCCCGTACGACAAAAATGGAAGAAGAAACAACCTGAAGCTGCTTGAAGGCGGTAACAGTCTGCCCGATGAGATTGTGAAAGTTGACTTGAAATATCTGGAAGTACGCAACGATACGATTATAGAAACGCCATTAGAACTATGGTCCGGCTTCATTGGCTTGCAACAGAACAAAGATAACTTTGCCCTAAGACCTCAGATCAGCTGGATGATTAGAAAAAAAGATATTGGGAATAAAGGACTGTTAAGCAAATTAAGAGTAGAAGCCCAAGAGGAAGGCATTGGCAGTGGTATATCAATCAAAGTAAAAGAATTCCCTCCCGTTCTGTTGGAACTGAAAGAGATTAAGAGCTTGAAAATAGAATTCACGAATGAGATTGATATCCCCAATGAACTCTCAGAAGTGAAAATCGGGAAATTAGAATTATCCGGAAAGATTGCAGGAAAAGGAATAGAGCGCATAAAAGAGTTATTTCCTAATACTGAAATTAAAATAAACGGAGCGCGGATAAGTAAATGATAAATCGGGCAAAAGTAACTGTTGCCATAATCATAGATATACGGGAACTTTATCACCAAAATGATTCTATATTCGCCATTTCTACAACATACACCTTTTTAAAAAGTCACAATCCAGAATGTTTTATGGATAGATAAAGAATAAGAATACGCTATATTTGCATATTCTTTCACTTATCTATGCTTCTTATGCAGAAAAGGGTTACTACTTAGAGGTGATATCATTACTACTTAGAGACAAAAGGGTTACTACTTATGGAGAAAAGGGTTACTATTTACAGAGAATACACTTATTTATGTCAGGTTCCGTACCTATTAGTACACTTTTAAGGAAGATTTCAATCTAAATAAAATGTAAATATTTCGATACCACGCTAATAGTCTATCCCTTGCAGATTTTAATTTGAATACTTTTGTATTTATGAGTGTCCGGACGAATATAACGCATCCTCAGCAGATAAAAAATACAAAATGTCAAAAAGACAATAAGGTAAAGCATCGCCAAAATTTCCGTTGAAGCGAGTCATACTTACAAAAAAATCTTTCAATGTATGTATTCCAGGCGAATCCGCAAACAGAAGGTAGTCTTGTTAATAGAATCGTAAACTGATAAAATCAATAAAAGCTTCTTTTTTTCCGCACGGATTGTTGCACCAAGTAAAAGTTTGTTTTATTTTTGTGCCTTAACAATACAATTTATAACCTAATAGGCGAAAAACATTATCAATTATGGATACAAGCAAGATTGTCGGAGAAAAGATAAAGTCACTCCGTGAAAGCCAGTCAATCAGCATTGAGCAATTGGCTGAACGTTCCGGTTTAGCCGTAGAACAGATTGAACGCATTGAAAATAACATTGACTTGCCATCACTGGCTCCACTTATCAAAATAGCACGTGTTCTGGGTGTACGCCTAGGAACTTTCCTTGACGATCAGGATGAAACGGGTCCGGCCATTTGCCGCAAGACGGAAGCCAAAGACAGCATCAGCTTCTCCAATAATGCTATCCAGAGCCGTAAGCACATGGAATATCATTCCCTGTCCAAGTCGAAAGCGGACCGCCACATGGAGCCGTTTATTATCGATGTAGCTGCTACGGAAGACAGTGATTTCGTACTCTCCTCTCACGAAGGTGAAGAGTTTATAATGGTCATGGAAGGTATCATGGAAATAAGTTACGGCAAAAATACTTATCTGCTTGAAGAAGGAGATAGCATCTATTACGACTCCATCGTTCCCCACCACGTGCATGCTTACGAAGGACAGGCAGCCAAAATTCTTGCAGTAATCTATACACCCATTTAGTGATAAATGATCAGTGGTTAGTGACAAGCATTGTGCCTATCACTAACCTGACACTAATTATCCCAGTACTAATCATTTATCACTAAACACCTAATCACTATTTTCATGTTATACGAAAGAACGCTCGGCCAATGGCTGGAGCACTGGGCAGAAACCACGCCCGACAAAGAATATATCGTTTATTCCGACCGTAACCTGCGCTTCACTTGGAGCCAGTTCAACCGCCGGGTAGACGACATGGCAAAAGGACTAATTTCTATAGGAGTGGAACGCGGCACCCATGTGGGTATATGGGCCGCTAATGTACCCGACTGGCTTACTCTTCTGTATGCCTGCGCCAAAATAGGTGCCGTCTATGTCACCGTAAACACCAACTATAAACAGGCAGAACTGGAATACTTGTGCGAAAACTCAGATATGCACACCCTTTGCATTGTGAATGGTGAAAAAGACAGCGACTTCGTGCAAATGACTTACACCATGCTGCCGGAACTGAAAACCTGCGAACGCGGACATCTGAAGAGCCAACGTTTCCCGCACATGCGCAACGTTGTTTATGTAGGCCAGGAGAAACATCGCGGTATGTACAATACAGCCGAAATCCTCTTATTGGGTAACAATGTGGAAGACGAATGTCTGAATAATCTAAAAAGTCAGGTAACCTGTCATGATGTAGTGAATATGCAATACACATCCGGCACCACCGGATTCCCGAAAGGTGTTATGCTCACCCACTATAACATAGCTAACAACGGCTATCTGACAGGAGAACACATGAAGTTCACCAGCGACGATAAGTTATGCGTTTGTGTCCCCCTCTTCCACTGCTTCGGTGTAGTACTTGCCACCATGAACTGTCTGACACATGGCTGTACGGAAGTAATGGTGGAACGCTTCAACCCACTGGTAGTTCTCGCCTCCATACATAAGGAACGTTGCACGGCTCTGTACGGTGTACCCACGATGTTCATTGCCGAGTTGCACCATCCGATGTTCGATATGTTCGACATGTCCAGCCTGCGCACCGGCATCATGGCCGGCTCACTCTGTCCGGTGGAATTGATGAAGCAGGTGGAAGAAAAGATGTATATGAAAGTTACGAGTGTGTATGGTCTGACAGAAACATCGCCGGGCATGACAGCTTCACGCATTGACGACCCGTTTGATGTTCGTTGCAATACCGTAGGACACGATTTCGAACACACAGAAGTCATGGTGATTGATCCCGAAACCGGAGAAGAATGTCCGGTGGGCGTGCAAGGCGAAATGTGCAACCGGGGCTATAACAACATGAAAGGTTACTATAAGAATCCGCAAGCCACAGCCGAAGTAATCGACAAGAACGGTTTCCTTCACTCCGGTGACCTTGGCGTGAAAGATGAAGACGGCAATTACCGCATCACCGGACGCATCAAAGATATGATTATCCGTGGTGGCGAAAATATCTATCCGCGAGAGATTGAAGAGTTCCTCTACAAACTGGAAGGTGTGAAGGATGTGCAAGTGGCAGGCATTCCATCGAAGAAATATGGCGAAGAAGTAGGTGCTTTCATTATATTGAAGGAAGGAGCGGATATACACGAATCAGATGTACGTGACTTCTGCACCGGTAAGATTTCACGTTACAAGATACCGAAATATGTATTCTTTATTGACGAATTCCCTATGACGGGCAGCGGTAAGATACAGAAATTCAAACTGAAAGATGTAGGGCTACAGCTTTGTAAGGAACAGGGGATAGAGATCATCTGATTTTAATCTCTGGCAGCCCTTCAAAGAACAAAGAACCTGCTCTCTAAAGTATGAAAGAGAGCAGGTTCTTTGGTTCATAATATCTTTAAGTCATCGGCAGCGTAAAGTAGAACGTCGTCCCTATTCCTTCTCCTGAACGTACCCAAATACGTCCACCCATCCGTTCCACCAGCATACGGGAAACCGTCAATCCCAGTCCGGTTCCTTGCGCAAAGTTATTAATCTTACCGAAACGTTCAAATATCTTAGCCACCCGATTGGTCGGAATACCGATACCCGTATCTTTGACATAGAATTGTACGACATTTCCCCGAAGCTGATAACCGAAATGAATCTCTCCGGACGGAGTAAATTTAGCTGCATTACTTAACAGGTTCATCAGCACCTGCATGATTCGCATCCTATCTCCGATAACATATAGATTCTTGTCAACATCATCCAGCGTCAGTTTCACACCCTTATTAACTTTCATCCGGTGCCTTTCATATTCTTCAAGACAGGCTGCATACACATTTACTTTCTCCTTAACAAACCTCAAAGAACCCGCCTCCATAGCAGACAAGTCCAGAATATCATTAAACAGACACAACAGTAATTCCGAGTTCTGCTCGATAATGTTGCAGTAATCATCCTTGTCTCCATCATGCCCCGGATCAATAACCAATCTTGAGAATCCTACAATCGCATTCAGAGGCGTGCGGATCTCATGACTCATATTTGCAAGGAATGCCGATTTCAAGCGGTCGGATTCTTCAGCTTTTACACGGGCAGCAGCTAACTCACGCTGTGCATTTTCCCGACTCGTCACGTCCCGGCACATACACAACAAGTATTTATCTCCCAATGGACATACCAGATTCTCGTAATGATGCGTCTCACCTTCAAACTGTAACGAATGCTCCCCTATACTGGGGAAACCGGTACGCACCACTCTTTCCATATTAGCACGAATCTTACGATATTCTGATTCCGGCACTATATCCTTCAAGTTAGGATGCGACTTATCTTTACCGGACAGACCTTCCACGTGATTGGTATCAGGAGAAGAAAGTAGTTCTATGTAGTCCAGATTACGATCAAAAACCGTCAACATATCAGGGATAGCCTCCAGTATTTCCTTGCCATATTTCTCACGGAAGCGTTCTGGCTCTTCATCCGGACAAGGATCGGTCAGCAGGGAGCGGCTTGCCAGCTGTTCTTCCAGTTCCCGGATTATCTCCAGCAGTTCTTCTTTCGTTTTATCTTTATAATCCCTCATTTCAAGGCAGATATGTTGTAGAGTGTCATTTTCGGGGAGCAAATATAGCATATCTTTTCAATTATATCAACACATATTGCAGGCTTTTATTTAAAAAAAACCAATAGCTTTTGTCCTACTAATCAGAATGTTCTATCTTTGCATCACTTTTTATTTTAAATCATTGATAGATATGTCTAAAGAATTATTCTCTACTCTGCCCTACAAGGTGGCAGACATTACGCTTGCCGACTTCGGTCGCAAGGAAATCGATCTGGCAGAACAAGAAATGCCCGGCCTTATGGCTCTTCGCGAAAAGTATGGAGAAACAAAACCGTTGAAAGGCGCTCGTATCATGGGTTCTCTGCACATGACCATCCAGACAGCGGTACTGATTGAAACCCTCGTGGCACTGGGTGCCGAAGTACGCTGGTGCTCATGCAACATATATTCGACTCAAGACCATGCCGCAGCTGCTATTGCCGCAAGTGGAGTACCTGTATTTGCCTGGAAAGGCGAAACGTTGGCCGACTACTGGTGGTGTACGCTTCAGGCACTGAACTTCCCCGGCGGTAAAGGTCCTACGGTAATCGTTGACGATGGCGGTGACGCTACCATGATGATACATGTGGGATATGAAGCCGAAAGCAATGCTTCTATCCTGGACAAAGAAGTCCATGCAGAAGATGAAATAGAACTGAATGCAATTCTGAAGTGCGTACTGGCTGCAGATCCTACTCGCTGGCAACGTGTAGCAGCCGAAGTACGTGGTGTTTCTGAAGAAACGACTACAGGCGTACATCGTCTGTATCAGATGCAGGAAGAAGGTAAATTGCTGTTCCCGGCATTCAATGTAAACGACTCTGTAACGAAATCCAAATTCGATAACCTTTCCGGCTGCCGCGAATCTTTAGCCGATGGTATCAAGCGTGCTACGGATGTAATGATTGCCGGTAAGGTAGTGGTAGTCTGCGGATATGGTGATGTAGGTAAGGGGTGTTCACATTCCATGCGTTCATACGGTGCCCGAGTACTGGTTACGGAAGTAGACCCGATTTGTGCTCTGCAAGCCGCTATGGAAGGCTTTGAGGTAGTAACCATGGAAGAAGCCTGCACACAAGGCAATATCTTTGTTACCACAACAGGCAACATCGACATTATCCGTATCGACCACATGACGCAGATGAAGGACCAAGCTATTGTCTGCAACATCGGTCACTTCGACAATGAAATCCAGGTGGATGCTCTTAAACATTATCCTGGTATCAAATGCGTTAACATCAAGCCACAGGTAGACCGCTATTATTTCCCTGACGGACACAGCATTATTCTGTTAGCTGATGGTCGTCTGGTAAACTTGGGTTGTGCCACCGGACATCCGTCATTCGTTATGAGTAACTCATTCACTAACCAGACATTGGCTCAGATTGAGTTGTTCAACAAGAAATACGAAACCGGTGTTTACCGCCTGCCTAAGCACCTCGATGAAGAAGTAGCACGCCTGCACCTTGAGAAAATCGGTGTAAAACTAACAAAGCTTACTCCCAAACAAGCTGCCTATATAGGCGTGAATGTAGACGGACCGTATAAGGCCGAACACTATCGTTATTAACGAAGTTGAGAGTTGAGAGTTACTATGCAGCATTATAGTGCAGTAAACTCTCAACTCTCAACTTCATAAAAACTCCGTTTTTATGAAAAAGCTCCTCCCTGACCTCCTGGTCATCTTTATGTTTGCAGTACTTTCATTCGCCTATTTCTTCCCGGCGGATATAGAAAACCGCATTCTTTTTCAACATGACACGGCTGCCGGTGCAGGTGCCGGACAAGAAGCGACTCAATATCGCGAAGAAACTGGTGAGTATACACGCTGGACTAACTCTCTGTTCGGTGGTATGCCGACTTATCAGATAGCCCCCAGCTACGAGTCAACCCAACCGTTGACCTGGGTACAGAAGGTCTACCAACTATTTTTGCCTACGTATGTCAACCTGACATTTATCCTGATGCTGGGCTTTTTCATCTTGTTGCGTGCATTCGGTATACCTACATGGTTGGCAGGATTAGGTGGATTAATGTGGGCATTCTCATCCTACTTCTTCATTCTGATATCTGCCGGACACATCTGGAAGTTTATCACGCTGGCTTATATACCACCTACAATAGCAGGTATCGTACTGGCTTACCGGGGTAAATATCTGGCAGGAGGCATTATTACAGCACTGTTCATTGCCCTGCAAATTCTGTCGAACCATGTACAGATGAGTTATTACTTCCTATTTGTCATCCTCTTCATTGTAGGAGCCTACTTTGAAGATGCATGGCGCAACAAGACCTTACCGCAATTCTTCAAGGCAAGCGGTGTGCTTGTTGTAGCTGCGCTGATTGGTATATCCGTCAATCTGTCGAACCTGTATCACACTTATGAATACAGCAAAGAAACCATGCGCGGCAAAAGCGAGCTCGTAGAAACCGGTGACGCCGCCAAACAGACCAGTAGCGGACTGGACCGTGACTATATCACCCAATGGAGTTATGGTATCGGCGAAACCTGGACCTTATTAGTACCCAACTTTAAAGGTGGTGCTTCCGTTCCCCTCGCCCTGAATGAAACAGCCATGGAAAAAGCCAATCCGACCTATGCCGGACTCTACCAGCAACTGTCCCAATACTTTGGTAACCAGCCTATGACGTCAGGTCCTGTATATGTAGGTGCTTTTGTACTATTCCTTTTCATTCTAGGCTGCTTCATCGTCAAAGGTCCATTGAAATGGGCATTAATCGGAGCCACATTCTTCTCCATTGTTCTTTCATGGGGTAAGAACTTCATGCCACTGACAGATTTCTTCATTGATTATATACCCATGTATAGTAAATTCCGTGCAGTATCATCTATCCTCGTTATTGCTGAATTTACAATTCCACTACTGGCTATCTTTGCTCTGAAAAAGATTCTGGACGAACCGGAGGTATTGAAAAAGAAGATAAAGTTTGTTGGTATCAGTCTGGCACTGACTGCCGGTGTAGCTTTGATATTAGCCGTGATTCCAGGAGCTTTCAGTTCAACTTTCGTCCCCGCACAGGAAGCGCAGATGTTGCAGAATGCAGTCAATCAGCAAATGATTCCTGCAAACGAGCTATCCGGTATCCTTTCCAATCTGGCAGAAATGCGTGCTGCAATGGTAAGCGCCGACGCACTACGTAGCTTCATTATCATTGTAATTGGCTGCATGTTGCTGTGGCTTTACTATAGCGGAAAACTAAGAAAGTCATTCGTAATTGCCGGCATCGCTATTCTCTGTGTAGTAGATATGTGGAGTGTCAACAAGCGTTATCTGCACGATGACCAATTCGTCCCCCGTTCTGCCCAGGTTAACACCTTTAAGAAAACGCAAGCTGATGAAATCATCCTCCAAGACACTGACCCGAATTACCGCGTATTGAGCTTTTCCGGAGATGCATTCAGCGAGAATAAAACTTCTTACTGGCACAAGAGCGTAGGTGGATATCATGCAGCCAAACTGAGACGTTATCAGGAAATGATAGATCGTCATATTTCCCCCGAAATGCAGGCCGCCTATCGGGCTATCGCTACCGCAGGTGGTGAGATGGACAGTGTGGATGCTTCCAAGTTCCGCGTTCTGAATATGCTGAACACGAAGTATTTCATCCTCCCTGCCGGACAAGAACAGACAGTTCCTATCGAGAATCCATACGCTTACGGCAATGCATGGTTCGTCAACAATGTGGAGTACGTGGACAATGCCAACCAGGAAATTGATGCCCTGAACACCATATTGCCAACAGAGACAGCCGTAGTAGATGCTCGTTTCAAAGATATTCTGAAAGGCATTACCACTGCCCATAAAGACAGTCTTTCCAGCGTGCGTCTGACAAGTTACGAACCGAACCGTCTGATTTATGAAACGAATAACTCTAAAGACGGCGTCATCGTATTCTCCGAAATCTATTACCCGGATGGCTGGATAGCCACCATTGACGGAGAGCCTGCCGACATTGCCCGCGCAGACTATATCTTACGTTCTATGTACGTCCCTGCCGGAAAGCATACCATCGAAATGCGTTTTGATCCGAAGAGCTTGCATGTAACAGAAGGCATCGCTTATGCAGCACTGGCTCTGATGGTGATAGGTATTATGATAATGGTGATTGTATATAGAAAGAAGCTGAGTTCTCCCAAAAGCTAAAGCTTAGCAAAACTAATTTTTCTTTATTAAAAAATGCCCCCTAAAAGTTTGCTACAGACTTTTAGGGGGCATTTCACATTATATCTGAAGTTATTTATATCTCCTCCTATATTCTTTGGGAGTAATTTCCATCTCTTTATTAAAAGCTTTCGAGAAATGGAATTGATCGTAATACCCTAAACGGAAAGCAATCTCTTTGATCTTTAGATCAGAGAATTGCAAAAACGAACAAGCACGTTGAATTTTTAATTGGTTATAATATTCCATTGGAGCATAAGAAGTTCTCTCCGAAAACAATGCACTGAAATGAGATGCGGAATAGCCCACATGCTGAGCTATATCCTCCAGCGTAATCTTATTCTCCATATTCTCCTTCATAAAGGAGATACTCTTCTGTACAAAATCCGTTTCTCTCACCTTCTTTATTTCTCTGAACTGATTAATATATTTCAAAGAAGCCAAAAAATGCATCAGGCAAAAACTAACATATTCCAGGTTTTCAGGACTATATCCCATTTCCAGGTTCTGATACATTTCTTCAAATAGTTGAAAGCGATCATCATAACGGCTCTTATCCGACTCCTCCAAAGATATAGTCTTACCTATTATAGAGGAGAACATAGCCACACCCTCGCCACAGAAATGCAGCCAATAGATACTCCAGGGATTCACTTCGTCCGCTCCATATGCATGTTGCTCATTAGCCGGTAATATAAAAGCTTGATTTTTAGTCAGGATATACTTTTCACCTTTATAACTAACCCAACCGCAACCACTCTCACAATATATAAAGACATTCTCGTTAGTCCCCTTTTCCCTTTCCCTGAAATGATTTTCTGCATGAGGATAATATCCGATGTGACTGACGAATAATTGTTTTGTAATATTATTCTCTCGTTGAAGGTTACGTATATTATAAGGTGTAACGATAGCCTTCTCTCCTTTAAAACCTTCTGCAACCTTTTCCATGGTATCTGATTTTGGTAGTATTTTACATATATATCATAGTATTTTACATGAATCTTTGTTCAGTCAACATATTCAAGCATTTACAGCCATAAATATAATAAGATTATACATTAAATTGATAACAATCTGCATTTTTTTATTAAGTTTTATGGCATACATTTGCCATACAATAAATCGTATATCATGAAAACAAAATCATTTAGCAACAATTTTTACTTGTTACTTATTTCGCTGGTATCTGCCATGGGAGGGCTACTCTTCGGATACGATTGGGTAGTCATTGGAGGTGCCAAACCATTCTATGAAATCTTCTTTGCAATTGAGAATTCTCCCGGTATGCAGGGATGGGTCATGGGTAGTGCCATTCTTGGCTGTTTAATAGGGGTAACAATCGCAGGTAGCTTATCTGATAAATATGGGCGCAAACCTTTGATGATAATAGCAGCTATCACTTTTACCGTTTCTGCAATAGGTACAGGAGCTGTCAATGACCTCAATTGGTTTATCTTTTACCGCATATTCGGTGGCATTGGCATCGGCATTGCTTCCAACTTATCTCCCATGTATATAGCCGAAGTATCACCCAGCCATGTACGAGGGAAGTTCGTATCGATCAATCAATTGACAATCGTATTAGGTATTCTGGCAGCCCAGTTCGTCAACTGGTTGATCGCCGAACCGGTAGTTCCCGGCGAAAACATTCTGGAAACATGGAATGGACAAATGGGATGGCGTTGGATGTTCTGGGCAGAAGTAGTACCTTCAGCACTCTTCTTTATCCTTATATTCTTCATTCCCGAAAGCCCTCGTTGGCTGGCTACAAAATTACAATACGGTAAAGCTGAAAATATTCTAAGCCACATAGGTGGAAAAGAATATGCCAAAAAAGAAATTGAAAGCATTAAAACAGTTATAAGTGCCACTAAAGAAAAGTTAAATATCCGCATGCTTTTTCAAGGCAAGATACCGGGAATATTGTTAATAGGTATAGTTATTGCAGCCTTCCAGCAATGGTGCGGACTGAACGTAGTATTCAACTATGCCCAGGAAATCTTTGCAGCTGCAGGTTATGGTGTTTCTGATATCCTATTCAATATTGTAGTAACAGGCGTGACGAACGTAATATTCACCTTTGTAGGTATGTACACTGTAGATAAGTTGGGAAGACGCTCCCTTATGTTATTCGGAGCTTCAGGGCTTGCCATCATTTATATCATCATGGGCATATGTTACTACCTCAATATAACCGGGATGGCTGTACTAATTATGGTTGTATTAGCCATAGCATGCTATGCAATGACACTTGCTCCCGTTACGTGGGTCGTATTATCTGAGATTTTCCCAAACCGTATCCGTGGTATGGCAATGGCAGTATCCACCTTCTCTCTTTGGGTAGCTTGTTTTGTACTGACATATACATTCCCTTTATTAAATTCCGGATTAGGTGCCTATGGTACTTTCTGGTTATACGGAATCATATGTATTCTCGGATTTGTGTTCATTAAAATCAAATTACCCGAAACAAAAGGAAAATCACTGGAAAGCATTGAGAAAGAATTAACTAGTTAAAAACAGCATATCACTTATTGAATTAAATCTTACTTAAACGATGACAAGAAATCATCGCTTAACTTACCCTTATTGTCTAAAAAAACAATAAATACCTTATGGAGAAAATTACAGAATATTTAATTAAACCGACCCTCTCAGAAAAAGGAATTGTAAAAGTTTGGAAAGAAACAATCAAACTTCCAACTTATGAAATCGGAGAGGAAGAAAAAAATCCCATCTTTCTGGAAAAGCGCGTTTATCAAGGAAGTTCAGGAGTAGTTTACCCTTATCCTGTCGTAGAAAAGATATGCGACGAGAAAAAAGAAAAAGACTATCAGGCCTACTTCCTCGAGAACGAATACCTTAAAATTATGATCTTGCCGGAATTGGGAGGGCGAGTACAAATGGCTTATGACAAAGTGAAGAAACGTCACTTTGTCTACTACAACCAAGTCATTAAACCAGCTTTAGTAGGTTTGACCGGTCCTTGGATATCAGGCGGAATTGAATTCAACTGGCCTCAGCATCATCGTCCAAGTACATACTTACCTACCGACTGTATGATTGAAGAAAATGCAGACGGTAGTAAAACGGTCTGGTGCAATGAAGTAGAGCGTATGTTCAATACGAAAGGAATGCAGGGATTTACACTTCATCCGGACAAAGCTTATCTGGAAATTAATGTGAAAGTCTATAACCGAACTCCGTTCCCCCAAACTTTCCTTTGGTGGGCGAACCCTGCCGTTGTTGTGAACGACCACTACCACTCGGTTTTTCCACCCGATGTACATGCTGTTTTCGATCATGGAAAAAGAGATGTATCCAATTTTCCCATAGCTACAGGCATATATTACAAACAGGACTATTCGGAAGGTGTCGATATTTCCAAATATAAGAATATCCCTGTCCCCACTTCGTACATGGCCATAAAGTCACGTTATGACTTTGTAGGTGGCTACGAAGAGCATGTACAGGCAGGACTATTACATGTAGCCGATCATCACCTCTCACCGGGAAAGAAACAATGGACTTGGGGAAATGGTGATTTTGGTATTGCATGGGACAGAAACCTTACCGATGAAGATGGTCCTTACATAGAATTGATGACAGGTGTTTATACAGATAACCAACCTGATTTCACATGGTTACAACCTTATGAGGAAAAGTCATGGAAGCAATACTTCCTGCCATATAGTGAAGTGGGATATGTAAAAAATGCGACCAAAGATTTCATTCTGAATCTGGATGTAGCAGAAAATACCGCCCATATCATCGTATATGCAACCGGCAGACAAGAAAATATCAAAGTAGAATTGAGAGACATAACAGGAAAAATCCTGTTTGATAAAGTAACCATACTTTCACCGGAAAATATTTTCAAAAGCCAGGTAAACATAGCGGAGCAACTGCCGGAAAATTTGATCCTATCTTTATATGATAATAATGGCAAATTACTTTTAGAGTATAAAGCTGATAAACCTGAAATTAAACCGACCCCGGATCCGGCTAAAGCTGCCAAACAGCCTAAAGAGATAGCTTCTATTGAGCAACTCTTCCTGACCGGGCTACATCTAGAGCAATACCGACATGCAACGTATGATCCAATGGCTTACTATATGGAAGCACTGGAAAGAGAACCGGGTGATATACGTTGTAATAATGCCGTAGGCTTACTGAATATGCGCCGGGGCAAATTTGAAGAAGCTGAACAGTATTTCCATACAGCAATAAAGACACTGACAGAGCGCAATCCTAATCCATATGATGGAGAACCTTATTATAACTTAGGATGGAGCCTGAAAATGCAGGGTAAGTATGATGAAGCATATAGTGCCTATTACAAAGCCACCTGGAATGCAGCCTGGAGAGATGCCGGATACTTCGGTGTGGCTCAGATAGACAGTATCAGAAAAGATTGGAATGCCGCTCTGGAACATGTCGACCTGGCCCTTATCCACAATTGGCATAACCATAAAGCACGCCAGTTGAAAGCCTCCATCCTGAGACATTCCGGAGAAACTGAAAAAGCCCTGAAGTTTATCGAAGAGTCATTGACTATTGATAAGTTTAACCTAGGATGCCGGTTTGAGAAATATTTTATTGGGAATAATCTTACTGAGTTACAGGAAATGACAAGTATGCTCAATGGTAGCGTACACAACTATATCGAGTATGCATTTGATTTTGCCTCCGCAGGAATGTATGAAGAAGCATCCCAAATTATGCATATCTATATGGAAGGACGAACTGATGTCTATCCTATGGCAGCTTATATGTTAGGATACTTTGCATCAAGGTCTGGAAACGAGGAAGTAGCCCGACAGTGGTATCAGAAAGCACAAAGTCTATCTCCTGATAAGTGCTTCCCCAACAGAATCGATGAAATCAATGTACTGACAGATGCTATGAGAATGAATCCTGCTGATTATAAGGCTCCTTATTATCTGGGTAATTTCTGGTATGCACATCGTCGTTATGAGGAAGCAATCAGTTGCTGGGAGAAATCTGTAGAAATAAACAATCAGTTCCCCACTGCTTTGCGTAATCTTTCACTGGCCTATTACAATAAAAGGAATAAGAAAGAAGAAGCACGACAGCTATTGGAAAAGGCTTTCGAACTGGATAAAACAGACTCCCGCATATTTATGGAACTAGACCAATTATATAAGAAGATGGGAAGGGCACATGTAGAACGTCTGGCACTCCTGGAAGAACATCTGGATCTGGTAGAACAACGAGACGACTTATGTATCGAACGGATAACACTCTACAATCTTTTAGGTGATTATGAAAAAGCAAAAGATCTGATATCCAATCGAAAATTCCACCCATGGGAAGGTGGTGAAGGCAAAGTGACAGGGCAATACATACTCTGTCGGGTAGAATTAGCTAAAAAGGCGATTAAAGAGAATCGATATTCAGAAGCTGTTGCACTTTTAAAAGAGACAGAATTCTATCCGCATAACTTGGGAGAAGGTAAACTGAGTAATGCTGAAGAAAATGAAGTCGATTATTACAAGGGAATAGCTTATCAGAAGCTGGGTAATGATGCCGAGTCAACCAAGTATTTAATGAAAGCAACCCAAGGTTCCACAGAACCCCAGCAAGCATTCTACTATAATGACCAGCAACCTGACAAGATATTCTATCAAGGACTTGCTTGGAGAAGAGAATAAAGCCAGAAGCCGCTTCAACAAGTTAATCGACCACGGTAAAAAGCACCTCTTCGATGACTGTAAAATTGATTACTTCGCAGTATCATTGCCGGAGCTTGCCATATGGGAAGACAATCTGAATATCCGTAACCAAATACACTGCTATTATGTAATGGCATTAGGTTACAGCGGATTAGGAAAGGAAGAACTAGCAGAAGAATATTATGAAAAGACTTGATGTGAATAAACAAGTGTTCAGGATGTGATTGATCTTATTGTACGGGGATGTGCCAGAATTGACACATTTCCCTGTACAGTAATTCACTCAGAAATAAACTATTAGTTAACAACAATATTAATATTATGAAAAGTTTATTTAGATTATCAGCATTATTAATGCTGCTTTGCTTTATGGGATGTTCGGACGATGAGGGTATCTCCTATCCTACATCTGATGCCCCGGAAATAAAAGTGTTGCGTGATGAATTGTATTCTAATCCCAACAGAAAGTTTGTGATTAAGGCTGATTTAAAAGATGATTTAGGCCTTAAGTCTTTGAAAATTGTAATTCCAGAATTTTATCTGGATAAGGAAATTGTATTCCCGACAGATACTTTAGTTACAGAATATGAGTTGGCTTATGAGTTTCTGGCACCAAAGGATACGAAAAATGAAGATGTATATAAAGTAAATCTTGCACTGGAGGATGTTTCTGGAAATGTTGTGACCAAAGAGCTTACATTACATTTGGATGGAGACTTTAATGCTCCTAATTTTTCAAATGTATCACCACAAGACGGAACAGTACAGCTATTGGAAAGCAAGATGGAATTGTCACTTTCCTTTAAAGTCACTGATGATTCAGGCTTAGATTCAGTATATGTGGAAGAACCGATATTGGGTATCATGGAAAGAATCAAATTCTGCAGAATCTTCATTGTGAAGCACACCTCCCACCAGACGGGATACTGCATCCATAATGACAAGTGCCGGAAGCTCACCGCCTGTGAGCACATAGTCTCCAATAGACACTTCTTCATCCACGATCTCTTCCAACACGCGCTCATCAATTCCTTCATAATGACCGCACAGGAAGAGCAGATCCTCTTCTTCTGCCAGTTCCTGCGCCATAGTCTGGTCAAAGACCCGGCCCTGAGGACTCATATAGAGTACCTTCGG
>ERZ779885.2431-NODE-2431-length-17091-cov-2.591395_pt1 | contig 17091 bp, 6 predicted proteins | sample MGYA00511554_ERZ779885 | MGnify/ENA primary metagenome ERZ779885 (study PRJEB29588, sample SAMEA2160998) | human gut metagenome | biome: human gut; feature: human-associated habitat; material: faeces | place: Denmark | collected 2008/2010 ... | reverse complement strand
GAGCTGCAGATATCGTCCGTCGTATACGGGCGAGACGCTGATGTTGGCTCCGTCCGGGGCGCTTACCAAGGTGATGCGCAGCACGGAACAGTCGGTCTGCTCGTCGTTGCGAAGCACGTCGAGGATCTGCTGCGATCCTGTTCTCGCGCCGAACGAATCGTCTTCCGCTTTGATCTGCCCGGATTGCGACGAGCAGGTTTTGCTGAAATTATGCTGGTTGTTGGCACTGTCGTTGTTCTGTTCCTGTTGCTTCGACTGTTTGGTTTCCACCTTATTCCATTGGATTTTGATGACTTTGGTGGATTCCTGCGGATTCCAGACGTTGCCGTTGACCACGTCATTGAGTATGACCAGACGATGGTTGGTGCGAAATATCAGTTCCGAAGTGGCGTTGATGTTGGTCAGGGTGTCGAATGCCATGTCCGAACCGTCGGCGGAGCATACTTTGGCGTAATTGTTGGCTTTCTGCGCCCACGCGGAGAATACGCATCCGCCTGTGGATACCGGCTGGGCGGGCTCGCCCTTGCCGGAATTTGGTGTTTCAGAGGCTTTCTTGGTGCTGAGGTTCACCGTTGCGAGCCCGCGTGGTGTCGCCACGGCCACCCATCCGTTTTGTTTGCCGTCCGTGGAAGGGGCCTGCAAGGTCATGCTGCCCTGCAGATTGATGGCTGCGCTTCCCTGCGGCCAATACACGGTGCCTTTCGCCGCCATGACCGGGGTTTCGCCGATGACGGTGAACGATTCGGCATGCGGTGCGCCTCCTATCGTGCCAACTTGCTCGCACGCGCCTTGCGACTTGTCGATGCTCATCACCGCGCCATCAGAAGCACGATATCCGTATACGGTTCCGTTATGCGTCACCGTGATTTTTCCACCGGATCCCAGTTTCATTTTCGGCTTGTCGGTGGTTGGATTGACGGATTTCACATCGGAAGCGGATCCCACCCACACATTGCCGGTTTTGACGTTGATGAACGCTGCGGTATCGCCTCCGACAATGGTTTCGATATCCGTTTTGATGGCGGTGTTGCCGGTCTCGCTGATTGTGGAAGCTGCGATGTTGCTGGCTTTCGTACCTTCGGAAATCACGGTGCTGCCATTATGTTGGGCCACGTCGAAACGGGAGGCTGTGGACGAGACTCCAGCGTCCACATCCTTGTTTTTCGCATTGAATCGTGCGGCCTTGCGGTCCTTCAGCGAAGTGATCCACACGGTGCCGTCGTCAAGTTGTACATGCTGTTGTGTTACCGAACTGACGATGAACGCGCCTGCGATGATGCCCAGCAGCAGAAACAGCATGACGATCGGTGTGATCCACCGTCTGCTTCTCGACGGCAACAGCAGTTTGCACATCATCGGTCCGAAGCGCAATTGTCGTTCGTGCGATTGTGCCGACTGATTGGCTGCGTTCTTGCGTTTGCCCATTTTCGGTTCTTCCTTGAGCGTTTCGATGGTCGTTGTGTTCGTTCCGGACATCGCCTGCGATTGAATAATGCCGTTGGCCAACCCTGTTATGAAGCGCTGTGATGCTTATGGTTTGGCTGCGCACGCGATCGCAGGATTCTGTGACATCTGACGGTCGGCTCGGATGAGGCTCACCTGAATGCAGGTCTGCGAGCCGTCGGCGGGTTCGATGCTGATATGCGTGTCGGTGGTGGTGGTTCCCTGGGTATTCGGATTAACACCAGCATTGCCGACCATCGACCATGCGTATGAATCCCCGTTCTGCGGGTCGGGATTCGCCCAAGTGAACTGCACACTGCCGCCATCGGCGGAATATGACCCGGTCAGATTCTCGACACTGGGCACACTGCCGGTGGTGATGGCCGAATCAGGCGAATCGTTCTCCTGATCATACGTTTCCGGATTCTTGATCTGCACGCTGCTGTTGTCTGAGACGGAATCCATATTCGGCATGATCACATACGCGAACGCCAGCTCGACGGCTGCAATCGCGGCGACCACCGAAACAACGATCGTAAGAGGCTTGGCCCAAATGCTGCGCTGCTTTGGGGCAGTTGGCGAAACCTGAATGTTCGCCTGCGACTGTGCATACAGGTTCTGTGGGAACGGCGGTTCCCCCTCAACCGTGGTCGGCGTGGCATGGCCATACAATTCCTGCTGTGCACGCTGCATGTCGCGCGCGAAATCATATGCGGAATAATATCGGTCCTCCGGCGTTTCATTCAACGCCTTGCGCAGGATCCGCTCCACTTGTGGAGGAACATCCGGACTGTTGAGCTTGGGCAGCGGATTGGTGAGAATGATGTTCCTCAGTAGAGTGCCGCGTTCTTTGCCTCGGGTTGCGCCAAGAGCTTCGGAATAGCCGTATTCGTACGGCGACTGGCCCGTCAGCATGGCGAACAGCGTCGCCCCCAGAGAATAAATGTCGGAGGATTCGTTGCCTCCGCCGTTCTTCGCAAGCACTTCCGGCGGAGCCCACGCGATGGTGTAGCCGATGCCGGGACGTCCGTAAATCGTTCTCGCGATGCCGAAATCGGAAAGCATGGGCATGCCGTGCGTGTTGATGAGAATATTGCTGGGCTTGATGTCGCGGTGGATGATGCCTTCGCGATGCGCAGTGGAAAGGGCGCTTGCTAGATTGATGCCGACGGTGAGCATCTGGTCTGCGTTGAGACGGTTGGATTCCAGGAAGGTCTTGTAATTGCCTCCCGGAGCGTATTCGAACACGGTGTAGCCGTTGCCTGTGGTGGTGACGCCGCTTTCGTACACCGAAAGAATGTAAGGGTGTGATGAGATTTTGCCCATGAAGTTCGCTTCGGAACGGAATCTTGCCGCCGCGCGCGGGTCGAGCATTTCCTTGCTGACTTTGATGGCCACCTGACGGCTGGGGGAAAGCTGCTGATACAAGTACACGTTCGCTTCGGAACCGGACCCCAACTTCTGGGCGAATGTGTACCCAGGGATTTGAGGGGGAATGCTATCCATGGCTTCCATATGCTCTCTTTCCTCGTAATGCGTATGCTTTTCACTGCCTTCTCTGAAGGCCATGCTATCCGAAGACCAACCCGGAAACCTACCAGTAAGGGGTCGAATATCCGTATGCGAAGACGGGCATCCGAGGTGTTCCCATATCCCGCCCTTTCGCGGCCACCGAGCCTTCCAGCATGAGTTTCCTCCATTGCCGGATTTGTCAGGTAAGGGAGGGCGAGACTAGTAGTGTTGGGAGGCATGATGGATTTGGAAGATCTTGCTCACGTCACGTTGGTTGCGGGAGCGCCGCGCAGTGGAAAAACCGAGTTTGCGTTGGACATGCTGATCGCCGCGATGAAGCGGTATGGTGATGCGAATGCCGTGATGACGGTGTCCGGCAGACAGATCGCCGACATGTTGGGCGATCGCGGGATCCGTGAACTGTCGGCGGTTTCGCAGGCTCGACCGGTCACCACATTGTCGGCCGTCGCATTCCGCCTGCTGACGGCCGCAAGATCCGCACAGGGCAAACCGTTGCCGAAACTGTTGAACGGCGCCGAACAGGATGTGATCATCCGCAAGGTGCTTGCATCGCATGTGGAACATAGGCAGCATGGCGACGAGTGCGCCACCTGCGATCTGCTGCGTGTCTATTTTGCTGTTTCCGAATGGTCCGGACTGGTGGCCGACGATTCCACCGACGCATTCGCCAACCAATTGCGAGACATGCTTGCACGCATGAACGAGATCGGTGCGAAACCGGAGCTTGAAAACATGCTCATCGCCCGCGCGGCCAGCAGGAATGGCGAGCTTGACGCGCGTCGCGAACGCCTGCGCACCCAATGGCGTCTCGCCTTCGCGCTGCGTGAGGAATACAATGCGGCGATTCGTGCAGCCTATTCCGGCGAATACCGTCTTGATGCGTCGCAACTGATGATCGACGCCACCGAGGCCGTGTCTGACATACGGGATGCCGATATTCCAAACATGCTGATCGTCGACGATTTCCAGGATGCGACGTTGGCTGGCTTCGCCCTGCTTGAGGCCTTGCATAATCGCGGGACGCGCCTGCTGTTGGTGGGCAATCCCGACGAAGCCGTGCAGACGTTCCGCGGATCGTATCCGGAATATCTGTTCAACGAGGCGCAGTCGCGCATGGGAGCGCGATTGGAGCGCATCGAAAACCTGTATGCCGCATGCGAAAATGATGGCGCGCAAACCATCCGAAACGCGTCGAACAGGCAAAACGTGCATGACGACTATCGCACGCTTGTCGCGACCCGCGTAAGCCTGTCGATCGCAAGCACGGAGCCGACTGACGTGCCCCTGCCGGAGCGCCCAGGCAAAATGCGGAACATACCGGGGGCGATGCCTATCGAAGCATTGCCGTCCGGCAATACGGATGCTTGCGTCACGCCTGCCGACGGCAGTGTGGAAACGGCCCTGTACCGTTCCTCGTCCGAAGAGCTCGATGACGTGGTGTGGAAGATCAAAACCGAGCATTTGCAACGTTCCCGCGAATGGAACGACATGGCTGTGATCACGCATGACAATGCCACCGTACGCGCGTTCGGCGAACGGCTGCGTGCCGACGGCGTTCCCGTGCGCTATTCAAGCGTGACACGGCCGTTGAAGGACGAACCGTTCGTGCAAGGCCTGTTCGCGCTGATTGAATTGGCGGAATTGAAAAGGCGGACAATCGCGGCTTCGGGTATGGACCCGCAGGCGGCCGGATCCTATATTCGTTCACGTGTGGCGTCGATCATGGCATCCCCGCTGATTACGGTCGGCGGCGACAGGCAGCATGAAGGGCGCCCGGCCCGTCTCGCGTCCGTGGAATCCGCGATGCATGCGTTGGCTTCGCTCGCTGAGATTGTGGGCGATGATGAGATTCGCGCGCAGGATTCTGCGAACATGGCGAAGACGGACGTCGAACAGCAGTCGTCGCTGCTGCGTTTGATGGCGGATTGGCATGAATACATGGCGAAATGCCATGCGATTTCCGACGAAGGTCAACATGATGGTGGGCATGATGGAGACCAGAATGATCCCGTGTTCGATATGGACGCTCTATACGTGCTTCTTTTGGAAGGAAACACCGATCGTGTGATCGACACGATCGCCTCCGTGACGGGCTCGGATCCACAGGTCAAGGCTTTCGCATCATTGTGGAAAGTGCTTGACAAAACGTGCGAGGCGGAACACAAGCTGGTTTTGCGTGAACCGCAATACGTGTTGGATTGCGCATGGCGTGCCTGCGGAAAGGCGGAAATCTGGCAGCGCGTAGCCTGGGAGCATTCGGCGGCCGGCCGTGCCGCGAACGACCGACTTGATGCGGCGATGCGCTTGTTCAACTACGCTTCCGGCGGCGAATCAAGCGGCGAGTTCGCCGCACGCACCATTGAAGCGTTCATGGAACAGGTGCGCTCGCTGACTATCGAGGCGGATTCGTTGGCTCACACCGCGCCCATCGACCAGGCAGTGACGCTGACCACGCCCGCAGGCGCGGCGGGAAGGCATTGGAACCTGGTGTTTCTGCCGTCCTTGCAGCAAGGGCAATGGCCGAATCTTACGCCACGCAACACATTGTTCGGCGGTGAGGAACTCGCCGATGTGATGTTGCATGGCGAGCTGTCCGATACCGTCACCACTTCGACGGGCAAGCGGGATGCGCAATTGGCTGCCGTGCTCGCATCCGAGCAGAAAAGCTTCCTGGTGGCGTTGACCCGTGCCGATGAGTGCGCGGTGATGAGCGCCGTGCTGAACGACGACCACGTGCCATCTGATTTTCTGTACGGATATGTGCCGGAATGGTTTGACCGCGATAGAGACGCCGATATGGAACGGCGCGAATATGCGGCGATCGGCAGTCAGGGCGATTATGCGGGACTTGAATCCGATCCCCGTGGCTTGATCGCGGCCGCGCGAAGCGTGCTTGCGATGGAACCGTCGAACAGCCCGAAAGCCCGTGACGCCGCTGAAACATTGGCATTGCTGGCCTCTCGAGGCATTAGGGCGGCTGATCCCGATTGTTGGCCGTTCGTGGAGGAGCCTGTTTCACTCGCTGAACGGGAAACGATTCAAGATGGCAAGACACGGCAATCCGACGTGGTGACCCTGTCTCCGTCCGCGGTGGACAATCTGTGGACGTGCCCGGTGTGCTGGATGCTTGAAAACCGTTTCTCCGGCCCGCGCATGGGCAGCGTCGCCACGAATTTCGGCTCGCTGATCCACACGGTGGCGCAGAAGGCCACCGAAGCCGGACTTGACATGCCGGAACAGCACACCGCCATCAGCGATATGGACAACATCGACGCGATCACCGAGCAAATGTATGCCGAATATGAGCGTCTACGCGGCGATCTGAACGGCATCACCGATCCCGCGCAACGATATCAGGCATTGAAAAAAGATGAACAGGCGAAGGATGCGTTGCGTAACATCGCCACGTATTTCGTTCAATCGAATCATGGTGATTATCCAATTAAAAACAATGATGCGTTCAGCGTTGGAAAACTCACGAAAGCCGAACCTGAACTGAAATTCACCGCAAAATTCGATTTCGACGATATTCTCGCAGCCTACAATGCGATGGACGGCATTCATACGATTTCACGAAACGAATTGATCTCCATTATGGGAACGTTGGTTGGAGGATGGCCTCAAACAGGCATGAGCGAACATCTCACCGTGCGCTTGACCGGCAGAATCGACCGTGTGGAACGTCGTGATATGGCGGACGGCACGCAGCAAGTGCGTCTGATCGACTACAAAACCGGTGCAAGTCCGAACGGCGAAGGCCTGTTCAATGATCTGCAGCTCGTCTGCTACCAGCTGGGACTCGTGTTCCCCGAAGGAAGCGGTCTGCATGGGGCGCAGGCGGTGGCTGCTGCGCCGAACATCACGCAAAGCGCGCTGTTCCACGTAACGAAGCATGCATTCCCGGCACCATATGGCAACACCGCCGCCGAATCGCATATGCAGCAGGCGTTGTTCGCGAACGGAAGCCTAAATACGGGCGCATTCGTGCCGCGCTACTACATCAAAAAACTTGACAAGGATTTCCAAGACGGACTCGACGAGATGCTTCCACCGATGGAAGTGAGCGACGAGCATTGGAGTGAATTCGTCGGCTTGCGAAACACCATGGCGGTATGGTCTCTCACCATGATCGCCAGGGTCTTCTACGCGGCCGCAGCCAGCAGGGCAAACGAAATCACGGCAAGGCCAACATCGGAACATATGAAATATTGCAGGAACACTGCGGTCTGCCCGGCCTGCGCGGGCGAACAGAACACCGTATTCGAAAGGAGAACGGCATGAGCGGAACCATGAAATTCACCGACAGTCCGGAGCAGGCCGCCGTTATCCAAGCGCCCTCCTATGAGGATGTGGTGGTGGTCGCCGGCGCCGGATCGGGCAAAACCTACACAATGACCAGGCGAATCATCACACTGATCGAACAAGGCGTGAGCCCCGAAAAAATCCTCGGACTGACTTTCACTCGCAAAGCGGCTTCGGAACTGCTGTCGCGCGTGTCCGCGGCCGTGAGCCGCAAACAGCGTGAACGTGGGCTGAAATCGGCGAATATGACGTTCCTCAAACCGGAAGTCTCCACGTACGACGCTTTCTTCCAATCCATTGTGCGTCAATACGGACTGCTTGTCGGCTTCGACCAAAACACGCAGCCATTAAGCGAGGCCGGAGCCATGCAGCTCATCCACACCGTGCTCGACAAGCATATGGTCGATCTCATGGCGTTCGACGGCGATCTGAAATCGTTCAACACCATAGCGGGCAACGTATTCGCCCTGTCTAACGCCATTTCCGGAGCTATGATCGGCAGCGGCTGCACCAGCTTCGACGAGGCGGTGCAACGTGTGCGCGACTGGGATGAAGCGTTCATCAGACAGGTTGATAAGGCGCTTGACGGCGAAACCGTGCCAACTGAGCAGCCGAAATCCCCAAAACCACCAAAACGGCTGAAAAAGGATTCCGACGCGGATTACGAAAAGAAACTGGAGAAATATCGCGAACTCGGGCACAGCATGTGCGTATTCAACAGTACGCAACTCGCATCCGTCGCCAAGCAGCGCAATCTGCTGCTCGACCTCGTGCTTGATTATCATGCCGAAAAACGCGCCTGCAATATGGCGGAATTCAGCGATTTCACCATCGCGGCATTCCAACTGGTCTCCCGATTCCCATCCATCGGCGCAACGTACCGCAAACGCTACTCGCATGTGCTTCTCGACGAATACCAAGACACCTCCACCACGCAGGCCGCACTGCTGAGCGCGCTGTTCCACGCTGACGATACGCATCGCAGCGCGGTTAACGCGGTCGGCGACCCCTTCCAATCAATCTACGCATGGCGAGGCGCAAGCCCGGGCGCATTCCGCATGCTGCAACACGATTTCGGCATGGATGCCACCAGAAAACCGTTCGCATTGACGGTGACACGGCGCAATTCGCGTATGGTGCTCGAAGCGGCGAACAATCTCACCAAACCGTTGCGCCTGCCAGCCAGACGCCTCAGCAGCTCGCTGATGCGCGAAGTCGACGTGCCTGCACTCTCCAACATCGAAGAAGCCCCCGAAGGCACGATTGGCGTGCTCGGATTCGCCACATTCGGCCAGGAAGTCGACGCGGTCGTGCGCTTCGCCAAACATGCGATCGCCTTGCATACGCCCTCTGCGCGTGACCTCGACCATGGCGCGAAAGACAATCGCCCGCATGTGGCGGTGCTGTTCCGATCCAAAGGAACCATGTCGAAATACGCGGAAGCGCTCGAGCAGGCCGGGCTGACCACGCTGGTCGTGGGGCAGGCGGCCCTGCTGGAACGTCCGGAAGTGCAGGACGTGTTCGCCCTGCTGCACGTGGTCAGCGACCATACCGACAGCGCGGCGCTTATGCGACTGCTGGCGACGCCACGATTCGCCGTTGAAGCCGACGATCTGCAGGCGCTTGCGGACACGGCGGAGAGGGTGAATACGGTGTACCGGTATCGTGCGCTCGTATCGGCGGGAATTGTTCCGGCGCAGACCACAAAAGCTGGGAATTCCGGTGATTCTATAAATTCCGGTGATTCTAGGAAAACCAGTAATTCCGAAAATAGCGAAACGATTTCCGATTCTGGTCTGTCGAATGCTGAAATCCGATCCATTGTGCGCGAATATCGCGACCAAGTGCCGAATGCTGTTTTTCTGGTGGATCTCATGCTACGAGACGATCTTGAACAACTTATCGATGGCAGGCTGAGCCGCAGGGGAGTGCAGGCGGTGCTTCGTGCCGCGGATACGCTCCGCCAAGTGCAGCGCGTGCTCGGCCACCCGCTGCCGGAAGTGGTTCGCGAAGCCATTACGGCGTTGAATCTTGACATCGACATGCTGTTGGCTCGGCATATGCGTGCCGATCATGCCGAGGCCACGCTTGACGCCTCCCACGTGGCGCTCGCCAAGTCGCCGATCGACGCTGTGATGAAACTCGTCGACACGTATATTCAGGAGATCGCATCGCAAGGCTTGCCGAGCCTGCGTGCGTTCATCTCATGGGTGGATTCGCTGCGCGACGCTTCCGAAGAGAACGCGGTGGCCCCCGATGTGCCCGTCGACGTGGTGTTGATGACCGTGCACCAGTCGAAGGGGCTTGAATGGGATGCCGTGGCCGTGGTCGGCATGACCGATGGCGGATTTCCCAGTAACAAGGGCGATAACCTGAGCGTTGTCGTTGACGAAACGCATCTCAATGGTTTCCAAGATGGCGTATGGACGCCGCCTGAATACCATGAAAACGCCAAAACGTGGCTGACGAATCCCGCCGCGGTGCCTGTTCCTGTGCGCGTGGATGCGGATATTCTGCCGCGATTCCCCCATGACGCGCTCGTCGGCTGGAATCCATTGGAGGCCTTGGAAGCGTTGGAAGATGCGGAAATCATCGATGATGAAGTGTTCGGCACTCTGCGCACCATGAATGTTGACGATATGGAAGGCGTCGATCCGGACGGACTGTATTTGACGCAGAGCGAGGAATATGGCCGCCGCTTGCATGCCGACGAGCGTCGTCTCGCATACGTGGCGTTGACCCGCGCCCGCCATGAGGCGCTGCTCACCTATAGCGAAACGAATGTGGAAAGCCGTGATCCGCGTGCCGTGGGTGAGCGTAAACAAGTGGCCAAACCGTCGAATTTCTGGCAGGAAGTGTATGACTCCATGCTTAGTATCGTTTCCAGAGTGAATGAACCGAGCAATCTGGGCGATATCGTGGAAGTTGAGGATGGTGCGGATGTCGTTTTTTCTGGAGATGGTATTTCCGGGAATAATGCTTCCGAAAATGGCATTTCCAACTTGCATTCGATTGGTGCGCCATTGCCAAGCGGATATTTCGTGGGCGAGCATGCCTGCGATTTCGAGGATGCGGTGGTCGGTGACGCCTGGAACGCACCGCTTGAGCCTCTGGAAGGCGAGCGATTCCTGCCATGGCCGTGCGCTTTGACTGAAGAGACTTGCAAAATGTTGCGTTCGTCCGCCGATCAGGTGCGTGATGCGATGGTCGCCGGCGCTGCGGACCTGGATACCGGCGTGGGCGCGGATGCTGTTGCTGATGACGTTGCGCTCGGTTCGGCCGGTTCGCTGCTGCATTGCGCGCAGCTGTTGGTCGATGATGGCAATCTCATGCCCGACATGTTGGCCGACGCATCGCAGGATGCGTTCGACCGGTCGGTGCGTGCGCAAGGCGAGAAGATTCTTGCGTCCGGCCGTCAGAACGTCACCTCCCTGCAGGCGCGCGCGGGCATGATGAACGATCGTGGCGCCCGCGCTTACTGGCGTGGGCTCGTGCGTCCGATCCCCAATGTCGCGTCGCCAGCCGCGCAGTTAGGCACGCAGTTCCATGCGTGGGCGGAACGGTTCATTATGGCCGATGTGGATATTGCTTACATCGTCGGCGGTGCTGAAGGCAACGGAAATACGCGCGTAGCTGAATCGAGATCGTCGATGCTCGCCGAAATCGAACGCAACAATGGGATACAATCTCAAGAAAATAATGCGGTGGTCGAAAATGCAGCGGAAAATGCGATGGAAAACAATGCATTGTTCGATTGGCAGCAGCGTCTTGCCACGTCGGCATGGGCGCAACGTAAGCCCGCGTGGGCGGAACGGCAGATCGTCGTCAATATGCCGCAATTGGGCACCATCGTCAACGGCAAGCTTGACGCGGTGTTCTTCGGAGGTCTCAATGAAAAGGACCAATCGAAACAGTATACGATAGTTGATTGGAAAACTGGGAAAAAACCTAGGAAAAAAGAAGAAATACAAGAAAAATTAGTGCAGTTGGATATGTATCGGCTGCTGCTGTCGGCAATGGAAGGCGTACCGCTTGATGCTATCGACGCCTGCCTCTACTATCTGAGTGAGCCCGTTGAGGGCAATCGGCAGCTGAACGCCGCCGACAAAACAGAAGAAGAGATCCTTGCCGAGTTGAGCTACGGAATTCCGAAACAATCCGACAACGACTAGTGCTGGTGCGCCAAAGGATGCGTGTATGCATCCTGCTTGTTCTCGATCATCGTTGAAAAGCGGCGCTTTCCAGCCTGCACGTAGGGTAACGCACTACGTGCAGCGTTGTGGAGGAGCGCCGCTACCCTCGTGCAGCATGTGTGGGCGGGCACACGTGCCGGACGCCAACGAAAGTTAAGGAGCGATAAGCATGGCTGCCACCAGCGCAACCGAAACCCCGAAGTCGCCATATTCCGTATTGTTCTCCATTCCGGGAACCAAAGCGTTCTGCGCTTCCGGAGCTTTGGCGCGACTGCCGATGTCGATGATGGGCCTCGGCATTATTCTCGCACTCAACCACCTGTACGACAATTGGACGATCGCAGGCGTGATGAGCGCCGCATATGTGCTCGCCACCGCAGCGGTCACGCCACTGTACGCGCGACTGTTCGACCGATTCGGCCAGCGTAAGGTCGGTTCGATGGTGCTTGTCGTGCAAATCATCACCATGCTTGGTTTCGCATTCGCCGCACTGGTGCGCGTGCCTATTCCATTGCTGTTCATGCTGGCCGTGGTGATGGGTCTTACGCAATTCTCGTTCGGCGCGCTCGTGCGTACCCGCTGGGCGTACGTGCTCGACCGCACCGGCAACGGCGAACTATTGAACACCGCATACGCCATGGAATCCGCCATTGACGAAATCGTATTCATTTTCGGACCGATTCTCGCAGCGTTCCTTGCAGCTTCTGTGCACCCTGTTTCGCAGTTGTTCGTGCCAACGATTGCCTGCGCCCTTGGCGGTACCATCTTCTTCACATTGAAAGACACGCAGCCGCCGGTCGTGCATGAAGTCAAGGTCGTTTCGGCCTCTTTAGACGATGCCGATGTGCGATTGACTATCGATGGCGATGCCAGCAATACTGGCGATTCAGGTTCCGCACTGCGCAACAGGCTGACCATTGCGCAATTGAAGACGAGTGGTAATCGCAAGAAACGCAGCATTTTCACTTATGCTGGCGTGATTCCGTTGCTGCTGGTTTTCATCATATTCAACATGAGTTTCACCGCATTCGACACGTCCATGACAGCCGTCATGAAATCGTTGCATCTTGATTCCGTGCTCGGCGTGCAGCTGGCGATGCTAGCGGTCGGTTCGTGTATGGGCGCGCTGGTTTTCGGAACGCTTGAGCTCAAAGGATCCCGTTGGCGTTACATGATCATGTTCCTTGCGGCGATCACAGCCGGCTTCTTTGTAATTCACCTGTGTCAGGGCAATCTGATCGTAATAGGCATTGTGGAAATTCTCACCGGTCTGGCTGTTTCGCCGGTGTTCGCATCGGGCAACCTCGTGATGAAAGAAACCGTTCCTGAAGAGTCGTTGACCGAAGGCCTTTCCTGGGTAAGCACTGCGGGAACTGTCGGCGCATCATTCGGTTCGATGATCACCGGTGTCATACTGGATCACGCCACACCCGACGTGAGCCTTATGCTGCCGTGGATTTTCGTGCTCGCCTCAATCCCGTTCGCCCTGCTCGGCTGGGTGATCACGCGTCGAAATGTTTCACAGCATTCATAGATGATCTGTGATTCATAGATACTATGTGGCTTAAGCATTCCAGAAATTGCCCGAAAATGATCGTGAGGATTATGTTCGGGCAATTGTATTCTATTGTTGGATTCGTTGGAATCATAGAAAGCTGTTACAGATGGATGCAGCCAGAACGCTTGAAGGAGTTGCAATGATCAAGGTTTCTGTAGTTGGCGCCAAAGGGCGCATGGGTTCCCACGTGGTCGACGCTGTGAACAACGCGGACGACACCGAACTGGCGCTCGCGCTTGACGCTGGCGACGACCTGAGCCAAATTACCACTGAAAATACTGACGTGGTGGTGGAGTTCACCGTGCCGAGCGTGTCTCTTGACAATGTGCGCGCACTCGTGGCGCAAGGTGTTGACGTGGTGGTGGGCACCACCGGTTGGACCGAAGAGAAGCTCGATCAGGTGCGTGCCGCGCTCGCTGCCGCGCCTCGCGAGGGCCAGAGCGTGTTCATAGCGCCGAATTTCGCCATTTCCGCCGTGCTTGCCGACTATTTCGCCAAGGTTGCGGCTCCGTACTTCGAATCCGCCGAAGTGATCGAACTGCACCACCCGAACAAGGTGGATGCTCCGTCCGGCACCGCATTCCATACCGCGCAGGGTATTGCCGCAGCTCGTAAGGCAGCGGGTCTTGGCCCTGTTCCGGATGCCACCGAAACCGATGGCGGTTCCCGTGGCCAGGTGGTTGACGGCATTCATGTGCACGCCGTGCGTCTGCGTGGCCTCAATGCCCATGAGGAAGCCCTGTTCGGTAACGACGGCGAGCAGCTGACCATTCGCGCCGACAGCTTCGACCGCATCTCCTTCATGCCGGGCGTGCTGCTGGCCGTTCGCAAGGTCTCCACTGGTGCATACCCGGGTGTGACCGTCGGCCTCGACAACTTCCTCGACCTGTAAATCCCTACAGTTGAACGGTAAATGGTCCCCAAACCGCTGATGTTGGCTTATTTCAGGCATCGGCGATTTGGGGATTATTCATATCGTCGTATACCTACGCAATACAATCTGTGCCTACGTAATAAAGCTGTGCGCTGACTTTTAGCAATTAGCTCAAGTGCTGGTATACAGTGTGACTGTCCGAATCGAAACGAATGCAATATGGAAACCGGTGAAACATGCAGGCTCTGATTGCCATCATCGTCGCATTGGCTGTGACGGTAGCCGTTTTGTGGGTATTTTTCGCGCCGCGCAAAGCGTTCCGCGCCCGTGTCGACAACGGCGTGCAAGAGGCGGTCGTCGAAGTCAAAGGCGGGTACAGTCCGGCAGTCATCGAAGCCGAGGCTGGTTTGCCTTTGCGGTTGATCTTCGATCGAAAAGAAGACGGCGAATGCTCGTCGCACGTAGTGTTCTCCGATTTCGGCGTCGATCTTGCATTACCTCCTTTCCGTACAACGACGTTGACGATTCATCCTGATAGGCCGGGGGAGTACGGTTTTGCGTGCGGTATGAACATGCTGCATGGCACGTTGCGTGTGTTGCCGGGGAAACATCATGCTGCAATGCAGGACGAGCATTCAGCGTCGGAAGAAAATTCGAATAATGCAGAATCTCATGTTCCTGTGCAATCGCAACAGACTGCGGTTGATGAAACATCGTATGAATCCGTTGATACTTCTTCTGATTTTTCTTCTGTTTCTGCTGGTTCTTCAGATGATTCTTCCGCATCTCGTGAAATGCGGGCATTGGTTACGCGGCTTATTGTGTCTGCCATCGTTACGATTCCGGTATTCGCTTCTACGATGTTGATGCTGTATCCGATGCCGAATTGGGCGCAGTTCATACTGATGCTGCCGGTGATGTGCTATGCCGCATTACCGATTTTTCGTAGCGGTTTCGCTGCGATCATTCACCGCTCTCCGGAAATGAACGCATTGGTCAGTTTGGGTACGGTATTCGCGTTTGCCTACTCGTGTGTGGTCACGTTTGTGCCTCAGATTCTGCCTGAGAATGCTCGAGAACCGTATTTTGAAGCGGTTGGTGTGGTCATCACGCTGATGCTGGTCGGGCAATTGCTTGAAGCGCGCGCTCGCGTCGGTACGGGAGAAGCCATGCGTGCATTGGCGAAACTGCAGCCGAAAACCGCTCGCGTGGTGCGTGATGAAATCGAAGAGGAAATTCCGGTCGATCAGGTGCTGGTCGGAGATATTATTGCGATTCGTCCGGGCGAACAACTTCCCGTTGACGGCATGGTTATTTCCGGTTCATCGTCTGTCGACGAATCCATGATCACCGGCGAATCCATGCCGGTGCTGAAGCAGGCTGGCGGCAAGGTGACCGGGGCCACGATCAACGGTACCGGATCGTTGCGGTATCGTGCCACAAAAGTCGGCAAAGACACGGTGCTCGCGCAGATCATTGGATTGGTGCAATCCTCGCAAAGTTCCAAAGCTCCGGTACAGCGCCTGGCGGATAAGATTTCCGGTATTTTCGTGCCGATTGTGGTGCTGATCGCCGTGTGGTCGTGCGCATTGTGGTTTGCGTTTGGGCCGGAACCGCGCGTGGTGCATGCGCTGGTGGCTGCGGTTTCGGTGCTTCTGATTGCATGCCCGTGCGCATTGGGTCTTGCCACACCGCTTTCCGTAACGGTTTCGACCGGTCGCGCCGCGCAAATGGGTGTGCTGATTCGTTCCGCCGAAGCGTTGGAGACGTGCGGCAAAATCAATGCTGTCGTGCTTGACAAAACAGGTACGATCACCGCTGGTAAACCGTCGTTGACTGACGTGCTTCCGCTTGGAAAATGGCGTGAAATGCCAGATGATTTGCTGGCGATCACAGCCAGTGCCGAACGGGATTCCGAACATCCTCTTGCCGCCGCGATTGTTGCCGGAGCGCAAGAAAAGCATCTTACGTTAGGCGAGGCAACGCAATTCCGTGCGATTTCCGGGCAGGGAGTCACTGCGCACGTCGCGTCACATAGTGTCGCTGTTGGCAATACCGATCTGATTGACGATCTTGACGTGGCCATGCCGAGCGTCGGCAACGAGGATCTCGATGACATCATCGAGACTATGGAACGGCTGTCGGCGGAAGGGAAAACGCCGATGCTTGCAGCGGTCGACGGCGAGCTTGCGGGAATCGTGGCCGTTGCCGACACGGTAAAACCCGATTCACAACAGGCCATCGCAGCTTTGAAATCGCATGGCGTCAACGTGGTGATGCTCACCGGAGACAACGAAACAACGGCACATGCCGTGGCAAATCAAGTTGGCGTCAGCAACGTGATCGCTGGAGTGCGACCGGAAAACAAGGCGGACGAAATCGCAAAACTGCAGGCGCAAGGCTATACGGTGGCCATGGTAGGCGACGGTATCAACGATGCTCCTGCACTTGCCCGTGCGAATGTGGGATTCGCCATTGGAACGGGTACGGATGTGGCGATCCAGTCCGCGGACGTGACATTGATGAATGGCTCTCTGATGGGTTTGGTGCATGCGCTTGATCTGACTCATGCCACCATGCGCAATATCGCGCAGAATCTTGGATTCGCTCTTGGCTACAACAGCATCGGCATTTCCATTGCGGCGGGCGTGCTCTACCCGTTCACCGGCATGATGCTCAATCCGATGATCGCGGGCGCTGCCATGGCGTTCTCGTCGCTGTGCGTGGTGACGAATGCGAGCCGACTGCGCTTGTTCGATCCAGACAAGGCGGTGCGTGCCGCAAACAGGACGTATCAGGTTCGCCAGCCGAACCCGAACGATAATAATCACAACAACCATAGTCAGAAAGGATTCATCATGGGACTGTTCAGTGATCACAAGGCCAAGAAGGAAGGCATGCACGAGGGTATGGAAGGCATGGGCGGCTAAAAGGCTCAAGAATGAACTTAAACCAAATTAGGAAGGAAATTTGATATATGTTATCTATTGATATTACCGACAGACAAATCAAACTCGTCCGTGGCTCAGCTCAGGGTTCAAAAATCAAGATCGATGAGGTTGACTTCAGAGAGATTGAAAAGGGTCTTGTTTCAAACGGCTACATAGCAGATGTTCCGCTGGTTGCGGCTGAAATAATTGATATAATCAATACAAGAGCAATCAAGGAAAAGGATACTATCGTATCAA